>Ga0209538_1000499_pt1 | contig 22700 bp, 20 predicted proteins | sample BarGraNGADG00211_2_FD_184492 | JGI IMG/M metagenome (GOLD analysis project Ga0209538, IMG submission 184492) | Arctic peat soil microbial communities from Barrow, Alaska - Barrow Graham LP Ref core NGADG0004-211 (SPAdes) (version 2) | ecosystem: Environmental > Terrestrial > Soil > Wetlands >... | reverse complement strand
CTGTGCTGGGAGTGCTCTTCTCAGTCCTGCGTCGATCTTCGCTGCGGTCTCCTCCTGGATACCGGGGATGTGTTGGCGCAAGATGGGCGAGCGACACTCCGGGCGGCTCAGCCAACGGATTGTCCATCCGCTGAAGGCCCAATGAGGGCCCTGTTTGCAGCAGCTCTCAACCTCTGCCAACGCGCCGCCAACGATCGTGAGGCGTCCAGAGACCCCCATCTGTGCGTAGCGTGTGGGCCGCTCGTTTCACGAAAGGTGCGTCGCCCCATACGACTGCGCTGCGTACCACCCCTTCGCTTCGTCAACTCGACGTACTAGGATTGACCCATCACCTCTGAGGGGGCCATGGCCGGGGAGCCGACGGAGTACCGCGCGGTGGGGGAGCTGCGCCTCGACGACGAGACCGCGATTATCTTCGCGGTCTATTCGTTGGGCAAGCGCAGGCTTGGTTCCGCACGGATCTACAGGGAGGGCAAGGGCTATGCCGGCCCGACTCGCTCGGGCTTCGACATGCAGCTGGCGCATCTCCAGCAACTGTCCACGATGCTGCGTGACCTGTCCGATTCACTTGACGCCGGGACAGTGGCGCCGCCTGCTGAGCTCGGCCGCATCGGGAGCGGCAGCGCCAGTGAATGGGTAGTTCGCCTGCTTGAGCCTGATGACCATCACGCCGATGTCGTCCTCGACGTGCGCAAGTATGTGTCGACTGAGAAGTACACGGGCTGGACCAAGAAGGGCCTGCGCTTCAGCGTCGACGTCCTAGACGACGTCCTCCCGCACCTCGCTGCCGTCCAGGCTGCACTTGACGCCTGGCGAGAGGGGCACAGCGGGCTGTTCGAGGCGGGCGCCCCTCTCGAGCCGGACGGCCCGACAGATCCACCCGACGAGGCGCTCCCGGTGCCCCCCGAATACCGCGACCTGTTTTGAAGGAGCATGGCATGGCTTCAACGACCGAGATCATCGACGTTACTCCGGATCAGACCCTGATGCCGAAGCTGGGCAAGAGCGGCTACTCGATCCCGCAGGCCATCGCGGAGCTTCTGGACAACGCCATCGACGCCCGAATCGAGGGCGAGCTGCTGCACATCGCCGTGACGCTCAAGTCTGGGGAGATCACGGTGGCAGACGACGGCATGGGGATGGACCGCGAGGGGATCACGAACTCCATGATCCTCGGCAGGTCCTCGAAGCAGGACATGCTGGGGGAGTTCGGCCTGGGGCTCAAGACCGCGTGCACGAGTCTGGGCAAGTCGTTCTCCGTGGCTTCATCGAAGCTGAGTCAGCCATTCGAGTACGTCGTCGAGTACGACGAGGAGCGCTGGATCGGCGCCGATGACTGCTGGCGGATGCAGCTCACCGCGACTGACCGCGAGCCAGCGCACCACTACACGATCGTGCGCATCGGCAGCCTTCAGCGCTTCTACGCCGGCCTGCCGGACGCCGTCCGGCGTGACGTTCAGCGACGCTTCGCGCCGTTCATCGACTCCGGTGAGGTGCAGATCAAGATCAACCGTCGCATCAGTGCTCCGGAAGCCTTCGATCTGGTCGAGGATTCGCGTCACGACTTCGCCATTGCCGACGAGCTCGGTAATCCACTCACCGGCTGGTACGGCCTACTCAAGCAGGGTTCCAACAAGGGCTACTACGGGTTCCACACCTATAGGCGTGGCAGGATGATCACGACCTACGACAAGATCGGCATCGGGGAGCACCCGACGATCTCCCGCATCATCGGCGAGATCCATATGGACGAGGTGCCGGTGACACACAATAAGCGCGAGTTCGAGAAGGAGTCAGCGGAGTACGTGGCAGCCGTCAGGGCGCTTAGAGCAGAGTTCGCCGACATCATCCGCCAGGCGCGGCAGAGAACGTCCAGCGAGATGCTGAACAAGACGGTGCGGAACGAGGTCGAGCGCTGGAAGGACGCACTAGCGAGAGCGCTGACGACCAGCGAGCTACGGACCTATGCTTCCGAAGTCGCGACGCCGACGGAACCGCGACGAGACGACGCGGCAGCCGATACGGCTGAAGTCGAGGTCGAGAAGCGGCAGCCACCGTCGAACACCAGCGTTCCCCCTGAGGAGCCCGCTTCGCCTCGCGAGCGGGTGCCCAGGCAGACGCACAAGCGCCCGAGACACGTCGTCAAGGTACGTGGTCGGACAATCGACTTCCGCCACGAGTTCGCCCCGTTGGGTGAGCGTGAGGTCTGGTACCGCTGGGCATTCGACGACGGCAAGGCCCTCGACATCTATACCAACACTGATTTTCCCGCCTACTTCACCACGCGGGATAAAGCCTTCTACGCTGCCATCCACATCGCGGAGAGTATCGCCCAGCTCATGGCCAGGGAATGCAGCTTGGACGCCTCAGAGGCCGATGACGTGAAGCAGCTCATCCTGCGCAAGGCTTCGGCGGTGAAGGACCAGTGGATTGACGAGGATGAGTCCGCGAACGGAGACGACGTAGCTGAGGTAGGTGTCGCCGACGAGTAGCCGCCGGCACGAATCGCATCGCTCTCCTCCCCGTCCCTCTCGCCCCCAGGGTTGAGGCGCGCATTGCCTCACCCGTTTTGGCCCCACTATCTCGGCGTCGAGCGGTGGAGGATGACAGGCGATCGGGCCATGTCGAATGTCAGCGGCCTCCCATTGAGAAGCCTGCGAATCATTCGGTCAGTTCGTGCCCAACCGCGACGGCGAAGGACTATGTCCCACCTATTCATCCGAGCCAAGGGTGCATGATTGGACCGTGGGTGCGTGCTGACTGTCCGACCCCGAGACGCGCTAGACTACGACGTGCTTAAGGGTTGGCGATCTCCTCGCTGGCTCAACGCAACCTCGGAGGGGCCACTGTGGGGCACACCTCTTTCCTTGAGGACGTGACCGGGGCGCGACCGTGGCAGCTGCCAGACGGAGCTCCGCCGCTCTTCACGCCGACCCTGTACTACCTCGGCCAAGGCACTGCCGCACTGGAAGTCGTCGTCGTGGAGTGTGGCCAGCGGCCCTCACCACCCGACGTGCGCATGCTCTGGAAGCGTCGCCAGGGGAACAGGCCGAGCCCGGTGCTGCTCGTCGTCCTCCACCCGCACGCCGCGAAGCCCGTCGCCACCATCTGCGGCCCCGAGGGCGACGCCCCCGTCCTGCTGCGCGATCTTGACCCCGCTCACGTTGCACGCATCGCCAAGGCTGCGCTCGCGGAGCCGAGCCGCCTGGCCGCGGCGCGCTTCCTCGTCGCCACCATGGGCGAGCTTGAGTCAGAGCTGCCAGGTCTGCGCAACGAGGGCCTGTTCGCCGCCCACGAGCTGCGCGCCGGCGTCATCACGCTGCCCGGCTGGCCGGCTGCCTGTGAGCACGGACGAACCCTTCTCGTCCATCGCGGCAGGGAACTGGTCGAAGCACTCGGTTTCACTGTGGAGGCCCGCGGCACGGCAACGAGCGTCCTGCGTGCTGGCGAAGGCGACACCGCGACAGCAGTCGCCATCTTCCTCGACGAGACCGAAACATACGAGGGCGCAGCGCAACGCTTCAGCGGCGCCAGCCCGGTCTCCTTCGCCCTGGCCAAGGCAGACGCCGATCGTCTGCCGTTCGTCGTCATCACGCGAGGTGCCCAGATCAGGCTCTACGCTGCCGACAGGCACATCGTCGGGGTCGGGCGCAAGGGTCGCACCGAGACCTTCATCGAGGCCAACCTGGCGCTCCTCCGTGAAGACAACGCCGGCTACCTTCCCCTACTCTTCGGCGCGGAGGCACTGCTTCCCGAGGGGGACATTCGAGACAGTGCTGGAACGCTCCAAGAGCTTCGCCTCCGAATTGTCCAAGCGCCTGCGGCAGCGCGTCTACGAGGACGTAGTACCCGAGCTCGCGACTGCGGTGGCGAGACGCGCTGCCCGCGACCGAGCGCTGACCGAGGCCGACTTGCGCTTCATCTACAAAGAGAGCCTCTTCATTCTCTTCCGGCTGGTCTTCGTCGCCTACGCCGAGGACAAGCGCCTTCTGCCTTACGCGACGAGCAGCGCCTACCGCGGCCACGCCCTGAAGACCGAAGCGCAACGCCTGGCTGATCGCCGGAACGAGGACGGGGCAGCGCGCTTCGATGAGAACGCCACCGACATCTGGGCAGGCGTGAAGCAGCTCTTCCGTGCCGTCGACCAGGGCAACTCGGAGTGGGACGTGCCCGCATACGATGGCGGCCTGTTCAGCGCCAGGGCGGAGATCAGCAGGGCCGGCGCCGCCATCGAGGCGCTCGACCTGACCAATGCGGAGTTCGGACCACCGCTGGCGTCGCTGCTCGTCGACCTCAACGACGAGGGCGTCTTCGGAGCCATCGACTTCCGCAGCCTCTCGGTGCGCGAGTTTGGGACCATCTACGAGGGGCTGCTCGAGTCCGACCTCTCCATGGCGCAGAGCGACCTCGGCCTCGACAAGAAAGGCGCCTATCTGCCGGCCAAGCCCGGCGACGAGGTCATCGTGCCCGCCGGCGATGTCTACCTTCACAACCAGTCCGGCGCCCGCAAGGCATCGGGCTCCTACTTCACCAAGGAGTTCGCCGTCGAGCATCTGCTTGACCACGCCCTTGAGCCGGCACTCGATGACCACATCGCGAGGCTCACCGAGCTGATTGCGCGTGGCGATGAGGCAGGCGCCGGCGAGGCGTTCTTCGACTTCCGCGTGGCCGACCTCTCGATGGGTTCGGGACACTTCCTGGTGAACGCCGTCGATCGCATCGAGGCGCGACTCACCTCGTTCCTCACGGAACACCCCCTGCCATCCGTCAACATCGAGCTCGACAACCTGCGCAAGGTGGCCCTGGAGCGATTGGGAAACGGCGCGGCGGGGTTCGAGGGCATCGAGCAGGCGGCCCTCGTGCGGCGGCAGGTTGCGCGTCGCTGCATCTATGGAGTCGACCTCAACAGCATCTCGGTCGAGCTGGCGCGGCTCGCGCTCTGGATCCACACCTTCATCCCCGGCCTCCCGTTGAGCTTCCTCGACCGCACGCTGGTCTGCGGCAACAGCCTCACGGGCATTGGCTCGCCGGACGAGGCAGTTGAGGCCGTGGAGGGGAGCTTTGCAGGCGCCGGCGGAACGCTCTCAATCGCACGCGCCCAGATGGAGGGTTACCTCGACAAGGCGCGGGAGCCCCTGGCGCGGCTGGCGCGAATCTCCGACGCCAGCCCCCGGGATATTGAAGAGGCCCGCCTGGCGCAGGCCGAGGCGGCTGAGGCAGTGAAGCCAGCAGAGCTACTCTTCGATCTTGCGGTCGCGGCCCGGAGCGGCGACATCGACCAGTTGATCGAAATCTCGGATGAGGTTCTCGAGCATCACCCGGGCCGGCTGCTGGCCAGGGAGCGCGCCGTGGAGCTGTCCATGCTCCACTTCCCGGTCGCGTTTCCCGAAGTCTTCCTGCGCGAGCGCCCCGGCTTCGACTGCATCGTGGGCAATCCACCCTGGGAGGAAGCTACCGTCGAAGAGCTGGGTTTCTGGGCGCTGCGCTATCCGGGTCTCAAGAGCATGCCCCAGCTAGAACAGAAGACCGAGGTCCAAAAGCTGCGCGGCCTTCGGCCCGACTTGGTAGCTGAGTACGACCTTCTGGTCGACGAGGCAGCGCGAGAACGTCAGGTCCTGCTCGCAGGTCCCTACCCCGGAATGGGCCAGGGCGACCCCGATCTCTACAAGGCATTCTGCTGGCGCTTCTGGCAGCTCTGCCGAGATGGCGGCCGCATCGGTGTCGTGCTTCCGCGCTCGGCCTTGTCTGCGTCGGGAAGCGCACAGTGGCGTGACGCCGTTCTTGACCACGGGCAGTTCGCAGATGTGACCACGATGACGAACCGCGGCGGCTGCGTGTTCGATGACGCCGAGCATCGCTACACCATCGGCCTTGTGAGTATCAAGAAGGGCGGCCAGGCAGAGCGGACCGTCAACCTGATCGGACCGTTCAACAGCTACGAGGCCTACTTGGCGGGTGCGCAGCTCCGGCGAGTCAGCTTCCCCGCCGACGACTTCAAGACATGGTCGTCAGGGTCGGCCTTCCCGCTGCTGCCCTCGGTGGAGTCAGGAGAGGTGTTCCTCAAGCTGCGCCGCCATCCTCGGCTTGACGCTGACGGCTTCGGCTGGCGGGCAAGGGCTATCGCCGAGCTGCACGCCACGAACGACAAGCCGCACATGATTCTGGCGTCCGACGCGACAGACGACCTCTGGCCGGTCTACAAGGGCGCCTCGTTCGACCTCTGGGAGCCTGACACGGGCGAGTACTATGCATGGGCCGATCCCGACTACATCTGTGGCGTGCTGCAGGAGCGGCGCCTGAAGCAGGCCAAGCTCGCAAGGTCGGCCTTTGCTCAGCTGCCGCGTGAGGTCATCGTGGACCGGTCCACGCTGCCGTGCCGCTTCCCGCGTATCGCCTTCCGCGATGTCGCCCGAGCGACGGATAGCCGCACCTTTCATTGTGCGCTCGTGCCACCCGACGTTGTCATCACCAACAAGGGTCCCTACTTCCTCTGGACACAGGGTGACGAACGAGATCAGGCGTATCTGCTCGGGGTCCTTTCGTCGCTCCCCTTGGACTGGTACGCGCGACGATGGGTTGAGGTGAACCTCAACTACCACATCCTGTATCCGTTCCCGATTCCGCGGCCTGGTCGTGAAGACGACCTTCGGCGTCGGGTCGAGGAGATCAGCGGTCGGCTTGCGGCCGTGGATGATCGCTATGCGACCTGGGCAACCGCCGTCGCCGTCCCTGTCGCCAGCGTGCAGGAACCCGCTCAGAAGGCCGACATGATCGCCGAGCTTGATGCCGCCGTGGCCCTTCTCTACGGCCTCGAGGAGTCCGACGTCGCGCACATCTTCGAGACCTTCCACGTCGGCTGGGACTATGCAGCGCGCCTCGACGCGGTGCTTGACCACTTCCACCGACTGGGGCGCCTGGATGAAGCCGGAGTTCCTCGTGAACCGTGACGGCGAGACGGTGGCCGCTGCGATCAACGCGCATCTCGACTTCCTCCTGTCGACCCAAGCTCACGAGTTTGAGCTGGCCATCTCCACCGCCTACTTCAATCCCGACGGCTTCGGCCTGCTTGCTGCGTCACTGGAGAAGGTAGGCAACGTGCGCCTCGTCCTCGGCGCCGAGCCAGAAGGCCCCGAACGTGAGCTGCGGCACCTCGACCCCACGACCAGCCCGCAGGAGCTGGACAAGTCACGTCTGCGCAAGGCACTCGACGGTCACAGTCGCACCCTCAGCGACGACCGCGACCTGTTGGGTTTCTCGCCCGATGCGGATGCATCTGCCAAGCGCCTCATCGCCTGGCTGAGGTCAGACAACGTCGAGGTGCGTCGCTACGAGGCGGGCTTCCTGCACGGCAAGACGTTTCTCGTGACCACCAACGACGAGGGTGCCATTGTCGGCTCCTCCAACTTCACCTATGCGGGACTGGCGCGGAACAACGAGCTGAACCTCGGGCAGTACACGCCCTCCGTGGTGCGGCAGGTGCGCGAGTGGTACGAGGACGTCTGGGAGCACGCCAGCGAGTTCGATCTCGCCGGCATCTTCGAGGCGCGCTACCTGCCGCACAGCCCCTACCTCATCTACCTGCGCATGCTTTACGAGCGGTACGGGCGCGAGGTCGAGTCGGAGGCGGGCGATGGTGCCGGCATCCACTTGACCACATTCCAGCAGGACGGCGTTTGGCGGGCCAAACGCATCCTCGAGAAGCACCACGGCGTGCTCATCGCTGATGGCGTGGGTCTCGGCAAGACCTACATCGCCGGCGAGCTCATCCGTGAGGCCGTGCGCGAGCGTCGTCAGCGCGTGCTGCTCGTCAGCCCCGCCGCCTTGCGTGATGGCCCCTGGCGCGCCTTCCTCGAGCGCGAGCAGCTCGGCATCAAGAACCTCTCTTATGAGCAGATGGCCGAGGACGGCCAGCTCAACCTCGAAGCCGACGGGAGCCACCTCAAGTTCGACAAGGACGAGTACGCCATGGTCGTCATCGACGAGGCTCAGGCGTACCGCAACCCCGACACCATCCGTGCCGGTGCGCTGCGCAAGCTGCTTGAGGGTACGCCGGCTAAGGACCTGGTGTTGCTCACGGCGACGCCCGTGAATAACTCCCTCTGGGACTTGTACTACCTGCTCAGCTACTTCATCCGCAACGACGCCGCCTTCGCCCACACCGGCATCCTCTCGCTCAAGGAGCATTTCGCGGAGGCGATGGCGCTGGACCCGGACGACCTCTCGCCAGACAAACTCTTCGATGTCCTAGACGAGGTCGCAGTGCGGCGCACACGTCACTTTGTGAAACGCTTCTACCCGAACGAGACCGTGAGGATGGGCGGCGAAGAGCAGCCCATCCGCTTTCCCACCCCCACCGTGCACCGCGTCACCTACGACCTTGAGGCGGTGCTGCCGGGGTTCTTCGAGCGGTTTGCCCACGCTCTCGACTGCGGCGACGACGAGGCGAGCTGCACCCACGATGATCTGCCCGACGATGCGCCTGCCCTGACTCTCGCCCGCTACGCGCCCTCCAAGTACCTGAGGCGCGGCACGGCTGAATCCTACGAGCTGCAGCTTGCCGGCCTCTTGCGCTCGGGGCTCCTCAAGCGGTTCGAGTCCTCGGGCCACGCCTTCGCCCTCACCTGCGAGCGCATGGCCAACTCCCACGATGCCTTCCTGCAGCTTCTCGACACCGGCTGGGTCGTGCGCGGGGCCGCGCTTGCCGAGTGGATGGCGACCGATAGCGACGACTTCGATCCCTCCGCCCTTGAGGACGACGATCTGCGTGCCGCCATGGACTACGACGTCGAGGCGCTGCGCGCCGACGTTATCGCCGACCGCGACCTGCTGCGCGTCTTCGCAGACGAGGCGCGCCAGGTGGCGCCGGAGGACGACCCCAAGCTGCTCACCCTCGTCGAGGAGCTCGCGGTCATGGCGGCAGAGGCCGACATGGACGGACTCACCCCGGCGATGCGGCGCGACGACCGCAAGGCGGTCATCTTCAGCTACTTCGCCGACACCGTGGAGTGGGTCGAGCAGTACCTGCAGCAGGCGATCGAGAGCGACGAGCGTCTTGCCCCGTATCGGGATCGCATCGGCGTCATCTCGGGCAGGCAGGGCAACCGTGAGGACCTGCTCTGGGGCTTCGCGCCGCGCACCACCGACGCCCCGGTCGGTCGCGACGAGGACAAGTACGACATCCTTGTGACGACCGACGTGCTCGCCGAGGGCGTCAACCTCCAGCAGGCCCGTCACATCGTCAACTATGACCTGCCCTGGAACCCCATGCGCCTGGTGCAACGCCATGGCCGCATCGATCGCATCGGCAGCCCCCACGACCGGATCTTCTTGCGCTGCTTCTTCCCCGATGTGCAGCTCGATGAGTTGCTCGGCCTCGAGCTGCGCCTGCAGCGCAAGATCGCACGGGCGGCAGCCAGCGTGGGCGTCGAGGGCGAAATCCTGCCGGGCTCCAAGATCGGCGAGGTGACCTTCGCCGAGACCCGTGAGGAGATCCTCAGGCTACGCCGAGAAGACCCCGCCCTCTTCGAGCTGGGCGGCGAGAAGGGCGACGCCTACTCCGGCGAGGCGTTCCGGCAGGAGCTGCGCAGAGGGCTCGAGCCAAGCTCACCGTTCAACGCTGCGGTGAAGGGGCTGGCATGGGGCTCAGGAAGTGGCCTTGCCCACGAGGGGGCACCGCCCGGCTTCGTGTTCTGCGCCCGCGTCGCCGACCACGATAGCGCGCAGTTCCGCTATGTGGTCTACGAAGACGCTGAGAACCCCGAGGTCTTCTCGGATACCCTGACGTGCCTCTTCCAGGCCGAGGCGTCTCCTGAGACCGAGCGCGTGCTCGATGAGGCGACCCACTACCGCGCCTACGACGCTTGGGCACTGGCGCGCGCGAACATCTTCGAAGAGTGGCAGAAGGCCACTGACCCGGTGAATCTCCAGCCCAAGGTGCCCAAGACGATGCGCGACGCCGCGGCGCTGCTCAAGAAGCACCCGCCGACCGACATCGTGCAGACCGAGGTCGACAGGCTCATCGAGGCTATTGAGGCGCCCTACGGCACTCGCATCCAGAAGATGATTCGTGAGGCCATGCGGTCATCGGATGACCCGGCCAGGCAGTCTGTCGCAGTGGCCGAACTGGCGAAGGAGCTGGGCCTCGAGCCGGCGCCGCCCCCTGACCCGTTGCCCGTCATCGAGATCGAGGACGTGCATCTGGTGTGCTGGATGGCGATCGTGCCGGCGGCTGGCACGTGATGGCAATGCACGGTCCAGGTGATTCCGCCGGCGACCATCTTGCCGCCGCGTTAGAGCGATTGTCTGATGCCCTCGGCGTCATGCCAGCCAAAGTGAGGCGCGACGCTCGCTGGCGCGCGTCGGCACTTCGATGGAATCTGATCGGGGCACCCAATGTCGCTTTCGACGTGGCGCTGTCGGCCGCCGAGCAGTTGGCGAACGCTGGTTCACAGCCATGGCCGATGGACGCATCGAAGATGGGTGCGCATCTCATCCAAGAGTTCCTCGCCATGGAGGACGCCGGGCAGGCGTCTCGGTTCGTCCTGGAGTCTGGGGTGCGGTATCTGCACTCGTCGGGGGATCTCATGGCCCAAGTTGTGCGAACGAGTCTTCTCTCGTGTGGCAGTGAAGGCTGCACCCTTGCTGCGATGCTGAATCCCGAGCGGAGATGCACGTGTCTCATCGGTGAGCCAGAGTACGTACGGCTGACAGCCGCTCTTGCGAAGTACCGCAACTCGGCATCGTTTCGGTACGTTACGGCGGCCAGCAATCGTCTCAAGCACCGCAATCTCATCCCGTCGCGGATCGCAGCACGCCGCGATCCAGATTCGGGAGACGTGATGGTTGGTCAGCTGCTGAGCGGCTTTACACACAACGCAAAGCGCGTGCGCGGAGCGAATCTCACTGAGCTCAGCCGGAAGACCGACCGGCTTCGCCTGTCGGCGTGCTGCGTCGTGGATGAGGTGAGCCAGATCCTGACCGATGCCACGACGCCGCTCCATCGGCGGTAGGCCGAAGCGCAGGCACTTGCAGAGGCATGGTTCCCAGCAAGAAGCTTGCTAGGCCGAGAACCAACGGACTACCTATCCCTTGCCACTCCGTACCGGTCCTCGTTTGCACCCCGCGTGCGAGCGCATCACTGGGGATGATGTGCAATTTCGACAGGCTGCGCGAGAAGCGGCCAGGGGGCCCTGGCGAGTGAAGTCCGGCCGGCGGTTGGTGGCTCGCGGCCTGCGGACTGTCCACGTTGAGCACGGTCGGGATAGCAGGTTCAACCAAGTCGCCATCGGGATGGCTGCCACTGGTTGCGGTCCGACATCGGTGGTAGCGTCGCTTAGGCAGGGGGCGACCGCAGCGCACGGTTCTCGCACGTGGGGCGTACCCCCTCCATGCGTCCACATTGGCCCGACGAACGTGGAGGCGGCATGGCATGATGTATGCATACGAGGATCTGGGTCCGAGTCAATTCGAGGACTTGGTGGTCGCAGTGTGCCAGTTCCTTCTCGGAGCCGGCGTACAAGGCTTCGCGACCGGTCCCGACGGGGGGCGAGACGCCAAATTCGTCGGCACTGCGGAGCTTCTTCCGAGCACGGCGAATCCCTGGAGAGGCACGGTCATCATTCAGGCAAAGCATACGAACGGCATCAACAAGAGCTTCACCGACTCCGACTTCTTCAGCGCGACATCTGACACCACCGTCATTGCGAAGGAGCTACCCCGGGTCAAGAAGCTCTCGAAGTCGGGGTCGCTTGATTTCTATCTGCTCTTCGCCAACCGGCGTCTGACGGGCAACGGGGAGACGCTCGTGCGGACTCACCTGGTGACGGAGACCGGCCTGCCTGCCGAATCGGTACTACTGTGCGGCGTGGAGCAGCTCGACATGTAGTTGAGGCGCTTCCCCCGGGCAGCGAGCATCGCCTGCATCGATGCCATCGACTCCCCGCTGATCGTCAGCTCAGCCCAGCTCGCCGAGCTGGTCGAAGCTCTGTCGACTAGCCTTGGTCCCGCCGCAGCTAGGCTGGATGAAGTGCCGGCGAGCCGCATCTCCTATGACGAGAAGAACCGAATCAACGGGATGAGCCCCGAATACGCACGGGTGCTCAGGAAGAACTACTTGAAGGAGACTCATCAGATCCGGGACTTCCTGGCCGACCCCATCAACGGAAACATGCTCGAGCTGTACCTATCCATCGTTGATGAGTTTCAGCTCAAAGTCGTGGCGAAACGCCAGGACTACCAATCGTTTGATGACGTGATGAACTACCTGTTCGATCTACTCTTCGCGAGAGATCCTCTCCTTCGGGCTCACCCGCGGCTGACACGTGCGATGGTCTTCTACATGTACTGGAACTGCGATCTCGGGGGCGATGAGGGTGCTTAGCCCCGGCAAACACGCGCATCCGGATCGCACGATCGTTGCCGTGTCGATGTTGTTGCTTCATCACCTCAGGGCTCGGAGAGTAGAGGAGTACGATGCGCTGAGAAGTCTCGTCAGAAGCAATGTCGCCGGTGGCGATGCTTTGTTCAGGCCAGCGCTGAGTCTCCTGTACCTGCTCGGCCTCCTCGAGTATCGGCCCAAGACCGATGCTCTCGAGTACTCTGGGTCGCATGAGGCTTAGCAGGCTCTACACGAACAAGCCGGGCTGGGTTGAGCCGATCGAGTTCAGGGCAGGCCTGAACGTAGTGCTCGCCGAGATACGTCTGCCCGAGAACCGGACGAAGGACACGCACAATCTCGGCAAGACCACTCTCGGTCGCGTAATCGACTTCTGCCTCCTCAAGGGTCGCGACAAGAGGTTCTTCTTGTTCAAGCATCTCGATCTCTTCGGGGATTTCGTCTTCTTCCTGGAGATCGAGCTTCTCGACGGCAGCTTCATCACCGTCAGGCGCGGTGTTGAGCACCACAGCAAGATCTTCTTCAAGCGCCATCCAGCCGCACGACAGGACTTCGTTGACCTCCCCGACGAAGATTGGGATCACCCGGCAGTCCCCATCGAGAAGGCCAAGCAGCTGCTCGATGGCGCGCTGGACCTTCGCGATCTAGAGCCCTGGTCGTACCGGAAGATCGTTGGGTACCTGCTACGCACCCAGGATGACTACCGTGACGTCTTCCAGCTGGCGAAGTTCAAAGGAGGAGATGCCGAGTGGAAGCCCTTCTTGGCCCAGCTGCTCGGCTTCAATGCCCAGAGCATCGTGGAACACTACGTGACAGAGGCGGATCTAGAGGAGCTCCGCGGCAAAGAAGCCATGGTGGAGCGAGAGCTCGGTGGCTCCATCGAGGACATCAGCAAGATCGAGGGCATCCTGCTGCTGAAGCAGAACGAGAGCCTTGAGAGACATCGCCTTCTGGACAGTTTCGACTTCCAGGAGGTGGACGCCGAGAAGACCAGGATGCTCGTGGACGAGCTCGATGCAAGAATCGCTCGTTTGAACGCGAGGCGCTACTCTCTGGTGCACAACCGGAAGAAGATCGTAGCGTCTCTTGCCGATGATGAGGTGCTCTTTGACTCTGACCGGGCTAGCGAACTCTTCGCCGAAGCGGGAGTCATGTTCGCGGGACAGATCAAGAGGGATTTCGAGCAGCTCCTCGCCTTCAACCGGGCGATTTCGGAGGAACGTCGTGTCTATCTTAGCGAGGAACTGGCGGAGATAGACGCTGAGCTCAAGTCCACCGATTCGGAGATCGCGGGTCTGAGCGAAGAGAGAACGAAGACGCTCTCCTTCCTGACTGACACCGACGTATTCATGAAGTACAAGCAGGCGATGGATGATCTTGCCACGCTTCGGGCGGACATCATTGCTCTCGAACACCGAAGAGAATCGCTGGGTCGATTGCAGGTGCTCCGGTCGAGCATTCGAGCTGCCGAGGAGCAGAAGCGCAGAAGCCAAGAAGTGACCGAGGCCGACGTAGAGGCGCAGAACGAAGACAGGCAGAGCCGCTTCTCGGCCATCTGAGTGCTGTTCAACGGGATTGTAGAGCAGGTGATCGATCGCAAAGCGGTTCTGAGTGTGGCGCCGAACAGCAAGAACCACCTCGAGTTCAGAGCGGAGATCATGGACGACGCTGGACTCGCCACCAGTGCGGACGCGGGAAACACGTATCGGAAGCTACTATGCGTCGCCATGGACTTGGCGCTGCTGAGAGCCCACCTGGATGGCTACTACCCTCGCTTCGTCTTCCATGACGGGGTCTTCGAATCGCTTGACGACAGGAAGAAGGAGAACCTCCTCGGCGTGATCCGAGACTATGCGGACCTTGGAATCCAGCACATCATCACGGTCATTGACTCGGACCTTCCGTCGCGTGGGACGGGGCTGGGTCCGGTGTTTGGAGCCTCCGAGGTCATTCTGAGACTGCACGATGAAGGCGATGAAGGTCGCCTCTTCAAGATGAAGTCCTGGTAGGTCGGCAATCGGCGCTGCGACTTCCGGCGATCCGAGACCTCCACCAACCGCCGCGTCTCATGACTACCGATCATGTGGCCGCGCAGTCCCGAGACCGACAGACGCCTGCCGCCAACCCGTTTCCAACGTCAAGCAGTACGCCGATCCAGGCCGCTGCGCGTTTCCGTGCTTGGGGGCCGGTGGTAGCCTTACGCTCGGCTGACTCTTGGGCGGGGGTGCTTCGAATGACATCAGGCGAGTGGGTTTCAGTGTGGGCTGGCGTGGCGGCGGTGGCCGCGGTCGCCGGTAACGGTATTGCGCTCTGGGGCTGGAGGCGGGCCGCGCGACAGGCGAAGCGCGACGCCCGTTACGCTCTCCAGCTGGAAGTTCGGCAGACTGCGGCGGACGGTCTGGCTGGTCGACTTGCGCTGACGGCTCGCTGGGTTTCCGCCGCACACGACATCGTCCGGAACCTTCGCGGTAGTCTGGACGCTCTTGTGCGCGACGACGATTACGGAGCCAACCTGCGTGAGCTCTTCGTGCATGAGATAGACAGGCTGCGCGAGCGAGAGGCAGACGTCGGGCTAGCGCATGTCGGCGCCGAGCTGGAATCGGCCGCAGTACTTGAGCCGCTATCCCTAGCCCTAGTTGGCCAAGCGTCAGACTGGGCCGGGCAGGCCGATCGCGCCTGGCTTTGGGTGTCGGCGCCACTTCGGCAGAAGTTGAGCAGCAAGCCCCTAGATGGCAGTGAGGCGCGGGACCTTGTCGAAACGGCGAACGATCTGTATGCCCTGCTTTCCCTGCTACTGGCCCTTGAGAGTCGCGTCCGCAGCCACATGTGCGAGGCTCTCGGGCTTGCGCGGCACCGTCGGGATCGCGGCGTGATAGTCACGGTCGATGGCGAGTGGGTGTTGTGCCCGAGAGTCCGCCTCCCAAGGTGGGTGTTCGTGGATGGGGAATGGAAGTTCGAGCGAGACGGCGTCGACGATGTCTCGGACGACTCACCAGCCGCCGGTCCGGCGCCCCGCTGACCAACAGCGATGATGGACTTGATCCAGGCTGCCCAGGTTCGCGCGTATCCGGCCCGGCACGGTGTGTGCGGGGTGCGGGAACCGCTGGGTCTCTGGATGCGCTGGCATCACGAGACACAACAGTCGCTGTCTCGCGCGCTCAACAGGCAGGGTTGTACCCAAGAGAGGACAGTAGACGTGGGGGCAGGCAGACAGCGGGCAGCCGGCAGGCTGCGTGTGTCATTGGTTGTCTTTGACACCTGCCCTGTTCTGAACCTGGGATGGGGGGGATGGCCACAACACCTACCATCGGCGCGGCTGTCGCCAGCACAGCCTCGACTCGTGAGGCAGGGGCCGGCGCGCCATCTCCTTCCTGCAGGTGGGTGTCCGACCTTTGGACGCCATTCCGGCCCCCTGTACGCCGTCCCCGTTCGCCCAATCGTGTCGCAAAGAGGCACCACTGCAGGTAACGGTCACGAGCACGGTTGGAGAATCAGAACGATCAGCAGGAGAAAAGAGTGGTGCCCCCAACGGAATTCGAATCCGTGCCGCCGGCTTGAAAGGCCGGTGTCCTAGGCCGCTAGACGATGGGGGCACGCGTGCCGCCGGGGGATTATACCCCGGCCGGCGGCCGGCGCCGATGGCCGGCCGCGAACGCCGCAGGCGCTTCGCGGTAAGCTAGACCTCCGCAGCGCTGCCTGGAGGTCGGGATGACGTATCCGTTCGTGGTGGGGCCCGTGGTCGGAGATGAGGCGGAGCTGCCGGCCATGTTCGCAGTGCGGCAGCACTTCGACGTTTTGCCGGCCGTCGACGCTCTCGCTGCGCTGGGGGAGGAGTGGCCGCGCGCGAAGGCGCCGCTCTCCGCGCTCGCGCCGGGCGCCAGCGTCGCGGTGGCGGTCGGCAGCCGCGGCATCGCCGACATCGCCGTGCTGGTCCGCGGCATCGTCGAGCGGCTCAGGGAGGCCGGCTGCGAGCCCTTCGTCGTGCCGGCCATGGGCTCGCACGGCGGCGCCACCGCCGCCGGCCAGACCGAGGTGCTGGCGCACCTCGGCGTCACCGAGGCGGCCGTCGGCGCGCCGGTCCGCGCCACGATGGATGTCGTCTCGCTCGGCGAGGTCGAGGGCATTCCCCTCTTTCTCGACCGCTTCGCCTGGCAGGCCGACGGCATCGTCCTGGTCAACCGCGTGAAGCCACACACGGAGTTCGTGGGACCCATCGAGAGCGGCCTCATGAAGCAGATGACGATCGGCCTTGGCAACCAGGCCGGCGCCGACCACTACCACCGGCTCGGCGTGGTGCGCGGCATGGCCGAGACCGTGCCCGCCGCCGCCCGCGCGGTCATGGAGCGGGTGAACGTCGTGTTCGGGGTGGCGCTCGTCGAGAACGAGGACCACCGCACGGCGGTGGTGCGGGTCGTGCCGCCGGAGGAGCTCGAGGAGACCGAGAGCGGGCTCCTCGAGCTGGCCCGGCGGCACCTCCCCAGACTGCCTCTGGACGACATCGACCTGCTGATCCTCGATGAGATGGGCAAGGACATCAGCGGCGTGGGGCTCGACCCCAATGTCACGGGGCGCAACGTCATCTCCTGGTCGGCGCGGCGCAAGCGGCCGCGCGTGCTGCGCATCTTCGTGCGCGGCCTCAGCGCGGCCAGCAACGGCAACGCCAAGGGGATAGGCAACGCCGACGCGGTCGCTGTTCGCCTGGTCGACGAGCTGGACGCTGCGAAGACCGCGGTCAACGGCCTCACGGCGTGCTCGCCCGACGACGTCAGGATCCCGCTCGTGTTCGACCGCGACCGCGACGCCGTCTTCGCCATGCTGACGACGATCAGGCCGACGACGCCCGACGACGTGCGCGTCGTGTACGCGAGGAACACGCTGGACGTGGAGCGACTGTGGATGTCGGCAGGCTGTCTGGACTACCTTGCGCCGCCGCCGGCAGGCGCCGTTGACCCGGCGCTCCGGCGCCCGCGGTTCGACGCCGCAGGGAACCTGGTGTCGCCCTTCACGGGCGCGTAGACGCGCGGTCTTCGGGCCGTGCCGGAAGGGATGGTACGTCGCATGACCGAGACCTCGAGCTACCCGGCAGACCGCCTCGAGCAGGCGCGGGACGACTTTCTGCGGCGGTATCCCGACTACGCCGGGACGACCGCCGTCGACGAGCTGCGCGCCCGCGACTACGAGCGTCTCGACCGGCTCGGCCACACGTATCTCGACTACACGGGAGGTGGGCTCTACGCGGAGTCCCAGGTCCGCCGGCACCACGAGCTCCTCCGCGATCGCGTCCTCGGCAACCCGCACTCCGGCAACCCCACCTCGCTGGCGTCGGCCGCGTTGGCCAACGAGGCCCGCGCGGCCGTGCGGCGGTTGTTCAACGCCCCGGAGGACGACTACGAGATCGTCTTCACGGCCAACACCAGCGCCGCCCTCAAGCTCGTCGGCGAGTCGTACCCCTTCCGCCCCGGCGGCGTGTTCTGTCTGACCTACGACAATCACAACTCCGTCAACGGCATCCGCGAGTTCGCGCACGCCAAGGGAGCGACCATCACCTACGTGCCCGTGCGTGAGGCCGACCTGCGCGTGGAGGAAGAGCAGCTCCAGACCGTACTGCGCGGCACGCGGCCCGCCGAGGACCGGCTGTTCGCCTACCCGGCGCAGTCCAACTTCAGCGGGGTGCAGCACCCGCTCGCCTGGGTGGACGAGGCGCACGAGCTCGGCTGGGACGTGCTGCTCGACTGCGCCGCCTACGCGCCCACCAACCCCATCGATCTGGGGGTCCTCAGGCCGGACTTCGTGCCCATCTCCTTCTACAAGCTCTTCGGCTACCCGACCGGGGTGGGCGCCCTGATCGCCCGGCGTGAGAAGCTCGCCAAGCTGCGGCGGCCGTGGTTCGCCGGGGGCACCATCACGCTCGCTTCGGTGCAGGCGCAGGAATGGTACCGGCTGGCTCCAGGGGCCACCGGGTTCGAGGACGGCACGCTCGACTATCTCGGCCTGCCGGCCGTCACCATCGGCCTCGAGCACCTCGCGGCCGTCGGCGTGCCCACGGTCCACCGCCGCGTCTCCGCGCTGGCCGGCTGGTTCCTCAAGGAGGCGCGGCGCCTGCGGCACAGCAACGGGGCGCCGCTCATCAAGGTGTTCGGCCCCCAGGATATGGACCGTAGGGGGGCCACCATCGCGTTCTACATCGTGGACCCACACGGGCACGCCTACGACGTCTACGACGTCGAGAAGGCCGCGGCCGATGAGCTCATCTCGGTGCGCACGGGCTGCTTCTGCAATCCCGGTGACGGCGAGGTGGCGCACGAGATCACGCGCGACGAAATGGCGGAGTGCTTCGCGGATCCCACCGCGGCCGTGACGCTGATGCAGTGCCAGAGGCGCATCGAAGACACCACCGGCAAGGTGCCCAACACGATCCGCGTGTCGCTCGGGCTGGCCTCCGACTTCGCCGACGTCTATCGCTTCCTGACGTTCGTCGAGAAGTACCGCGACAGGTAGAGCTGAGCTGGCACAAGCGCCGGAGCGCGGCGGGCGGGAGATCGGGAGGGCCATTGGTGGGCCGCACAGGGATCGAACCTGTGACCTTGGGATTAAAAGGCATCCAAGGCCATGCTGACGACTCCTATCCTGTCTGCAAAACACCTGCTAATGAGGCTGTTGTTCCCGTGAGTGCCCGCTCTACCTTCTGCCCCCTGCTGCCCGGTTATGGGCGGTGCGTTGGCAGAAGCGTTGGCAGACACTGGCACTCAGAAGGCCCCGCCGGTCCCCCCTCGCCCCTCGCACATCGCGGGGGCGGAGGCCAGGACTGGCGGGGCCACGGAAGAACCCTGTCATGCACTCCCCCGTGACCCCGATGCGCAGGCCGTCGTTTGCGGCGACGACTCGCGCGTCCTCAGTGTATTCGAGAGCGTTGACTACATAGATCGGCACTTCGCCGCTCACATTCAAGGCATCACGCATCACCCGCTCATCTCTGAGCGCCAGGTGCGCCGCCTGCTCAGCTCCGGCGCCTGGCCCTGCACCCGCACTGCCCAAGGTCGCCTCGGCATCACCGTGCGCGACCTGTGCGAGATCTGGACCTGGAAGCCGAGAAAGACGAGGGCCTGGTGATGGGCGCCCCCCTGGCCCTGTGGCCGAACGCACACCGGGAGCGGCAGCTCGCCGAGCTGCTGGCCGAGCACTCGTGCACCATGGCCGGCGTGGTCCGCGCGCTCGGCGTGAGCGCAAACGACGCCGAGCACATCCTCGCCCGCCTGCGGCACGCTGGCCTGCCTGTCGCAATGCTGGACGTGGGCGACGAGGACCCGCTGTATCGCGTCCTCTACCCCAAGGACCGCGTCTGCGCGGCTGAGGGCTGCACTACCCTGCTGCGACGCAGCAACCCGGCCGATACATGTGAGCTGCACGGAGGCGGCTTCCTGACGTTCGCTGAAACGCCACCAGCGGCCCGCAGGAGCGCTCCAAGGCGCCGGGAGGCCTCCCGCGTCGACTGGCGCGCCCTACGCGAGCTGTGGGGCCTCACGTTGCGCGAGTGGGCGCGGCGGGCGGAGGTAAGCCCTGCCTACCTGTCGCGTGTTGAGCGCGGACAGCGGCAGGCGTCGCAGGACGTGGCGATGCGGCTCTTTGGCGCCCTGCCGATGCGCCGCTGAGGACCGGCACACCGAAGCACCTACCGGCCCGGGAGTCGTCATGATCCCGGGCCGGCTCGCTCAATCACCCGCCAAGGCCCTGCTCTTGACCTCCAGCGACTCTAGCCACTTGGACTGTCTATCCAGCACGACCTGGACCGCGTCAGCCCACGATTCGACTCTCGGCTCCGCAATGCCGACGTTGGTGGAATTGGCAAAGACGAGTGTCTCGTGGCCATCACGCCGAAGGTTCTCTATGTTCGATGGGGAGTCCTCAATGTACAGGTCCGCGCCCACTGCTGCCTTGTCTGTCATGAAGCACAGATCCCAGTAGGGGATGTCGTGGAAGTCGAGCCATTCGATGGTCTGCCGGACGGCTTCCTGGTGAAAGTGGCTGATGTACAGGCGGTGCGTGATGATCCGAATCCGAACATCGTTTGCCGACAGCCTGCGAAGCGTCGCTGGGGCCCCAAAGATCGGCGAGAGCTTCCGGAAGAGTTCGCGCTGAGTCACGGCAAACCTGTGGAGGTCATCATAGCCGCCTGGAGCCTCGGGGACCTTCCACTCCGGCAGACCGCTTGTCACCTGTTTGGACAAGCTCTCGAGAGGCACATCGAGCCACTCCGCGGCCACGATTCGCATGCCTTCGTAGAAGTCGGCCACCACCCCATCGAGGTCGACCCCAAGGACGAACTTGGCATCGCTCATCATCCATCCCCCTGGCTTGGACGACGTTGATCCCGCAATCTGCCTGGTCTGAAGGCAGCGACGGCCTGCCTCAGTCCGGGTGATTGCAGCTAGCCTAGACCGTTCTCGTCCGTGCGTCCACGGCGCTCCCGCAAATCGGCAGCATGCCCGACTGTCGTTCGATTCGGTCGCGCCCCGCATGGGTGGTGTCCCATGACGGCGCATGATGGGGCGACCGCGAATCGAGGCCGTTTGGGGCAGAACGCCATGGCGTATCCAGCGGGCCAAGCACAAGAGCGTCAGTCGAGAGCCGTCGCGATTCCGGATCGGCCGGACGCTCGTTCCGTCCCGCACGCCAGTCTCGTTGCAGTTCTCGTCTTCGCGGTCCGGCTGTCAGGTGCCCTTGCGCGCCGCTTTGCCGGCCTCCACATAGCCCAACACGTACTTGCGTAGCAGCCCAGCCAGCTCGTCCACGGGCAAATCCCTCTCTGGGTAGTCTTCGCCGTGATAGACCTTGTTACGGATGCGCTTCAGCTTGCGAAACGTCTCGCAGTCGTCTTGGACCTCGGAATCGGGAGCACTGCGAAAGAGCGCGGCCGCCACGACGTCGAATTTGTCCGCAAGACTGTACTTGTCCTGCATCACGTCCCTCACTCGCTTCAGGAACCGCTCGCGCAGGGTAGGGTGGTCTGCCTTGGTGAGAGGCGCTAGGAACTCCTCCTCGTAGTCTTTGAAGGCTTTCCCGATGAGGATCTCCAGAGCAGTCCAGCCCGACACGAAAGCTCTCAACCGATCGAGCCGGCCAGTCTTGACGTCCGCCATCTGTACGAATAGGCGCTGCACGCGCTCCAAGTCGCCTGGCTGCCGCAGCCGCTGGTAGCGCGCAAGGATTCGCCCCGGTGCGTCCTCGCGAAGCCTCATCGCAAGGGCCGTCTCGGCGTACCTTCGATAGGACAGGTTGTAGACAGGCTTGCCCTCTTCGTTGGTCAGATAGACCCCACTCGAGAGCGCTGTGAAGCTCCCTGGTGACGAGGTGTCGAGCGCCAGTGCCAGCTTCATCGCATCTTCGTCCGCTCGGTAGTCCTGCTCGATCGCCTCTTCGTCCACGGCATCGAAACAGACGATGAACTCGCCACAGTCGCTGGCTCGTGCCGAGTGCGCACTCGGCACGATGTCGCCATTGGCCTCGAGAACGAGCACGGTCCGCCCGGCCCTCGTCTTTCCTTCTCGCTCGGCGATGATTTCGCTTGTGGCGGTGGCAACAGCCGCCTCTAGGTCACTTGCGGACAGGTCCGCGAAACACCTGAGGATCATTGCGTCAACGGCGGCTCCAGTCGGCTTGTACAGGCTGCGCGTGGCGGCGGCGGCTGCCCTAAGCTCATCTAGTGCCCGGCGGGTGATGTCCCTCAGAACTATCGTGCGGATGGCGGCTCCACGGTCAATCGGCATGAGCAGACTGTTGGGGTCGCGCGTTAGAGTGAACCGCCGTTGGTCTGAGTTGCAGAGTTCCAGCGATTCAGCCTCAGTCGGAAGCGAGACGCCGCTGCGCACAGACCAGGCGGCAATGTAGGTGTAGTGCAACCCGCTCCCTCCGGAGTGCCCAGCGCGAATCCTGCGCCCTACGTGATCAGAAGACAGAGTCGCGGTGCTTCCGTAGGGTGATGGCGCCTAGCCTAGTCCGATCGTCTCACTGGGTCGAGGATGACTGTCGACCGCATCACTGGACGTGATGCCGGACTTCCGGAGTTCGTAGGCATTTGAGGCCCTCCGCGAGGACGTTTCCCCTGCTCACAGCGTTTTCATGGGCTCCGAGGTCTCAAAACCTGTAGGCACACGATTACTTGACATGAGCAGGGACTTCTAACTATCTTGTAGGCGTGTACTTACGTGAGACAAAGCGGCGCAACAAAGACGGCTCGGTGGTCAGCTACCTGCAGCTCGCCCACAACGAGCGCCACCCCGAGACCGGCAGCCCCGTGGCCAGGATCATC
>Ga0209538_1000493_pt1 | contig 22837 bp, 19 predicted proteins | sample BarGraNGADG00211_2_FD_184492 | JGI IMG/M metagenome (GOLD analysis project Ga0209538, IMG submission 184492) | Arctic peat soil microbial communities from Barrow, Alaska - Barrow Graham LP Ref core NGADG0004-211 (SPAdes) (version 2) | ecosystem: Environmental > Terrestrial > Soil > Wetlands >... | reverse complement strand
TTTGCAATTTGTCTGTTATGATAAATTAAGATCCAATTCTTCATCTCCACAATTTTGTAAATCTTTGTCCAATCCATTTCACTATGAAAAGTTTCACCAGTCTGACAAATCTTGTCATCAGTGATCTCATAGATTATCCGCTCCTTTATTAATCCATGGGTTGAAAAGGTCTTCCTGGCATTAAAATAAATAGCTATGGGCATTACAACTATGATAACAAAACCAAATACTAAAGCTAATAATGGTGATTTTTCAAAAGGAATGTTGACGCCAAGAAAATAGAGAATGGGCAGAAAAAACGCCCCAAGACCAATTATGGTTATGTATATCATTGAGCGTTTCCTATAAGATAGAACGTACATTAATTTTACATAACTTTTAAAGTCAAGCCTTGTCTCTATTTTCATAATCTTTATAATTATATCGTGTCTGTTAACGGTTTTCAAAGTAAATCATAAAAAACCTCATTACAAATATTATTGGAAAATATAATAGTACCTCACAATCAATACCTGATTCCCGGGATAGCCATCTTTAACCCTTACAAAAAGGAAACAATACTCTTTAAAGACTCTTCACAATAACATCTTTGTCTGGATACACCTTAAGGATAAATGGGGTCAGCCACAATTTCGCATTTTTTAGTTTTCTTGATTATGAAATAAAATGTGGCTGAGTGTGCTATGAGAGAGAGTGTTCGTGCAACACTCTAAAGCTGTATCAAAGATGAGGGTGGGCCCCTCGGAACCGGTTTACAGGAACTGGTTTCAAACCACCTTATGCTGCATTTGTTAAGAGCATTTGTAGTGAGCGATAAGGAAAAGGTCTCATTAAAGGGATCAGGTAACCGTGTAGGAGACGACTGAAACAGAAACCGCTGATGAAATGTCGAAACATTACAAACGATGTCAAAACCGGGATTATCAGCCGTTCCCGGGATAAGCCAGAGGTGAACCTGATTACTGCTTTGGCGGCATCCGGCACAGAGGCGGCGTGAACTACATGGAGGCTTTAATATGGAACATAGGAAGCAGTCGTTTTGATGTTAAGGGAGAAATTCAAGCAGTGAACCTGCAAGAATTAAATACCGATGCAAAGCACTGTGGCGGACTGATTGGTAGTAGTGTAGATACTCCTGTAATGGGAAGTGGAGCGAAGAGATCAGATTATCCAGCCTAATAATATTTAATCAACCGGTAAAATGGGAGGAATTAATACAATAGGTAAAGTCATTGCGACGGGATAATAAGAGCCGTATGAAGTGAGAGCTTCACGTACGGTTCTGTGAGAGGCTTGGGCTGAAATGCCCTTGCCTACTCGACCACCATTTTATCCACGGATTCTGATTGATTGTAAAATATATTCTTTAATATTGCAGCCTATTAATTTAAATTTCAACCACAAATGAGAGCATTCAATTTACGCACTTCTTTTCTTATACTCATCTTTCTATTGGTATCTGCGGGTTTTGGCTTTGCACAAAAGACCGGTATTAAATCCGGAGCGATTTATACGCTGAAATCAAAATCAAACAACAGGTTGTTGGATGTTGTTAACGCATCAACGGACATTAGTGCGAAGGTGGATTGCTGGACGGACACAAAATCGGATGCGCAGAGATGGGTTGTGAAAAAGGTAGACAAAAACGTTTATACATTGACAAATGTGGGTAGTGGAAAGCTATTGCATGTTGCTTCAACACCTGCCGATTCTGTAAATGTTGATCAATATTCCGACTCTTCGAACAACAGCACAAAATGGATGATCGTGGATGCCGGCGATGGTTCTTGTTATTTGACATCAATGGCCAGCGAAACCGGTTCTTTTAATATAACTGCAGGTGGGCTGGCTGATGGGTCAAAGGTTAATTTGTCCAAATCTTCAGGGTCGGATTCTCAGAAATGGATTTTTCAGGCTGTGAAAGCGCAAAAGGCAGCTCCTACTGCAATAATAGCCGATCAGGTTTTCACGGCATGGGCAACTAAATTTGATGTGGTAAATAAAAAGAGCTTTTGGGATGTGGCTGAGATGATGGAGATTGTGGTTGACGCTTACGAGATCACGCATGATGTAAAGTATAAAAATATGTTCGACCAGATGTATCAAAACTTTCTGATTAATCATGGCCAGGATTGGATGAATAACGACTACAATGATGACATTACATGGATTGTAATTGCTTGTACCCGGGCCTCTATCCTGATGGGCAACAAGGCTTATCTCGCGAAAGCGGTTGATCAGTTTGCGAAGATGTATGCCCGTGCAAATACTGATTTATATGAAGGTGGTCTGATCTGGAAACAGGGGACGAAGACTAAAAATGCATGTATCAACGGGCCGGCAATGGTGGCGTGTTGTTATTTGGCTCAGGCTACCGGCGACACTTCTTATTATACGAAGGCAATTTACCTGTACAATTGGTCGAAGAAATATTTGTTTGTTGAAAGTTCGGGCAAGGTGAATGATGCATGGGATGGGAAGGTTCACAACTGGAGTTCGACGTATAACCAGGGGACCTATTTGGGTGCAGCTGTGATGCTTTACAAACATTATAAAAATCCTGTGTATTTGCAGGATGCAAAGAAAATTGCTGAGTATACGCAAAACACGATGTATGGGTCGAAGGTGATTAATAATGAGAATGGGAATGATTTGCAGGGGTTTAAAGGGATTTTTATGCGTTATGCCCGGAAGTATGTTTTGGAATGTGGTAAAAAAGAGATTCTTCCATGGTTACAATTGAACGCGAAAGTGGCATATAATAACCGGAATTCGGAAAACATCATGCAGACTTTCTGGGGGACGCGTACAAAAGAAACTGTAGATCCCAAGTCGGCATTTGGTGCTTCTTCTGCTGTATCTTTGATGATGAATTGCCCGACTGTTAAATAACATTTTTATGATAAAGACAATTAAAATTTTACTGTTTGTGTGCTTTTTGATTGGCACATTTTCAACTGTTTATGCTCAGAAAAATTCTGAAGAGCGGTATGCCGGTATTATTAAAAGTAATGTCTACAAAGATTATAAAGGGATGTACCGAAAAGGTGCAGGGTCACTGAAATATTCGTTTCTAACTCCCGGAAGTAAACAATACAGCAATGTTTTATGGGATTGGGATTCATGGTTGAGCAATATTGCTCTGCGTCAGATTTTGTCGGATGTGGGTAATGAACAAGATTCGAAAGAGGCTGTAGAATATGAACAGGGCTGCGTACTTAACTTTCTGAGTTACGGGGGTTGGGATGGTTATATACCCATTCTTATTAAAGAAAATTCAAACATCAAGGAGATTAAATCAGGAGATATTTATCACATGAACATGCACAAACCTGTATTGGCTCAGCATGCAGCATTTTTGACCAAAAATCAGAAAGGCAACGCGGAATGGTTAAGAGAAAGTTTCTATCCGCTTCAGGCTTTTGTGAATAATTATAAAATTCATCATCGTGATAAAGCTACAGGGCTTTATTATTGGCAAACTGATGTAGCAATCGGTGTCGATAATGATCCTTGTACTTTCTTTCGCCCCAATGGAAGTTCAGCATCGATCTATTTGAACTGTTTGATGTTCAAAGAACTTAAATCAATGGTGTATCTGGCTGATTGTCTGAATCTTTCTGAAGTAAGCAAGGAGTTTGCCAATGATGCCGAGCAGCTTAAAGCAGCTATTCAAAAAAATTGTTGGGATGAGCGGGATGGATTTTACTACAGTGTTGATTTGGATTTAAAACCTGTTACCAATGAACTTGATAAATCGCTCGGCAGTCCTATGATCATTCATGCCGGCTATCCGCGTGATTATGATTGTTTGATTCAGCGCATTGAAGTTTGGTCAGGCTTTATGACGATGTGGGCTGGTATCGCGACTCCGGATCAGGCAAATCATATGGTTAAAGAGCATTTTCTTAATCCTAAAACTTTTTATTCTGCTTCGGGCGTGCGGACGCTTTCGAAAATGGAGAAGATGTATAGTGTTCGGTCGAGTGCTAATCCATCGAATTGGAGAGGGCCTATCTGGGGAATATCTAATTACATGGTATTTAAAGGTTTGGTGAAATATGGTTTTACATCGGAAGCTACTGATTTGGCGAATAAAACCATCGCTCTTTTCGGTAAAGATTTTGAAACAAGTGGTGCTTTGCATGAATATTATGAACCTGAAACGGGTGAACCGTTGTTGAATAAGGGTTTTCAGAATTGGAATTATTTGGTTGCCAATATGATTGCGTGGAAGGAAAAACGCCCGGTAGTAGAAGAGTTTTGAGAGAATTTGTTTAAATTTTAACGGTTTCTCAAAGTAAATAAATAAGCTTGTAACTTTGCGCAGTCAATTTATGAGTCTGTATATTGAAAAATATATGGACTCATATTTTTATATTCTAAAAAGTTATCTCACAAATGATTGGTCCACATTTTAAATTCCCCCTCTTTCTAAAGAATTTCAGAATTTCATGCATAGTATTATCTTTGATAATTAGTTGTTTACAACATACTGATGCACAAAAACTTAGTATTGAAAAGTCTCAATTTGGCTATTCGGTTTCGTATAAAGTAAATGATATTGAACTGCTCCAGGCTCCTTCAGAAGGGTTGTGGTCGATTGCAACGGGTTGGAAAACTGATTGGTTTATGACCTGGAGCCATGCAAATCCAACTTCTTATCGTGAAAGTGGCGCATGGCAGATTCTGGAAGGGAAGATGACCATGCCTCAGGGCGAATGGTTGTTGCGTGATTCGTACAGGCAGGAGGAGGGGAGGATCCATTGTATCCGCAGGTTTGAATACAAGGGGAAAACGCCCCTGAAACAGGTCGTGCTCTCTGTCAGATGGCAGGTGCCTTTTAAAAACAGTCAGTTTTTCATGCCGGGGATTCTTTATTACGGGAACCCATCGGGTGAGAAAAACAGCAAAGGCAAGGTGCCGGTCTATCATGGCAACATGGGCGAAAATGCTTTGTTTGAGGAGAATCGTTTCCCGATGCCGTTTGTCTGTATAGAGGGTTCGAGCGAGAAACAATATTTCGGGACTGTATTGCATTCGGTTCCTTCTAAACCTATTGGCGCTCAGCGTACTGATCTGTGGTGGTCATTGGGTGTCGAGTCTAAAAAGAATTGTGATGAACTGCAGCTGTTGTCGGGTCCGGTGACTTATAACGATCAAAAGAGTGTTGTCAAGGGGCTGCAAAACGGCCCTTTGAAATATACCGATACTTATCTGGTCATTCAGCCCGACGCGATTATTGAAAAGGAGTTTTATATCGAGGCTTATCCGACAAATGGCCAGGGTACTGCTTTTCAGCAGGCTGTCCATTCTTCGCTCGCGATCTTTAAGCCTTATTATTCGGCTGACATGCCTTCGTTCGACGACATGATCAGGTCGAAATATCTTTATGCACAGTCGCGTTGGCTGGAAGGGGATGGATACGCGGGTTACAATATGTATCCTGAAAATGTGGATCGCAAGATCGTGATGGGTTGGTGTGGACAGGCCGACGCGCTGGGTTATGCCTTGCAGCGTTTGAATGATAAGATTACCGATCCTGCTTTGTTGGTGAAGATTCAAAAGTCGCTGGATCATCTGAGCACTTCGCCGGTTTCTGATAATGGATTCCCGGTTATTTTTGATGTGAAGACGAAGAAATGGAGCGCGCCGGATCATGTGTCGCAGGGACAGGCGATGAATAATTTCGCAAGGGCTATTGATGCTGCACGGTTGAACAAGAAATTGAATACATTGAAGTGGGAGGCGTTTCTGAAGAAGGCTTGTGATGCGCATGCTAACCGGATCATGAAGAAGGAATGGACACCGGTTTCGACGAGTGAGGCTTTTTATATTTCTCCTTTGGCGCTTGCTTCTAAGTTGTTTAAGAATCCGCTTTATTCGAAGGCTGCTTTGAAGGCTGCGGATTATTATGATGCAAGGCATATGACGATGGAAGAGCCATATTGGGGTGGAACGCTTGATGCTACCTGCGAAGATAAAGAGGGTGCATGGGCTGCTTTTCAGGGTTTTCTTGCGGCGTATGATCTGGCGCCTTCGAAGAAATATCTGGATGCATCTCGTCATGCTTGTGATATGGTGTTGAGTTATGTGGTGGATTGGGACATTGACATGCCGGCAGGTCGTCTGGCTGATCATAACTTCAAGACCAGGGGTTGGACTGCGGTTTCTGTTCAGAACCAGCATCTGGATGTGTATGGAATCGTGATGGCGCCTTCGATATACAGGATGGGGGTTTTGTTGAAAGACGAGGATATGAAGAAACTGGCTGTTTTGATGTTCAGGAGTTGTGGGCAGTTGATTGATCCGATAGGGTCGCAGGGGGAGCAGATTCAGCAAACGAATTATGCACAACAAGGAGCTATGACGGATGTTTCGAAGTTGAGAGGGGGGTATTCGGAGAATTGGACAGTGTTCTGGATCACGGCGCATTTCCTTAATGCCGCCGCACAGTTTAAGGAATTGGGTGTTACGAATTAGCTAACACCGTAAGTGTTTTCCAATAATAACCCCCAGTGAAACTGGGGCTTAGAAGGTATTTCTAGACTTAACCCCATTGGGGTTTCCCAAAACTATTTTGATGATGGTGGGAAACTCCGATGGAGTTAAAAAGAGATACATTCACTGACCCCCAGTTTCACTGGGGGTTATTCACTGGCAACTCCTATGGAGTTGAAGACATGACAGTTGAATTTGATTAGTATAAATAAATGTTACAATGTTTAAATAAATAAAGCAATGTTTAAAGCTTTGATTTTTGATATGGATGGGGTTTTGATTGATAGTGAGCCACTTCACAAACAAATTGAACAGGATATTTTAAAGGAACTAGGGGTGAATGTTTCACTGGAAGAACATTTCAAATTTGCCAGTATGGGCAAGGAGATGTGGAACATCATGAGACAACGCTATGGGTTTAACCGGGAAGCCACTGCCGATGAATTGCACATAGAGAAGGCCAAACGTTATTTAAAAGCGTTGACTTCGAAACCGATACTTCCTATTGATGGATTGAAAGAACTGGTGACTTATGCCAAAGAAAAGGGGCTGGTTCTGGCTGTTGCTTCATCTTCAGGGGTTTATAATATCAATCTGGTTTTAGATGCAATCGAACTTAAGGATTTTTTCTCATTGATTGTCAGTGGAGAACAGGTTTCACGGAACAAGCCTTATCCGGATATTTATCTCAAGACTGCTGAATTGCTTGAGCTGGATGTGACGGAATGTGTTGTGGTTGAAGACTCGGAAAATGGGGTTAAGTCTGCAAAAAGTTCCGGGATGTTTTGTATTGGGTTCCGGAATCTGAGTTCGGGTAATCAGGATATCTCTTCGGCTGATTTGATTGTGGATTCTTTGAGAGAGGTAATCGGGATTATTTAGATTAGATCAACAAAAGTCCGCACCTATTGGAAAATGTCTTAAATTTGGCAAGACTAAATAAATCCTTCATCTAATCCCTTTTAATGTGAATCAATTATTCAGAAGAAAATCTATGGAAACGCTTCAGATGGAAGCCGGTAGCGAAACCGGACTGAGGCGTACCCTGACTGCCAAAAACCTCATTGCGCTTGGCATAGGTGCAATCATTGGTACTGGGGTCTTTGTAATCACGGGTACTGTGGCTGCCAATAATGCCGGACCGGCTTTGGTGATTTCAGTAATCATTTCGGGATTGGGATGTGTTTTTGCAGGACTTTGTTATGCAGAGTTTGCAGCAATGATACCTATTGCAGGAAGCGCCTATACTTATTCTTATGCTTCATTGGGTGAGTTCATCGCATGGATTATTGGATGGGATTTGATTCTTGAATATATGTTCGCGGCCTCTACTGTGGCTGTTGGTTGGTCGGGTTATGTGGTGAGTTTTCTTGCCGATTTTGGCATTATCATTCCTTCTAAATTGTGTCATGCCCCCTTCGATTATGTGGCTAGTCATTGGGCAAATGTAAATGGAGTTGCTACACACATTGACAGTCAGTGGGTTGCTACCGGAGGAATCTTTAATTTCCCGGCTGTATTTGTCATTGTGATCATTTCTACTTTACTGGTGATTGGAATCAAAGAATCTGTTAAGTTCAACAATATCATCGTCATAACCAAGATTGCAGTATTGCTTTTATTTGTAGGTTTTGGCGCTTCATTTATTCATCCTGCCAATTGGCATCCTTTTATTCCTGCCAATACAGGTCGTTTTGAAAACTTTGGCTGGACGGGTATTCTTAGTGGGGCCGGGATTATCTTCTTTGCATATATCGGATTTGATGCGGTGTCTACTGCAGCGCAGGAAACTATAAATCCAAAACGAAATATGCCAATTGGTATTTTGGGGTCCCTGCTTATTTGTACTATTTTATATGTCATGGTTTCGGTGGTGCTGACCGGGATTGTTTCTTATAAGGAATTAAATGTTTCTGCTCCAATCGCATTGGCAATTGATAAATGTGGAACTGCATTAATGTGGTTGCGTCCTTTGGTAAAGATTGGCGCTATTGCTGGATTAAGCTCGGTTATTCTTGTTATGTTATTGGGACAACCCCGTATTTTTTACACCATGGCTGTTGACGGTTTATTGCCAAAAGTACTTACGAAAATTCATCCCCGTTTTCATACGCCTTGGGTTACTACAATTATTGTTGGTGTGATTGCTGCTTTCTTTGCAGGATTTCTTCCTCTTGATATTCTGAGCCAACTTGTCTCTATTGGTACTTTATTGGCGTTTGTCATTGTCAGTGGAAGTATTCTTGTTTTGCGCAAGATACAGCCTGATGCCCCACGTGCGTTCAGAACACCCTGGGTTCCTTTTGTTCCTATTGCAGGGATGGTGATTTGTTTTGCACAGATGTTTGCCCTTCCTGCCAGTACATGGGAACGATTGATTATCTGGATGGCAATTGGTATGGCGGTCTACTTCCTTTATGGACAAAGACACAGCAAACTCAACACAAAGAACAATCCTCAGAAATAAAGTATTTTTAATATATCTAATAACTGAACATTTTAATTGATCAGCAAAAACTTGTTTGATCAATTTCAATGTTCAGTTACGTTTTTGGGACACCCTGTAATTATTGTTATTAAGCACCTAAATTTAAACATAATTACATTCCAACATGTATGGATAATCCATATTTGTTTATATAATTTAAGTGTTATGTGTGCTCATTATCAGGAAAATCAGTATAATAGTACCTGAATGAAAAAGATTTTTTCAAAACTGTGAAAACATTAACATGAATTTGTACTTTTGTGCGGTTATTTTAAAACCATCATTATGGGAAGTGGTTCACTGATATTGTTGATGTTTTGCGGGATACTTTTTGCCGGTTTGGCAATTGGTTTAGGCAAAATATTTTCAACCAAAACGTATAATGTCGCAAAAGGGGAGGCATATGAGTGCGGGATCCAGACTGAAGGCGCCACATGGGTGCAGTTCAACGTTGGATACTACCTGTTTTCATTGATCTTTCTTATTTTCGATGTCGAAATTGTATTTCTCTATCCCTGGGCTGTGGTGCTGAAAGAAGTTGGTATGGTTGCCTTTGTAGAGATCATATTTTTTACTTTGTTCCTGTTTATGGGACTGCTTTATGCATATAAAAAGAAAGCACTTACATGGGTGTAACTGAAGATAATTTGAAAGATTTCCCCGGCGAAGTTTTTAGCGACGACACCGGAAAGGCAAATTTCATGGTAACCAGCATTGACAAACTGGCCAACTGGGCAAGGAGCAATTCGTTGTGGCCTTTGACTTTTGGTACAAGCTGTTGTGCGATTGAAATGATGTCTACCGCATCTGCAAAATATGACTGGAGCCGTTTTGGTTTTGAAGTGGCCCGTGCTACTCCACGCCAGGCCGACCTGATCATTGTTGCCGGAACCATCTGCAAAAAAATGGCGCCGGTATTAAAACGTTTATACGACCAGATGCCCAATCCAAAGTATGTTATTGCAATGGGAGCCTGTGCAGTATCGGGTGGTCCTTTTTATTATTACTCATATACAGTTGTAAAAGGTGTCGACACGATCATTCCTGTTGATGTCTATATTCCGGGTTGTCCTCCACGTCCGGAAGCTTTGTTGGAGGGAATGATTGCACTACAAACCAAAATTAAAAAGTCAAGGGCCTACGTCGTCGACAGTCCCAAAAAAGAGGAAAAATAATGAGCAAAGAAGAGCTTAAAGCATATTTGGAATTAACTTTTCCAACATGCAAATTTGAGAACAGTATTGATTTCCCCTTGCTTATTGTAGAAAAGGAATCCTTTTTTGCAATAGCTAAACAACTCAAAGAAGAACCTGCCACTAATTTTGATTTCCTTTTCTGTCAGACAGCCGTTGATTATATTTCACACTTCGAAGTAGTCTATCATCTTACATCAACACAATACAGGCACGATCTGGTCGTAAAAGTTATGCTTGAAGATCGCGAAAATCCTGTGACAGAATCAGTCTATCCGCTCTGGAAGGCTGCTGAACTTTATGAAAACGAAATCTTTGACCTGTTCGGAATCACGTTCCTGAACCATCCTAACCTCCGGCGTATTATGCTTGGCAAAGATTGGCCCGGTTATCCGCTTCGCAAGGATTATTCTGATGACTTTATTTTAACCCCGCAGTCGTAATGGAAGCTCCAAACCAACTCATCCCGGTAGAGGATGCACCCGGCGAATTTGTAATTAATGTCGGTCCCCAGCACCCTTCAACACATGGTGTATTACATCTGCGGATAAAGCTCGATGGCGAACAGATTCTTGATATCGAACCTCATCTTGGATATATCCATCGTGGTATAGAGAAAATGTCAGAGTCGCTTGGTTACAAGCAGTTTATTTATCTGACCAGCCGTATGGATTATCTGTCGGCACATATGAATAATCAGGCATGTTCTCTGATCGTTGAAAAAGGATTGCAGCTTGAAATTCCCGAGCGTGCAAAAGTCATCCGTTTACTGATGATCGAATTGCAACGTTTGGCATCACATCAATTGTGGTGGGGTTCTGCAGGACTGGATATGGGTGCTGTTTCTCCCTTCTTCTTTGCATTCCGCGAAAGAGAGCAGATCCTTGAGATCTTCGAAGAGACATGTGGAACCAGATTGACCATGAATTACATCACCCCGGGTGGCGTAATGAATGATCTGCATCCTTCATTTGTAAAGACAGTCAAAGCGCTGATCAAACAGTTTAAAGTAAACATCCATGAATACGATAAACTGCTGACCGGTAATATCATATTTCAAAAGAGAACACAGGACGTTGGCGTTCTGTCTAAAGAATTAGCCATCTCACTGGGAGCTACAGGACCGGTTGGTCGCGCATCAGGTATCAGCTGTGATGTCCGTAAACTTCATCCTTATGATGGTTACGAGAAACTTGATTTCAAAGAGATCGTGATGCACAAGGGCGATAGCTATACCCGTTATCTGGTCCGTATTGAAGAGATGAAGCAGTCGATGCACATCATTGATCAGCTGATCGATAATATTCCTGAAGGCGATTTCCGTGTCAAGACAAAAGCTGTTATTCGTCTTCCTGAAGGCGAATATTACCAGCGTGTTGAAACAGCCCGTGGTGAGCTTGGTGTATATATTGTAAGCGATGGCAACAAATCTCCATACCGGATCAAATATCGGACCCCGAATTTTTCTAACCTTGGTGTATTACAGTATATTGCCAAGGGATCAAAAATTGGCGACCTGGTAGCGATTATGGCAACTCTTGATTTGATAATACCTGATATTGACAGATAGTGATGCAGTATCACATTGTCAGATCGAAAAAATATGATGATATATGATTTCAATGATTGGTTTTAAGGAAATAACGGTTTGGATTCATCAGATGCTTTCCGGTTTAATGAGCCCGGGATTGGTTGTCGTAAGTGAAGCCTTAATCGTGGGTTTATCCATGATCATGCTGGTCGTTTTGATGGCCGTTGCGATGATCTATATGGAACGCAAGGTTGCAGGTTTCATGCAGTTGCGTTTAGGCCCGATGAGAGTTGGGTTCTGGGGATCAATGCAGGCATTTGCTGATGTATTGAAGCTATTGCTCAAAGAGTGTCTGACACCAAACGGCGCAGATAAACTGCTTTTCAGTCTGGCTCCATTTATCGTATTGGTAGTGAGTTTTCTGGCTTTGGCGCCCTTTTCTTTTGCTCCCGGTTTACAAATGTGGGATCTAAATATTGGTGTTTTATATGTTTCGGCGGTCTCTTCAATCGGTGTTATCGGAATATTGATGGCAGGCTGGTCGAGCAACAACAAGTATTCTTTGTTAGGTGCCATGCGAAGTGGAGCACAGATCGTCAGTTATGAACTGTCGGCTGGTCTCTCCATCATTGCCATCGTCATTATGTGTGGCTCTCTCTCTATTCACGACATTATTCTTTCGCAGGGTGATGGTTGGTGGATCTTCAAGGGACACTTGCCTGCAATGTTTGCATTCGTGGTCTTTGTCATTGCAAGTACAGCAGAATTAAACCGTGCACCTTTCGACCTTGCAGAGGCCGAACAGGAACTGACCGCAGGTTTTCATACAGAGTATTCAGGCATGCAGTTCGCGATGTTCTTCCTGGCCGAATACACCAACATGTTCATTGTATCAATGATCGGAGCAACCGTATTTCTCGGTGGCTGGATGCCTTTCCACGTATATGGATTCGAAGCATTCAACAACATCATGGATTATATTCCTTCAGTCATCTGGTTCTTTGGAAAGACCTTTTTTATTCTGTTTCTGATCATGTGGTTCCGTTGGACTTTCCCACGTATGCGTATCGATCAGTTGTTGAAACTCGAGTGGAAGTATCTGTTGCCGTTGAGCATCATCAATATCGTGATTGCAGCATTTATCACCATCATGGGTTGGCATTTTTAATCTAAGATTTTTACGAAAATGAAAGCATTATACAGATATTTCAGAAGCATATTCTTAGCGTTCAAATCGCTATGGACGGGTATGCGACTGACATTTTATTATTTATCGCATCCCAAAACAATTCTCACGCAACAATATCCTGAAAACAGAAAGACTTTGGTGATTGCCGAAGCTTTTCGTGGAGAGGTTGTTTTGATGCATGATGAGAACAATGAACACGCATGTACCGCTTGTAAGATGTGCGAGATCACCTGTCCAAACGGTTCCATCAAGATCATTCAGGCTATGGAAGAAACTGCTGATGGTAAAACGAGAAAGAAACTCGACGACTGGGTCTATAATCTGGGCATGTGTACTTTCTGTTCGCAGTGCATCGAGATCTGTCCGCAGCATGCCATTAAGATGCAGAATACCTTTGAGCACAGTGTTTACAATCGCAGGGAACTGATCAAACACTTGAATCATCCGGGGTCTAAACTTAGAATAAAAGCTAAAACAGATAAAAAAGTATGAGCGCATCAACCATCATTTTTTACATACTGTCTGCATTGATCGTGACCTTTGGTGCGTTGACAGTGTTTACTCCCAAAATCTTTCGGGCCGCTATTTTTCTGTTGCTGACACTGATTGGCATTGCCGCAGTTTACATTCTTATGGAGATGCAGTTTGTTGCAGCCCTTCAGATCGTGGTCTATGTAGGCGGTATCGTCGTACTGATCATCTTCTCGATCTTCCTTACCTCATCGGGCAAAGAGAAAGTCAACCCTCACAGATTTAATCGTGTCCTGACAGCTGCTGTGTTATCGCTTTCGGGTCTCCTGTTTTCTATCTGGGTTGTATTCAACCACATCTATACACCTGCCGGAATTACTCCCATCGATCCTTCTGTAAGGAACATCGGTTTACAACTGCTCAGCTATAACGATTTTGGTTACGTCTTTCCTTTTGAAGTCGTGAGTATTTTGTTGCTTGCTGCACTGATCGGAAGTATTGTAATCGCCATGAAATCCAAAAAACAATAATCTCAAAACAGAATTATGGAACAAGTCCCATTGTCACACGTCTTAATCCTGAGCTCTATCCTTTTCTTTTTGGGCATCTATGGCTTTTTCACACGCCGTAATCTTATTACAGTCCTCATGTCGATAGAACTCATCCTGAACAGCGTCAATATCAATTTTGTCGCTTTCAATAAATACCTCTATCCACATCAACTTGAGGGCGTATTCTTTACTTTGTTTATTATCACTATTGCTGCAGCTGAAGTTTCATTGGCTATAGCTATTATCATCAACCTGTATCGCCGCTTCAATACGATTGATATTGATGATACTGATACCATGAAATATTAAGCTTATGAGTTACGATTTATCATCAGAAATTATCCTGTTTTTACCTCTTTTAAGCTTTTTAGTGCTTTCATTATTTGGTAAAAAGATCAAACCGGAAATATCAGGTATCATTGGTACCATGATATTAGCTATTGTTGCCTTCCTGTCGTTGTATGTTGCCTTTGGCTATTTCTTCGACTTTGGCAAAGTAGATGGCGTCTATGTAAAACACATCGTCACACAGTTCTCCTGGTTGCAGTTCAACGAGAATCTTTCTATTGATATGGGTATCGTTCTCGACCCCATCTCTGTGATGATGTTGATCGTGATCAGTTTTGTGTCGTTCATGGTACATCTCTACTCACTCAACTATATGAAGGGTGAAGATCGTTTCACGATGTATTATGCTTATCTGGCATTGTTTTCATTTTCTATGTTGGGTCTGGTGGTTGCCGTCAATCTTTTCCAGATGTATATGTTCTGGGAGTTGGTGGGCATCTCTTCATTCCTGCTCATCGGGTTTTATTTCACCAAACCTTCAGCCATTGCCGCTGCCAAGAAAGCATTCATCGTTACCCGCTTTGCCGACCTTGGTTTCCTGATCGGGATCCTGATGTTGAGTTATGGCGCCAAGACACTCGATTTCTTTGTATTGATTGAAAGATTGACAGCAACAGGTTCTCCTTATATTGCTTCATTTACCGCAACATCTTTTCTGGGATTATCCACACTGTCATGGGCATTGTTGTTGGTCTTTGCAGGTGGTGCCGGTAAGTCAGCCATGTTCCCTCTGCATATCTGGTTGCCGGACGCAATGGAAGGCCCGACTCCTGTTTCAGCATTGATACATGCAGCCACGATGGTTGTAGCAGGTGTTTTCCTTGTCGCAAGATTATTCCCCATTTTTGCAATATCTGCTCCGGATGCGCTTCATATCATCGCATACATCGGTGCCTTTACTGCTTTGTTTGCTGCAATCATTGCCACTACACAAACAGACATCAAACGCGTCCTTGCTTATTCCACGATTTCACAAATTGCCTTCATGATGTTTGCCCTCGGAGTTTCCGGTTGGGGCGAAGGAAACAATGAAGGATATACAGCTTCGATGTTTCATCTCTTCACACATGCATTCTTCAAGGCGTTGTTGTTCCTTGGCGCCGGTGCCGTCATTCATGCCGTTCACAGCAACGAGATGAAAGACATGGGAGGACTCAGAAAAGCATTACCGATTACCCACATTACATTTTTAATGGCCTGTCTGGCTATTGCAGGAGTTCCTCCGTTTGCTGGATTCTTCAGTAAGGAAGCCATTTTATCTGCGGCTTACAATGCCAATCTACCTATCTTCTATGTGGCTGTATTCACCAGTGGTTTGACAGCTTTCTATATGTTCAGATTGTATTTCAGAATCTTCTGGAGCAAACCTGCTGTAAAACATGAAGGCCACGGTCATGAAAGTCATACCTGGGCAATGAATATTCCTTTGATTATTTTAGCAGCAGGAGCAGTCTTTGCAGGGTTTATTCCTTTTGGCTCTTTCGTGAGTGCAGAGGGAAAAGCAATCGAACTACCATTTCATCTGATGTTCTCAATCATTCCGGTACTGGTTGGCTTAACAGGAATTCTGATTGCTTATGTATTGTATGGTAAGAAAAGTGATCTTCCTGCTAAAATTTCAAACTCGATCAGTTTTGTGTATCAGTCTGCATACCACAAGTTTTATATTGATGAGATCTATCTCTTTGTCACTAAAAAGATCCTGTTCAATCTTATCGGTCGTCCTTCGGCATGGTTCGACAAGAATGTAGTCAATGGTGGCATGATCAATGGTTCGGCTTCGGGAACAGTGATGTTTTCAGGTGCAATCAAGAAGATGCAATCGGGAAGGTTGCAGACTTACGCGATGTTCTTTTTGGGTGGTGTCCTGATTTTGGCAGCTCTCCTGGTTATTAAATTTATATAAAATACAAATAATGAATCTTTTATCATTATTACTTTTAATCCCGTTGGTCACGGCTGTTGGAATACTCCTTTTTAAAAATGAGTATACCATCAAAATTATAGCTTTAATAGGAAGTATTGCTCAGTTGGGCTATTCGATCTGGCTGACCCTTTTCTATATCAGCCTTCGCAAAATAGGTACACCGGGTGAGATGCTTTTTCAAACCACGGCAGCATGGTTCAAGCCATTGCACATCAATTACAGTGTTGGTGTTGACGGTATTTCGCTGACAATGATATTACTGACTGCCATAGTTGTTGTAGCAGGGATCCTGGTTTCGTGGAACATCCACAAACAGGTCAAAGAGTTTTTCTTCCTGATCCTCCTGCTCAGTGTTGGCGCCTTTGGATTCTTTATCTCCACCGACCTGTTCATGATGTTTTTCTTCCTCGAACTGGCAGTGATACCAAAATATCTGCTGATCGGAATGTGGGGGAGTGGCAAGAAAGAATACAGCGCTATGAAGCTGGCCCTGATGCTGATGTTTGGTTCTGCGCTGGTTTTCCTTGGAATAGTAGCCATGTATTTTGTTACAGGCGCTAATGGTGGTGTCCCGACATGGGATCTGCACCAGATCGCTAAAATGCATCTTCCAATCGAAGCACAACGTATTTTATATGTATTGATTTTTACCGGATTTGGCGTATTTACTGCCATGTTTCCTTTTCATACCTGGGCGCCCGATGGTCACTCATCAGCACCAACAGCAGCTTCGATGTTCCTTGCCGGAATCTCTATGAAGTTGGGCGGTTATGGCTGCTTAAGGGTTGCAACTTATCTTTTGCCGGATGCCGCACAGGAACTTTCCTGGATCTTTATTATCCTTGCATCCATCGCTATTATTTATGGAGCCTTCACGACCATGATGCAGAAGGACCTGAAATACATGAACGCGTATTCATCCATCAGTCACTGCGGATTTGTAATCCTGGGTATTGCCATGCTGACAAGGGTTTCTATAACCGGAGCAGTATTGCAGATGGTTTCTCACGGTATCATGACGGCCCTCTTCTTTGCTGCCATCGGGATGATCTATGATCGTGCCCATACACGGCAGGCGAATGAACTTGGGGGAGTCTTGAAACAGATTCCCTTTATTGGTACCGTCTTTATCATTGCGGGTTTAACCTCATTAGGACTTCCGGGTTTCAGTGGTTTCGTTGCTGAGATGACCGTTTTTGTAGGTTCATGGGAACATACCGGCATCTTCTATCGCGTGGCAACCATTCTGGCTGCAGCATCGATAGTTGTGACGGCTGTTTATATCTTGCGTGCTGTTGGGCTTGCTATCTGGGGTTCAGTGAAAAACAAAGAATACCTGAAATTCAAAGATGCAAGCTGGAGCGAAAGAGCAGCTTCCATTCTTTTGGTAGCAGGGATTGTCTTCATCGGTATTTTCCCGTTTTGGTTAATCCAATTGATTCAGAACGATTCGACTACGATATTCAATAAAATTTATTCAGTGGCAGCTGCCATTTAATCCGGTAAAAGGTTAAGATATGAGTTTTGAATCTATAATGTTGTTGCGGTTTGAGGTGATCATTTCATTGATCATCTTCATCCTGTTGATTATGAAACTGAACGATGCCGATAACAAAGTAAAGGCATTTCTGACAGTTGCAAATATCTTGCTGGTACTGAATTTTGTAGCAGGATTTATTCCGATAGGTGAGGGGGCTCTGTTCAGTGGCTTCTTTAAGACCTCGGGATTGATTGTTTTGGAAAAGAATATTCTGAACCTGGGAGTGATGCTGATCTCATTTACTGCATATACCTGGCTTCTGAACAACAAGAACAGAATCGAATTCTACATCCTGCTGCTCAGTAGTTTGTTGGGTGTCTACACGATGATCTCAAGCGGTCACATCCTGACGCTGTATCTTGGACTCGAAATGTCAACTATTCCTTTGGCTGCATTGGCCAACTTCAACAAGTCGATGAAGAACTCAGCAGAAGCAGGTTTGAAACTGATTCTATCTTCAGCTTTTTCTACAGGAATCATGCTTTTCGGCATCTCACTGTTATACGGTGCTGTTGGAAACCTCAGTTTTGAAAATATTGCTGCTCATCTGCAACCCGATGTCTTGACCCTGTTTGCCTTTACTTTTATCGTGGCAGGATTTGCTTTCAAGATGTCTATCGTTCCTTTCCATCTCTGGACAGCCGATGTTTATGAAGGCTCACCGGTTGCCGTCACCAGTTTCCTCTCTGTTATTTCGAAAGGCTCTGTAATCTTTGTTTTCGTTAGTGTACTCTACACCCTCTTTGCAGGATTGAAAGAGGCATGGGTATATGAAATCACCATTCTGGCCATACTGAGTATGACGATCGGTAACCTCTTCGCCATGCGTCAACAAAATATAAAACGTTTGCTTGCATTCTCTTCCATCTCACAGGTTGGATTTGTGCTGGTAGGTATCGCAGGCGCTTCTGTAACCGGAACCTCTGCATCGATCTATTTCGTGCTGATCTATATGATGAGTAACATTGCCGCCTTTGGAGTCATTGGAGCCATTGCAGATACCACAGGCAAAGAGACATTGTCTTCTTATAAAGGTCTTTACAAAGCCAGTCCTTTCTATGCACTGATACTGGCGATGAGTTTGTTTTCGCTTGGGGGCGTTCCTCCTACAGCCGGTTTCTTTGGGAAGCTCTTTCTGCTGACATCAGGAATGGGAAATGGACTTTATGTATTGCTTGCTTTTGCAGCCATGAACCTTGTGCTCTCTTTGTATAACTACCTCCGTGTTGTCAAGATCATGTTTATCGACGAAGCCGAAGAGACATTGCCTGTAATCGGTAAAAACTTCTTTCTGACCATTGCCCTGGTCATCTGTGTAACAGGTATCCTGGCAATCGGATTCATCCCACCCATCTATCAATATATTAGTTCATTGAGTGTAGGTATGTAAGCCTGCTAAAAACAATGAATATTAAAAAGGGTGTCCCGTTGTGGTCACCCTTTTTTGTTTTCTGAAACTTTCAAATGTAATAGATTGCAAATTGAAACAATATTGTTATGTTTGCATCGGTTCTTTTAAGCTGAAGATTTATTGTAACATAAAATTCAAACTTAATTTATGGAAAGAAGAGATTTTATTAAGAAATCAATGGGTACTGCTTTAGCCATTGGTGCTTTGTCTAATGTATCGGCCACCGGAATACAAGGATTCTATGATATTACAGGATCAGAAAATTTTAAAGAATTAAAGCTTCACAGATTTGATGGGATAGAGTTTACGAGTGTAAAACTGAATTATCCAAGGCCTGTGGGATTGAATGCCATCAGGGGTCCTCATGGATCAGGCCCAACTGATACAGTCGTTACGTTGAAAACAGACCGTGGCGCTTCAGGTTGGGGATTAATGCGAACGAACACGCAACAATCAAAAGCTGCATTTGAAGCGATGAAGGGGAAACCCATAACCGACTTCTTTACAGTTGAAAAAGGGGTCTTCAACGATACGGCTAAATCCTTTGATATTGCTTTGCATGATCTTGCCGGTCAGATCTTTAAAAAACCGGTATATCAGTTATTGGGACCGAATAAACCATTCGTAGCGCCATGCTATAGTGGAATGATCTATTTTGACGACCTTGATCAGCCAACCGAAAAGGCCGGTTTTGATAAAATACTGGAAGAGTGTCAGTACGATTATAATTATGGTTATCGTCAACTGAAAGTAAAAATCGGCAGAGGAAATAAATATTATCAGGGAGAAAAAGGTCTGAAGCGTGATATCGATATCACAAAATTAATCCATAAAAGCTTTCCCGATTGTGATATTCTGGTTGATGGAAATGACGGATTCAATGTAAAGGGGATTATCGAATATCTGAAGGGAATCGGGGATCTACCACTGTTTTGGCTTGAAGAACCTTTCGCAGAGACCGTAGAAGATTATAAGATCCTTCGAGAATTTACAAAAACAAACAGTCGCATTAAACACTATGCTGATGGCGAGGCCAATACAAATATAGATCTGGTCTATCAGTTGGGTGATCAGAAATTAATCGATGTTTGTCTGGCTGATATCATCGGTTATGGATTTACACCCTGGCTTTATCTGATGCCTGTCTTGAAGAATAAGAAGTTGCTGGCATCACCGCATAACTGGGGATCTCAGCTTAAAACCTTTTACACAATTCAGCTTGTTGGTGCACTTGGTAATACACCCACCATTGAAGGAGTCACCTGTACCTCGGATGATGTTGATTTTGGAGACTATAAACTGGTTAATGGGAAATATACACCCTCAAATGCACCCGGTTTTGGGTTGAAACTTATAAAGAAAAATGTCTGAAATGATTGATCCCTTTAAGTAATCATCTTTTCAGGCTCTATACATTCAGATAACGTAAAAGTGAAGATGCTTCCTCTGCCTTCTTTGCTATTAACCCAGATCTCTCCACCATTGATCTCTATAAACTCCTTACAAACCATTAAGCCAAGGCCGGTTCCTTTTTCATTTGCAGTTCCTTTGGTACTATGTGTTTCGCATGAGTCAAACAGATCTTTAAGAATGTTCGTTGGGATACCTACGCCATTATCGGTAAAAGAAACCTCTATTTTATCATTTTTCTCAATGGCAGCTATTTTAATGACCCCTCCTGATTGAGTGAATTTTAACGCATTATTTAAAAGATTTCGAATTACAGTTGTAATCATATTTCAGTCAGCATCTGCAAAAGTGCCGGGTTCAATCTGATTTTCAATGTTTATGTTTTTTACATTGTTTTTATTCTCCACTTGTCACCATGCTTTTCGAACATCTCGGTTTTGTTAAGTGTACCGGCACTGAAATCAGACCAAATGGCTCCGAATGGAGTAGCAACAACCTTTATCGTGAACGCAACTTTGTAGCCTTCAAATTCAGTTGCCTCCTTAATGCTTTTGATTTCACCTACTTCTAATATGGTACTCCTGACGTTGATATAATTGTTGTTATCAAGCTCATCTTTATATACTTCGGATACTGCATACAGTTTACCTTTATCTGTTAAGGTTGCACAGTAGCCACTCTTTACCCCATCCCCACAATTCGAATAATTAATCAGGCCTTCATTCTGAAGTCTGTCGTACCTGATCTTCGTGAACTCCTTATTGGGAGAACCATCAAAAAGAGGGAAAGCCATAATATCGAACTGATACTTTTCCCTGAGTAACCTTTCAGCATCGGCCTGCGACAAATTGCCATTATACAGTCCCAATTTATTGCCAATTTTAGCAATTGGTTTCTCAAGTTTATTCAGCAAAGCAGAATCAGAGCTTTTCATAATATGCGTTTTCAGATCAGGCTTTAAAATATCAATGATTAAAAACAACAAAGCTAAAGATGCCAGAATCAGTATGTATTTACCGATTTTTACAGGCCAGTTGTTGCTTCTGTAGCCGGTAGTTGTTCTCCTGGGAGGTGGTGTAGTCGAATAATCATTTGCTTTTCTGTCTTGCTCTTCAGGTGGAATAAAAGCAGGAGGGGGTGTGTTTTTGATTTCATCTCTTCTCTCCGGACCTTTGCCTGGAGTGTCTTTTATCTCATTGTAATTGAGACTTCTGTATCGTGGGGCAATATCCCTTTTAATTTCTTCTTTTCTGTAAGTTTGTTTGTGAAGATCTTCGACATATAATCTGGGAGCGACCAGTTTGCGTTTAACAGCCTCTTCTCTGATTTTCCTGTTGACATCAGAAGGAAAGATATCTTCACGTTTCAGCAGCTTCATGATTTCAGCATCCAGGAAACCTGCGAAACTGTTGAGCGATTTAATCGCTTTACGGTATCTTTGTTCCTCTAAGGCTGCGGTAATAAAACTCTGGTCAGTATATAAGCCTGAATAGATAATCTCATGTATTTCGCTGTCTGTTTTATCGAAAAAAGTATGATCAAAATATTTACCGTTCATTGTACTGTTTTATAAAATTTCATCTGCAAGGCATAACACTATAATTTACTCACAACTTTGTAAATAAATGTCCCGGTTTATTGCTATTACCCGGAATATTTTATAGCAGACTGCTTCTCCTGAACCCATAATACTCTTCAAAATAATATAGTAGCTTGTTAGGAAAAAAGATTAGCTGTAAAGATCAAAAGTATAATAACAAAAAGCAAGAAAAATCAACTATTATTTTAGAATCACCATTTTTTTGTGGAAAAATAAAACAGGTGTGATGTATGAGTCAGAAATTCTGACCTGTTTTCTTCAAAAAACCAGTTTTCCCAAAGAATGTTTAGAAAAGAACAAACAAGTTAAAAAAAGATAATAAAATGATCAAAAAAAGATCATGAAATGATGACTCCCGGATAAAGACAAAACGCTTCCCCAACAGTTGGGAGATACTCGAGTGGTGTAGCGTACCTGTAGCGTACCCTTAGCGTACATATAGCGTACGTGTTTAGTCTATAGGGTACGCTACAGGTATGCTATATGTACGCTACAGGAGACGAGTATCTACCAGATGTCGGTAAATGGTTTGTAAGTGATCCGGGAGTGTTCTCGAGAGTATCAAAAAATGGGCTTCTTATTGTTGTAAGGGTACTTTTTGGAAAAGGCTTATCAGACTTTGGGAAGAATGAATTGAATTGGGATATTCATTAAAATACGTACTTTTTTGCCATCTA
>Ga0209538_1000492_pt1 | contig 22847 bp, 22 predicted proteins | sample BarGraNGADG00211_2_FD_184492 | JGI IMG/M metagenome (GOLD analysis project Ga0209538, IMG submission 184492) | Arctic peat soil microbial communities from Barrow, Alaska - Barrow Graham LP Ref core NGADG0004-211 (SPAdes) (version 2) | ecosystem: Environmental > Terrestrial > Soil > Wetlands >... | reverse complement strand
TAATGCCCGTGGCCAGTAGCTTGCCGAACAGCTCCCGGCAGCTCAGGGCGATGCGGAAACAGGCCCAGGCGAGAGCCACGTAGAGAGCCAGGAGGAGGACGAGGCCGATCAGGCCGAGCTCCTCACCGATGATGCCGGTGATCATGTCCGTTCCCTGTTCGGGAAGGAAGCCGAACTTCTGCACCGAGTTGCCCAGCCCGACACCGAAGACGTGGCCCGAGGCGATTGAGATCAGCGACTGCGTCGCCTGGAAGCCGCTGCCCTGCGGATCCTTCCAGGGGTCGAAGAAGGTCACCAGGCGGTCCAGGCGATACGGCTCCACGAGGATGAGCCCGAGGACGCTCGCGCAGCCCGCGGCGGCCAGCAGGAACAGGTAGCGCAGCTTGGCGCCGGCGGCGATCAGCACGCCGACCACGGCGACGATCAGGACCAGTGTGGTGCCGAGGTCCGGCTCCAGCATGATCAGACCCCCGGCGGGGACGATGCCGATGGCGACGAGGCGGAGGAAGCCCTTCGGCGTATCGATCGCACGTGGTCGCCGCGCGACGAGGGCGGCCACCACGATCACGGCGGCGAGCTTGGCGAACTCACTGGGGGTGATGGACTGGCCGCCGATGATGATCCAGCGCCGAGCGCCGTTGATGCTCGAACCCACGCCGGGGACGAGGACCAAGGTTAGGGCGAACAACACCACGACCGCGAGGGGCAGAGCGGCGCGTCGGTACCAGCCGTAGTCGACCCGTGACAGGAACCACATGGCGGCGACGCCCAGCAGCGCCCACATGGCCTGGCGCTGCACGAAGTAGAAACTCGACTGGTGCTGGAAGTACGCCTCCGCCGCCGAGGCGCTGTAGGCCATCACGAGACCGTACAGAAGCAGCAGGAACGTCACCAGTATGAGCTCTCGGCGCTCCGTCACGCCCGGCCCCGTCAGGGCCGCGGCGGAGCGCCGAGAGCTCGCCCGGGACACCGCGGCACGGCGCGGCGACCGGCGCGGCGGCGGGTCACGGCGTTCGGCGGCGGCTCGACGCTCGCCCTGGCGCCCGCGCGCCGGCGCGGCGGCGCCCGTGCGCTGCTCACCGGCGCGCCGCTCGCGGCGCGCTTCGCGCTCCCGCGCGGCAGCCTCCTCGACCCAGTCGCGATGGTCGAGGTCCGGCTTGCTCACGCCGCGACCCTGTGAACTCACGACGCGCCAGCTCCTCGCAGATCGCCTACCAGCCTGAGAAAGTGTTCGCCCCGCTCCTCGTAATCCCTATACTGATCCCAGCTCGCGCAGGCGGGGCTGAGGAGCACCACGTCGCCGGGCGCGGCATCTCCGGCGGCCACCGCCAAGGCGGCTTCGAGGTCGCCGCAGACCACGTAGGGCGTGGCGCGCGACCCCGCCGCAGCCCGGCGGGCGGCGAACGCCGCCTCCAGCTGCGGCGCCGTCGCGCCGATAAGCAGCACCTGCTTCACGAGGCCCTCCGTCGCCGCCGCCAGCTCGTCGTAGGCGCCGCCCTTGTCGTAGCCGCCCAGGATGAGGTGCACACCGCCGAAGTAGGCGGTGAGTGCCTTCAGGGTGGCGTCGACGTTAGTCGCCTTGGAGTCGTTCACGTACGTGACCCCAGCGATGACGCCGCCGATCTGCAGGCGATGCGGCACGCCGGCGAACGTGCGCAGTGTCTCGGCTGCCGCGCCGGCGGGGACGCCGGCGGCGCAGGCCGCCGCGGCCGCCGCCAGGGAGTTCTGCAGGTTGTGCTCCCCGCGCAGCGCCAGTTCCTCCGCCGGGCACAGCTCGACGCGCTCGTCGCCGAGGCGCAGCCAGAGCATGCCGTCATCGCGCACGCCGGCCAGCAGCGGCTCGCCGGCCGGTCCCACGTCACGCCCGCGCCCGGCGGCGAACCAGACGCGGCGCCCGCAGCCGGCGATGGAAGCCGCTTCCAGCTCCGCCAGCGTCCCGGCATCGTCGCCGCACAGCAACGCGAGATCCCCGGGGAGCTGGTTCTGGAAGATGCGCAGCTTGGCGTCCGCGTACGCGCGGTAGCTGCCGTGCCGGTCGACATGGTCCTCGGTGAGGTTCAGCAGCACCGCCACATCCGGACGGAAGCGCTCGATGTGCTCCAGCTGGAAGCTCGAGAGCTCGGCGACGATGGTCGCCTCCGGCGGCACCTCCCCCGGCATGGCGGCCAGGGCGTAGCCGATGTTGCCGCCCACGGCGACGGAAAAGCCGGCGCTCGTGAGGATCGCGCCGGTCAGCTCCGTGGTGGTCGTCTTACCGTTCGTGCCGGTGATCCCGATCACGCGATTGGGCAGGAAGCGGCTGGCGAACTCCACTTCGCTCCACAGAGTGACGCCACGCCGCAGGGCTTCCTGCACGGCCGGACTCTCGTCGGGCACGCCGGGGCTCTTGACCAGCACGTCCACCCCGGCGGGCAGCACGGCGGCCTCGCCCAGGAGTACCTCGACGCCGGCGGCCCGCAGCTCGGCCGCCGTGTCGTCCGGCGGCGCAGCGCCCTCGTCGAGGGCGACGACGCGCGCCGCCGGCAGCTTTCGGCGGCCGAGGAGAGCCGCCGGCCGGCCGCTACGGCGCAGGCCGAGCACGGCAAGACAGCCGATCGCCTCCAGCTCCACGGTCACCCCTCCCTAGAATGTCGCGTAGTACACCGCGAAACCGGCGCCGGCGAAGATCGCGGCGATGATCCAGAAGCGCACGATGATCTTGGTCTCGGACCAGGCCTTGAGCTCGAAATGGTGGTGCAGAGGCGCCATGAGCAGGACGCGCCGGTGGAACAGCTTGAAGGCGATCACCTGTGCCATCACGGACCCCGCCTCGAGCACGAAGAGCCCGCCGATGATGAGCAGCACGAACTCGGTGCGCGTGAGCACCGCCATCCCGGCGATCGCCCCGCCCAGTCCCAGAGAACCCGTGTCGCCCATGAAGACTTCCGCAGGGAACGCGTTGTACCAGAGGAAGCCGAGACAGGCTCCGCCGATGCACCCGGAGACCACCATCAGATCGGTGATGCCGGGGTCGTTGGTGTTGCGGCCGATGATGAAGGCGATCCCCGCCATGGCGACGAGGACGATGGTCGAGGCGCCGGCCGCCAGGCCGTCGAGGCCGTCGGTGAGGTTCACCGCGTTGCTGAAACCGGCCAGGATGAGGAAGATCAGCGCGTAGAACCCCACCGTGCCCAGCTCCAGCTTGTACGCCGTGAAGGGAACGTCGACGCGGGTGTCGAGACCCACGAAGTGCAGGGCGATGAAGCCGATGAACAGGGCGAGGACGAGCTGCAGGAGCAGCTTGTAGCGCGCCGACAGGCCCAGGGAGCGCTTGCGCACGATCTTCGTCCAGTCGTCGGCGAAACCGATGAGGGCATTGCCGAAGGCGGCGATGAGCACCGTGATGGACGCGACCGAGAAACGGCTGAAGACCATGTACGGGATGAGCACGGCGAACCAGATGAGCACGCCACCCATGGTCGGCGTCCCCTCCTTGGTCTTGTGGCCCTCCGGACCCTCCTCGCGGATGTTCTGACCGAACTCGTTGAGCCGCAGCCAGCGGATAAACGGCGGGCCGATGACGAGCATCAACACCATGGCCACCACACTGGCGCCCATCGCCCTAAGCATCGTCGTTCTCCTCGCTCTCGGCGCATGGGCTGCCGGCAGGCGGAGTGTGCCCGCCGGCGGCCGACAGGGCCGCAGCCACGCGCTCCAACTGCAGAAGCCGCGAAGCCTTGACCAGCACGGCGCTGCCTTGCGGCACGACCTCGGGCAGCGCCGCGATGCACTCCTCGACGGTCGCGAACCAGCGCTCCCCGCCGGCGCCGGTGAGATAGTCGCGGCCGAGCTCGCCCACCGCGACCAGGCGCACGCCAGCGGCGGCGCAGTGCTCGCCGACGGCGCGATGGAAGGCGTCGGCGCCGGCGCCGAGCTCGCACATATCGCCCAGCACTGCGACCGTCGGGCGTCCCTCCGCGAGGCTCACCAGATGGTCGACCGCGGCCGTCATGGCGAGTGGATTGGCGTTGTAGGCGTCATTGAGCAGGAGGCCGCCGCCGGGCAGGTCGGAGACGGCGCCGCGCAGGTCGCTGAAGGTGACCTGCGCGGCGCCGACCTTGGCCTCGTCCAGCCGGAAGCCGAGTTCCGTGAAGGCGGCCAGCGCCGCCAGGGCATCGTGCAGGTAGTGGCCGCCGGTGAAGCTGAAGTCGAGAGTCCCGCGGTGACCGAATGCGTCCACCAGCACGTGCGTCATCCCGCGACGCCGCTCCTGCTCGAGGATGTGGACGTCCGCGTCCGGCGTCCCGAACGTCACCACACGTCCGCGGTAACGGCGCAGATGACGATCGAGCAGCGGCTCGCCGGCGGGGACGATAGCGGTGCCGCCCTGGAGCTCCTCGACGACCTCGGCCTTTGCCGCGGCCACGTCCTCTACTGTCCCGACCAGCTCAAGGTGCACCGGAGCGATGTTGGTGATCACGGCGACGTCGGGGAGCGCGATGCGCGCCAGCTCGCGGATCTGCCCGGGCCCGCGCATGGCCATCTCGACGACGGCGACCTCGGTGCGCGGCTCGATGCCGAGCAGGGTGAGCGGCACACCGATCTGGTTGTTGAGGTTCGCGCTGGTGGCGACGGTGCGCGCCACCGGGCGCAGAAGAGCCGCCAGGATGTCCTTGGTCGACGTCTTCCCGGCGCTCCCGGTGATGGCCACCACCTTGACGCCGGACCTCCGGCGCACCTCGGCGGCCAGCCGTTGCAGCGCCGCCAGCCCATCGTCGACGATGATGCGCGCCACGCCGGCGCCGAGCTCGGCCGCGGTATCGGCGCGGACCACGACGACGGCCGCGCCGGCGGCGACGGCAACCGCGGCGAAACGGTCGCCGTCGAAGACGTCGCCCCGCAAGCCCATGAACAGGTCCCCGGGCAGCATTGCGCGCGTATCAGTACAGACCCGGGAAACGGTGGTATCCGGGTCGGCGCCCTCGAGGCGTCCTCTACAGGCGGCAGCGATCTCCGCGAGGGTCAGCGGAAGCATGCGCTCACCACTCCCCCCGCAGTTCGGCGAGCAGCTCCTCGGCGACCCTGCGGTCGTCGAACGGGATGCTCTGGTCACCGATGATCTGGCCCTGCTCGTGACCCTTGCCGGCAATCACCACGGTGTCCTCCGCTTGCGCCATGTCGAGGGCCAGGCGGATGGCAGCCCGCCGGTCAGGCTCCAGCGTGACCGCGCGGAGACGCTCGGACGGCACGCCGGCGACGATCTCGTCGATGATCGCCAGTGGCTCCTCGCTGCGCGGATTGTCCGAGGTGATGAAGGCGTGGTCGGCAAGGCGAGCCCCGATATCCCCCATCAGGGGCCGCTTGCCGCGGTCCCGGTCGCCGCCGCAGCCAAAGACGGCCAGGACGTGTCCCCGGGTGACCGCGCGTGCGGCGCACAGGGCGTTCTGCAGCGAGTCGGGCGTGTGCGAGTAGTCGATCACGACGCTGAAGGGCTGCCCGGCGCGCACCGCCTCAAAACGGCCGGGAACGCCGTCGCTGACGGCCAGGCCGCGCTCGACAGCGGCCGGCGACAACCCGAGAGCCAGGCCGGCCGTCGCCGCCGCAAGGGCGTTCTCGACATTGAAACGCGCCGCGAGCCGCAAGGTGATGCGCGCCTCGAAGCCGAGACGGGGAACCACGAGGGTGAAGACCGATGCGTCGGCCCGAAGATCGAGATCGAGCGCTCGAGCGTCGGTCGTGGCGTCGGCCCCATCGGCGACAGCGAACGTCCAGAGCACCTCCCCGTAGGCCGCCCGGCAGTCGTCGGCGAGCCGGCGGCCGTACTCGTCGCCGACGTTCACGACGGCGCAAGCGGCGCCCTTCTGGCCCTCATCCGTCAGAAAGAGACGGCGCTTAGCTGCGAAGTAGTCGTCCAGGTCGGCGTGGTAGTCGAGATGGTCGCGCGTGAGGTTGGTGAAGACCGCGGCGTCGAACTGGATGCCCGCAGCGCGATCCTGGGCGAGAGCGTGCGAACTCACTTCCAGCGCGCACGCCCGGTCGCCGGCGGCGACCATGGCGCGCAACATGCGTTGCAGGTCGAGCGATTCCGCCGTGGTGAGCTTGACCGGGCTGTCCTCGCCGCCGATGCGATTGACCACGGTGCCGAGTAACCCCGCCGGCAGGCCGGCGGCGGCGAACACGCCGGCCACGAGGTACGCCGTCGTGGTCTTGCCGTTGGTCCCGGTGATGCCGACGGTGCGCAACTCGCGCGAGGGATCGCCGTACCAGCGCGCCGCCATGAGCGCGAGCGCGCGGCGCACCGACGGTACGAGCACCTGGGTCAGGGGCTGCCCGGTGTCGCGCTCGCAGACTATCGCCGCAGCTCCTGCGGCGGCGGCGCGCGCGGCGAATGCTTGCCCGTCGAACGTGAGCCCGGGCACGCAAAAGAAAAGCGTGCCGTCGGCGACGTCACGCGTGTGATAGGCGAGGCCCCTGATCACAGTGGCCGGGTCGCCGCGCACGGTGGCGCCGGTGACCCCCTCGACCAGCTCAGCAAGCTTCATCGCCGCGGATTCTAGCAAACCGTCCTCACCGCTTCACCTTCCCGCCCCTGGCGCACAGGTCGTCTGTACCCCTGTGGCTCTCACGGCGCGATCTCAAGATGTTGGAGCGCGAAGCGCATGATCCTCTGCACCGCCGGCGCCGCGCAGTCGCCACCGTACATGGGGGTCCCATCGACCGCCACCAGGACCACGAGCCGCGGGTGGTCGGCCGGCGCCATGCCGACGAACGAGGCCACGTACGTGTTCTTCGCGTACCCGCTGCCATCGGGCAGCGGTATTTCCGCCGTGCCGGTCTTGCCGGCGACATCGTACCCGGGGATCTGCGCCTTGGTGCCCGTCCCCTCCGCCACGGCGGTCTCCAGCATGGAGCGCACCTGGCGCGCGACGCGAGCCGGGATGACGCGGTGCTTCCCGCTCATGCCGGACACCTTCGTGCCCACCTGAGCGACGATCCGCGGTGTCACCGCCGTCCCGTTGTTGGCGACCGTGGAGAAGGCCGCGGCCATCTGCATGGTCGTCACGGCGATACCCTGCCCCATGGGGATGTTGACGATGGAGGTGCCCGACCACTGGTCCGCCGGCGGCACGATGCCTTGCGCCTCGCCGGGGAACGCGATCCCGGTCGGCTTGGCGAAGCCGAAAGCATGCATCCACTTCAGTAGGCTGGCCTTGCCCATCTTCATGCCGATCTTGACGGCGCCGACGTTACTCGACCACTGCAGGATCTCGCGTACCGAGTAGTTCACGGTGCCGCGCGGATGCGACTCGTTGATGGTGCGGTCGTAGAGAGTGATCGACGGCTGCAGCGTGAACCTGGTCGTGGGTGACACGAGCCCGTCGGCAAGCGCCCCGGAGATCGTGACCAGCTTGAAGATCGACCCGGGCTCGTATACATCGGTCACCGCCCGGTTGCGGTCGTTCGCCGGCGTGCGCCCGAACACGTTCCCCTTGACCCGCGGCACGTTCGCCATGGCCAGGATCTCACCGGTGCGCGGGTCCATGACGATGGCCGTCGCCGTCTCGGCATACGACGCACGCACGGTGTGCTCGAGCACGTCCTCGGCGACATACTGGATGTCCTCGTCGAGCGTGAGGCGCACGTCCGCGCCCGGGACCGGCTGCGTCTGCCGCACGGTCTTCAGGGTACGGCCGGCGGGATCGCGCACGATGACCTCGCTGCCGGCGACGCCGCTGAGCTCCCTGTCGTAGAGCAGCTCGATCCCGGCCAGTCCGTTGTTGTCGACGCCGGCGAAGCCGAGCACCTGCGCCGCCGACCCCTTCATCGGGTAGGTGCGCTCCTCTTCGGCATAGGAGCCGACGCCCGGAAGGTCGAGAGCAAGTGCCGCCTTGGCCAGCTCCGGGTCGACCTTGCGCGCCACATAGGCGAAACCGCTCTTGCGTTGCGCGAGCACCTTGGCCACGACGCGCCGCTCGCGTTTCCTGTTGATCTGCAGCGCGGCACAGAGGTCGTGCGCGGCGGCGGCGGAATCGTCAAGAAGATCCGGCGTCGCGTAGACGGTCTGCGCCGGCTTGCCGACGGCTAGTTCCTGGCCGCTGCGATCGAGAATGGCTCCACGGTGCGCTGGGAGCCCGACGGTGGCGGTCTGCTGTTGCAGGGCGATCTTGGTGAGATTCTCGGATGACGAGGCCAGCGCGACCGCCTTGCCGCCCACCAGGACGAGGAAGACGATGAAGACGAAGCGCAGCAGGCGGATGCGGCCGTCGACACCCTCGCCACCGCTCACCCCGCCCCCGCGCTTGGCGACGCGGATGAGTGAGCCCAGGCCGCCGTCGCGCTGGCCGGCCGCGCGACGCCGTCCTGACGTGGAGGCGGCCATCAGGGCCTCTCGGCCACCTTGGCGACGTGCTCGCCAGGCACCACTTCCAGGTACTGCACGTGAGTGGCGTCGACCAGACCCAGTTGGTTCTCGCCGATATGCCGGATGCGAACAGTGGAGGACAGCTGCGCGAGCTCTTCCGCAAGCTGCGCGTTCTCCGCGCTCACGCGCCGTTCCTCGCGCGCGATGGCGTCGCTCTGCAGGCTCTTCTGCACGACGGCGAAGCTCAGCGCGACGCGGCCCACGGCGAGCACGGTGAGGCAGACGGCGAAGACGACGAAGGCGCGCGTGAAACGGGCGCGCTGCGCGGCGCGGGCCCGCGCCTGCGGCGCCCGCCGCACGGCCGGCCGCGCCGCCGTGCGTTCCGCGTCATCCCAACGCCGCGGGGCCGCTGCCCCATGCCGCGCTTGTGCTGCTGCCGCCATCCGTCTTCCTAGAGCTTGATGGCGACGCGCAACTTGGCCGACTTGCTGCGCGGGTTGGCCTCTACCTCTTGCGCACGCGGCGTGACGGGCCGGCGCGTCAGCACGCGCAACGTAGGCTCATGGCCGCACACGCACTGGGGCAGACCCGGCGGGCAAATGCAGCCCGCTGCGTGCCCCCTGAAGAACTCCTTCACCATCCGGTCCTCGAGCGAATGGAAGCTCATCCCCGCGAGGCGACCGCCGGGACGGAGCACCCGGTACGCTTCCTCGAGGCCGCGAGCCAGCGACTGCAACTCGTCGTTGACCACGATGCGGAGCGCCTGGAACACGCGCCGCGCCGGGTTGCCGGCGCCGAAGCGGGCCGGCGTCGGGATGTTGCGCTTGATGATCTCGACGAGCTCGCAGGTGGTCGTCAGCGGCTGCTTCTTGCGCGCCATGCAGATACCGCGAGCGATGCTCTTCGCGTACCGTTCCTCGCCGTAGCGGCGGAAGATGTCGGTGAGCTCGCTCTCGGGCAGGGTGTTGACGAGCTGTGCCGCCGTGACCTCGAGCTCGGGATCCATGCGCATGTCCAGCGGAGCGTCGTAGGCGTACGAGAACCCGCGCTCGCGGCGGTCGAGCTGCATGGACGAGACGCCGAGATCCATGTAGATGATGTCTGCGGAAGCGTCGTCGCGCTCGGCTAGCACCTCGGCGAAGTTGCCGTGGTACAGCTCGCACTCGCAGCGCGCCGTACGGGCGACGTCGCGGAAGTACTCGGCGACGCTCGGGTCGCGGTCGATGACGATGAGCCGGCCCTTGGCGCCCAGCGCCGCAGCGACCGCCTCCGCGTGACCGCCGGCCCCGAAGGTGCAGTCGATGGCGACCTCGCCCTTCGCCGGACGGAGCAACTCGACCAGTTCGTCGAGAAGGACCGGGGTGTGTGCTAGGGCCATCTCGTACTCACGAAGTTGCAAGCTCGTCTGCGGTAGCATCGGCCTCCTCCTCCAGGTGAGCCAGATACTCGGCCCAGGCGGCGCGGTCCCAGATCTCGATGTGGTCCTGCGCCCCGATGATGGTCACGTCGCGCTCGATGCCGGCGTACTCCAGCAGGCGCGCCGGCACGGTCATTCGCCCCTGACGGTCGAGCTCTTGATGTACGGCGTTCGAAGCGGTGAAGCGCTTGGCATCGCGACGGGCCACGCTGCCGTCGCCCGTCGCGCTCGCCTCCTCGTCGAGTCGCTCACGGAACTCCTCGGGGCCGTAGCCGCCCAGGCAGCGCTCGCGCTCCTTGGCGACGTAGATCCCTTCGCCGAACGCTGGTCGCAGGCGCGCGGGGACGGCGATGCGGTTCTTCGCATCCAACGTGAAGTCGTACTCCCCCACCAGGACCGGTCGCTGCATGGCCGCCACTCTACCCCACTCTTCCCCACAATGCAACAGTATGGGATACGAACACCCCACACGGTCGCACTACACACCACGACGCCCGCGAAGGGCGACCCGATGGCCGGGGTCAGGCGTACGAGCCGGGAACGAACAGCAGCGGGACGGGGAGCTGCGAAGCGATGCGCGGCGGGCGCGCTACTTGAGCGGGACGATGATCCTGTCGCCGATGACCACCGTGCTGGAACTCATGTCGGGATTGAGGGCCTCGATCTCACTCGCGGTGGTGTCGAACTTGCTGGCGATACCCGAGAGCGTGTCGCCGCTCTTCACGACGTACTTCCTGGTCGTAGCCGACGTCGCGCTCCCGCCGCCCTTGGTCTTCGTCACCTTTGGTGTAGGCGTCACCACGGGCTCGTCGGGGCCCCCGAGGATGCCCGATTGATAGGTGATGCTAAGCAGGGCGACCACCGCCACCAGGAAGACCACGGGAGCGGCGATGCGCGCCACGACGCGGCCCACGCCAGGGGCCGCGGCGGGGCGCCTGCGAGGCCGTGGCATACCGCGTGCCGTACTGCTGGTCCGCAGCGGCGCCGGGCGCGGCGCTTCGGACTGCGGCGCAGCGTCAGACGCTCCCGGCGTGAGAGACTGCAGGCGTTCGAGTGCGGCCAGGGAAGTGTCGTCGTCCGCCGGCGGGGTGACGGTAGGCTCCGGCGGCGGTTCGGGCGCAGCGCGACGACCGCGCGCCCCGGTGGGCTCGGCCGCCCCGTCCGGCGCACGGCGGCGGGGCTGTGGTTTGTTGTCCTGTGCGTCGTCGGTCATAGGGTGAAAGACAGTTCGCTGCGCATTGATTCGGCGGCGCCGGCCGCAGCCCTTCGGTAGTCGCCGGGGTCCTGCTGCCAAGCGTAGATGATCGAACGCGAGGCGTTGACCACGAAGCCGGCGGCGTCGCCGACGGCGATTCCCTTCAGAGCATCCGCTTCGGCGCCCTGGGCGCCGAAGCCGGGGATGAGCAGGAAGGCACGCGGAAGAACCTCGCGCACCAGGCGCAGCGACGTGGGGGCGGTCGCCCCGACGACCGCCCCCACGTCGCTGTACCCGGACTCGCCGATGTGGGCTGCGCCGAGGTCGGCCACCAGGTCGGCGACGTGCAGGTACAGCGGCCGGCCGTCGACCTCCTTCTCCTGCAGAAGGCCGGCGCCCGGGTTGCTGGTGCGCGTGAGCACGAACACGCCCTTGCCTTCCGCGCAGTGTGCGACCAGCGGCTCCAGCGAGTCGTCGCCGAGATACGGGCTGGCGGTGAGCGCGTCGGCGGCGAGGCCGACGGCCGCTGCGGCGAAACCGGGCGCCCCGCCGAAGGCGGCGCGCCCGTAGGCCGCGCCGGTGCAGGCGATGTCGCCGCGCTTGACGTCCAGGATGACGGGGAGTTCGTACTCGTGGGCACAACGGATCACGGCGCCGAGAGCCTTCCAGCCGGCGGCGCCGTACTGCTCGAAGAACGCCGCCTGCGGCTTGACGCAGGCGGCGGTGTCGGCGACGGCGTCGATGATGCCGCTGCAGAACTCCTGGAAACAGGCGGCAACGGCCTCGTCCTCGCCGAGCTCGGTGGCCAGCGGCCGATACTTCTCGACCAGTTCCCGCGGCATGCGTTCGAGCATCGGATCGAGGCCGGCGCAGACCACGCTGCGCCGGGCACGGACGGCCGCGGCCAATCTATCGGAGAAATGCTGCACGTGACCCTCCAGAAGGCGCGCCCATCCTACCGGATGAAGGAAGCGTGGGATAGAGAACGAGATTCGGCCGGCGGCCCGGTGCCCAGCCAAAGCCGGCGATCAGATGGTGCCGTGCTTCTCGCCGGCTGCGGCGCCTGCGGCAGCTTTCGGGGCGGCGTCGCCGGCCTCGCCCGCGCCGCCCTCGACTACCGACTTCTGCTGCGCCTGGAATTGGCGCACGTTGCGGCGGATGGTGGTTAACTTGGCGCGCACGTAGTCGGTGGCTTCGTCGTGCTCCGCCTGCTCGTCCTCGCTGACGCGCTCCGACTCGGCCTGCATCTCGCGGAGCACTCCCATGAGCTGGCCGTCGTCCATCCCCGACAAGGAGTTGAGATCCCATTTCATCGCTTTGCTCGAGGTCTGGTGAACAGCATCGAGCTTCGAGCGCACGACCGGGTTGAACACGGCGCCGGGGTCCACCTGGGCGGTGATCTCGTCGACGTCGCGGATCATGTCCTCGATGGTGGCGCCCTTCTTGGGGATGATCTTGATGCGTCCGTCCTCGTCCTCGACCACGCGCTCGATGGAGAGGTACGCCTTGAGGAAGCCCTCGGTGAAGGCCACCGGGACGGTGACGGCATAGGCGATGACCTGCAGCACCTCGGTGGCGAACTGGGTGAACGTGCCCGTGTGCAGGTAGCTGTCCTCGATGAGCCCGAGGAGCATGGACTTGAGGTACGGGTCGGCGCGCATGTCGCGCAGCTTCCCGCCCGAAAGCGGCCCGTTCAGCTTGTTGTCGGGATCGGCCATCTCTCTCCCCCTCCCTATCGGCAGCGCCCCGGCGAACTTGACCCCGACCAGCGGCGTCGTTGGCGCGCGCCCCCGCGGCATCGGGTACGCTGTGGCCGACGGGGCCGCAGGGAGGAGCGTGGAGCACACGGAAGCTATCGTCAAGGGCGCGCAGAGGCTGGACGGTTTCGTGTGCGCCGCCGCCGCCGCGCCGTGGTCCACAGCGTTGTTCTGCGACATCGACGGCACCATCTCGCCCATCGTCTCCCGGCCCGCCGAGGCCGCGGTGCCGGAGGCCACCCGCGAGATCCTTGCGGTCCTCGCCCGGCGCCTGGGCCTGGTCGCCTTCGTCACGGGCCGCGGCCTCGAGGACGGGCGCAGCATGATCCCGCTGGACGGCGCCACGTACGTGGGCACGCACGGCCTCGAGGTGATGCGCAGCGACGGGAGCGTGCGGACCGAGCCGCAGGCAGAGCGTTACATCGCGCAGGTGCAAGCCGTGACCGACGCAGCCAGCCGTGACCTCGACTGCGAGACGCTCGGGATCGTGCTCGAGAACAAGCGTACGGTGCTCGCCGTCCACTACCGCCTGGCACCCGACCCAGCGGTCACGCGGCACGAGATCATCGCCCGCGTCGTCGAGCCGGCGCGCGCCTGCGGCCTGGCCATCTCGACCGGCCACTACCTGTTCGAGGTGCGGCCGCCACTCCCGTTCACCAAGGGCACCGCGACGCGCAAGCTTCTGGACGGCGAGGACTACCTGGCGGCGATCTTCTGCGGCGACGACCACACCGATGTCACCGGCTTCAAGGCGGTGCACAAGTGGGGCCGGCGTGACGCCCGGCGCGATGCCTGCGCCCTCGCCGCGGTCACCGCCGAGACGCCACGGCCGGTCATCGAAGAGGCGGACGTGCTCGTGCGCGCCACTCCCGGTGTGCACGAGGCGCTGGCGCGGCTGGCCGAGGCCGTCGACGTCTGAGGAGGGGCCGGAGCCGGCGGCCGCGGGCCGCCCCCACCGGCCCCTCGCACTCAGCGCCCGTTGAACTCCGGCGTGCGCTTCTCGAGGAAGGCGTTCATCCCCTCGCTCTGATCCTCACTGGCGAACGCCAGTGCGAACAGATCGCGCTCGATCCCCTGCCCGGTCGTGATGTCGCTGTTGGAGGCCGCCTGCACGGCTGCCTTGCAGTAGCGCATCGCCAGCGAGCTCTTGCCGGCCAGCTCCTCGGCGAGCTTCATCGCCTGGGTCATGAGCTCGTCCTTGGTCACTACCGCCTGGACGAGCCCGATGCGCAAGGCCTCGTCGGCTCGTACGTGCCTGCCCGACAGAACGAGGTACTTGGCCCAACCGTCGCCGACCGCACGCGGCAGACGCTGGGTCCCGCCGAAGCCGGGAGTGATACCGAGATTGATCTCCGGCTGGCCGAACTTGGCGTTCTCACTTGCGATGCGGATGTCGCAGGCCAGGGCAAGCTCGCAGCCGCCGCCGAGGGCGAAGCCGTTGACGGCGGCGATCCACGGCTGCGGTGACGCCTCGATGCCGCTCATCACGGCTTGGCCAAGGGTGCCGAATCGGCGTCCCTGCTCGGCGGTAAAGTCCTTCATCTCGGCGACGTCGGCGCCGGCCACGAACGACTTGTCGCCGGCGCCGGTGAGCACCACGGCGCGCACCGGCTCGTCGGCGGAGAGCTCGCACACGGCGGCGAGCAGCTCCTCGTTGGTCTGGGTGTTGAGCGCGTTCAGCGCCTCGGGGCGACTGATGGTGACGACGGCGACGGCGCCTTCGCGGGTGACCTCGACGGCCATGACGGACCCTCCTTGCGGGTGGGTGGAAGCTCGCAGCGGTACTCTACCGCAGCGCGCCGTCCAGGGGGGAATCTGCCGATGGTCCCCAGGGGCTCGCCCGACCACCATACTATTGTCATCCTGTACAGACCGGGTCGCCTGTGGTGAGCTAGCGGCACGACCACGACGACCGGGACGGGGCAGCCCGTTCGGGACCAAGCCCGGGCGCTGGTATATGTTCGCGCGCGTGGTGCGGATGTCCGACGGCAGCTGGCGCCTCGTCGAGCTCGGTACCGGCCCCTAGGCCCGCCCCGCTGCGTGCGCTAGCCGCGAAGCTTCCTGAGCGGCGCCACGCTGGCCATGAGGCGGCGCTCGGAGCCGTCGGCGGCGAAGCGCACGAGCACGATGCCGCCGCCTTCAACGGCCAGCACGGTCCCCTCGCCAAGCGTCGCGTGCAGCACGTGCTCGCCGGCGGAGAAGTACTGCTCGACGATCTCTTCGTCGAGGCCGCCCCCGGACTCGACGCCGGCGAGGCGGCGACCGGAGGAAGGACCCTCATCGCCGAAGGAGCCCTGTTCGTCGCGGCGATGGCCGGACCGGCCGCCGCCCCACGTCGCCCCGCCGTCGCGCCATGAACCGCCGGTGCTCCCACCTGCGCGCCGACCACCGTCCCAGCCGCCGGCCGAGCGGCCGCCGACGGCCTGCTTCTCGGTGAGGCCGCCGGGGATCTCGTCCAGGAAGCGCGACGGCATGTTGTACTGCGAGGCGCCCCACAACGTGCGCGCTCGAGCGTGCACCAGGTACAGGCGGTCCATGGCGCGCGTGATGCCCACGTAGGCGAGGCGGCGCTCTTCCTCCACGTTCTGCTCGTCCAGCGAGCGCTGGTGCGGGAAGACGCCCTCCTCCATGCCGGCGATGAACACCACCGGGAACTCGAGGCCCTTGGCGTTGTGCAGCGTCATGAGCGTGAGCAGCGAGCTGGTGTCGACGATGGCGTCGATGTCGGCGTAGAGCGAGATCTCCTGCAGAAAGCCGTCCAGACTCGGCTCCTCGGCGCGCTTGTCGTACTCGGCGGCCACGCCGACGAACTCCTCGAGGTTCTCCAGGCGGCCCTCCGACTCCAGCGTGCGCTGGCCCTTGAGGGCGGCCTCGTACCCGGTCTCGTCGAGCACGCTGCGCACGACCTCGGCGACCGGGCGTCCGGCGAGGCCAGCCTGGAGCCCTTCGATGAGCCGGGCGAACATGATGAGACCGTTGGTGGCGCCGGCGCTGAGGCCGGGCACGTCGTCGGCCGCGCGCAGCGCGTTCCACACGCTCTCGCCCAGCCCGGCGGCGTGCGCCTGCAGGCGCTGCAGGCTCGTCGCCCCGATACCCCGTTTGGGCACGTTGACGACGCGCAGCAGCCGTTGCGCGTCGTCCGGGTTCACGAGCACGGTGAGATAGGCGATGACGTCCCGTATCTCGGCGCGCTCGTAGAACTTGGGCCCGCCGATGACCTGGTAGGCGATCGCGTACCGCCCGAACTGCTCCTCGAGCGCGCGACTCTGGGCGTTGGTGCGGTAGAGCACGGCCACCTCGTCGGGCCGGTAGGGCCTGTCGGCGCCGGCCTCCCCCGCGAGCAGCTTCTGCACCTCGCTGGCCACGAACTGGGCCTCGGCGCGCTCGTCGTTGACTTCCACGACCTGGACCGGCGCGCCTTCGCCGCGCGGCGTCCACAGGTTCTTGCCCTTGCGCTTGCGGTTGTGCGTGACCACGGCGTTGGCGGCGTCGAGGATGGGCTGCGTGGAGCGGTAGTTCCGCTCCAGGCGGATGATCCTGGCGTCCGCGTAGTCGCGCTCGAACTCGAGGATGTTGCGGATGTCGGCGCCGCGCCATGAGTAGATGCTCTGGTCGTCGTCGCCCACCACGGCCAGATTGCGGTGCTCCTCGGCAAGGACGTTGGCCAGGCGGTACTGGGCGTGATTGGTGTCCTGGTACTCGTCGATGAGCACGAAGCGGAAGGCCTGCTGATAGTGCCTGCGGCGCTCGGGGAAGCCCTCGAGCAGCTGCACCGTCTTCATGAGCAGGTCGTCGAAGTCCATGGCGTTCATCTCGGCGTGCCGCTTGTCGTACAGGTCGTACACGTCGGCCGCGGCCGGGGCGAAGCGGGCGCTGCGCTCGCGGAACTCCGCCGGCCCGATGAGCTGGTTCTTGGCGTCGCTGATCTGCCTCGCCAGCGATTCGGGAGGGAAGCGCTTAGGGTCCAGGTTCAGCTCCTCCAGGCAGCGCTTGATGAGCCGGCGGCGGTCGTCCTCGTCGTGGATCGTGAAGGTGCTCTTGTAGCCGAGATGCTGGGCCTCGCGGCGCAGCAGGCGCGCGCACATGCTGTGGAAGGTGCTGATCCACATGGTGCGCGCGATGGGCCCCACGAGGTCCTCGATGCGCTCCTTCATCTGGCCGGCGGCCTTGTTGGTGAAGGTGATGGCGACGATCTCGTCGGGGCGCACCTTGTGCACCTGGATGAGGTAGGCGACGCGATGCGTGAGCACGCGCGTCTTGCCCGAGCCGGCGCCGGCGAGGATAAGCAGCGGGCCCTCGAAGTGCGCGACCGCCGCGCGCTGCTCGTCGTTGAGGCCGGCGAGCAGCGGGCGGTCCGGCGGCGCCGGACCGCCCGCAGGCGCGCCGGCCGCCGCCTTCTTGCGCGCCGCGGCCATCAGCCGATCCCGCCGCCGAGCAGCAGGCTGATGACCAGGGCGATCACGCCGGCAAACGCGAGTCGCAGCCCGGAAAGCCAGAGCCGCTCGCGCGAGATCGCCCCGAGGAAGACGCCGAGGCAGAAGAGCTCGATCAGGCCGACCGCGACGGCGACGAAGTAGGCGGTGTGCATCGTAAGCAGTGAGGGGAACGCGAACGGGATCATCACGATCATCGCCGCCACGAACGGCGAGACGCCGTCGACGAAGGCGATGACGATCGTCGCATAGCGGGAGGCCGCGGCGATGGTCGTGTCCTCGAGGCTTGAGAGCGTCGATTCCTCGAGCTCGCGCATGGCGCGGCCGCGCTCGGCGCGCTCGACCAGGTACGAACCGTAGAAGCCCGACACGCCCATGCCGACGGCGGTCGAGAGCACGACGACGAAGATCGCCCGCGGGCTGTCGACGCCGCCGAGGTACCCGCCGACGAGCACACCGAGGGCGGTGAGCACGCCGTCGAAGGCGTTCATGGCGAAGTAGCGGCGCGCGATCTCGCCGACCTCGGCGATCTCGTGGTAGTGGCGCAAGGTCTCGGCCTGGCGGCGCAGGCGCGCGCCGATGGTGGGCTTGGCCGGGAGGCTCATGGGCCGGTCACCGCGGTGTCAGGAGCGCGGCGCTCAGCGCAGCCAGCTGGCGCCGGCGTCTTGCGGGGTCTCGACCTCGTCGATGAGACGCTTGCCGGTCGAGCACTTGTCGATGGAGTGGATGCTGCCGCCCGACTCCTGCACCACCTCAGCCACATCCTGGAAGTCGATGTCGTCGCCCTCGAGCGTGATCTTGATGTTCTCGACCTTGTTGTCGATCTCGATCAGCGTGATGTCGACCCCGTTGATGCCCTCGAGGTCGCCGAGCTTGTCGGCGAGCACGAGGATCGTGGGCTGATGGGGCTTGAGGACGTCGAGCACGAGACGCCGGACCTCGCTCATGTGCTGATCACGCTCCGTTCACAGGTCGCTGGAGAGGGCTGCAATCGTAGCATACCCACCCATCGCCGACGGTCACCAGTGACGCGGACGGTTCCCCACGCCGACGGGGGCGGGCGGCCGCAGGCGGGCCCGTGCGGGACTACATCGCGACCGCAGCGGCGTGCTGTACACCACCCAGGATCACGGCGCCAACTGGCGCTGCTGCGGGCTCGTCGACCCCGAGGCGTTCCTCGCCGATCTGGGCTTCGCCGAAGCCTGGGAGCTGGCCGCGGCCGAGGGGGCGCGGAGCCGGCAGTCCCGGCGCCGGTACGTCGCCGGCTGAGGCGGCGTCAGATCCCGGCGCCCTCGTCGAAGCGCAACAGCTCGGCCAGCATCGCCTGCGTCTCGCGCAGGGCCTCCTTCCGCTTGCCGCTGCGCTCCGGGTGGATCTCGTCGAGCTCCTTCTCCATCTCGACGATGCGCGCCACCAGACACTTGATCGCCTCGGCCACGGGGTCGGGCAGGTGGCGGTAGTCGATGTCGGGGATGCCGACCCGCTTCCCCTGCAGCAGCACCGGGCGACCCGGGTTGCCGACGACGGTGGAGTTCCTGGGTACGTTCGTGACCACCACGCTGCCGGCGCCGATCTTGGCGTTGTCGCCCACCGTGATCGCGCCGAGCACCTTGGCGCCGGCGCCGAAGACCACGTTGTCGCCGACCGTGGGGTGCCGCTTGCCGGTCTCTTTGCCGGTGCCGCCGAGCGTGACTCCTTGATAGATGGTGACGTTGTCGCCGATCTCGGTGGTCTCGCCGATCACGACCCCCGAGCCGTGGTCGATGAACAGCCCGTGACCGATCTGCGCCCCGGGGTGGATCTCGATGCCGGTGATGAGGCGGTTAAACTGGCTGATCCAGCGCGGCAGCAGCGGCACGCCCGCCTGGCGCAGCTTGTGCGCCAGGCGGTGAAGCCACAGGGCGTGCAGCCCCGAATAGGAAGTGAGGATCTCGAAGCTGGACGTAGCCGCCGGGTCGCGGTCCTGGACCGCCTTGACGTCAGCGCTGATCTCGTAGGCCGCGGTGTGCACATCCTGGCGCAGCTCGTCGACGACGCCTCTGACCGGGCGACAGCCGCGCGCCCTCTTGCCCAGGAACCGGCAGCCGGCCACGCCCAGGCTCAGCAGGGCCAGCAGCTTGCGGATCACGGCGATCACCTCCCGGTGGGTCTCGCGGCGGCGCGTCGCGGACGCGGCGCGTCCCCGCGGTACGGTATCACGGCGTGCCGGCGCCGGCGGCCGTAGGGGCGCTCGCGGCCCCATCATCCGGCGCTTCGTTCATGCTCCCCGAACGGAAGCCGTCCAGGTCGAGAGTGACGTAGGCGAAGCCAAGGGCGCGCAGCCGGCGCGTGAGCTCTTCACGCGCCTCGACGGCGCGCCCGATGTCGGCGGCCTCGACCTCGACCCGGGCGATGCTGCCGTGGTGCCGCACCCGGCACTGGCGGAAGCCCAGCTCGTGCAGGACGCGCTCGGCGGCGCCCACGGCGGCGACCTTCTCGACGGTGATGGGCTCGCCGTACGGGACGCGCGAGGCAAGGCAGGCCTGCTGGGGCGCGTCCCAGGTCGGCAGCGCCAGCTCACGCGCGAGACGCCGGACCTCCTCCTTGCCGATCCCGATGGCGAGCAGCGGGTGCAGCACGCCGCGCTCAGCGGAGGCTCGCATGCCGGGCCGGTGGTCAGCGACATCGTCGGCGTTGACGCCGTCGACCAACGCCATGCGGCCGTGCCGTTCGGCGGCGGCCGCCATCTCGTCGAGCAGACCGGCCTTGCAGCGGTAGCAACGGTCGCGCGGATTACTGGTGAAGCCGGGGTCGTCGAACTCGTGAGTCTCGACGACCTCGTGGGCGACGCCCAGCTCGCGCGCCACCTGCCGCGCCGTCTCGAGCTCCTCGGGTAGGTAGGTCGGCGAGACGGCGGTGAAAGCCACGACCCGTTCGGCGCCGAGCGCCCGCACGGCGGCGGCGAGCACGAGGCTCGAGTCGACGCCGCCCGAGAAGGCCACGCAGGCGCTGCCCAGGCCGCCGAGCTCGGCCAGCAGCCGAGCCAGGGACTCGCCGGCTTCAGCCATCGAGGTCGACCAGCTCAGTGACCGTCGGCGTCTCGCCGCACGCGGGGCAGGTGGGCACGCGCGACACCTGCACCTCGTTGAAGGTAAGCGCAGAGCCGTCGAACTGCAGAAGGCGGTCGTAGAGCGGCTGACCGGCGCCGGTGAGCACCTTGATCGCCTCGAGCGCCTGGATGGCGCCGATCGTGCCGGGGATGGGCCCGAGCACGCCGGCCTCGGAGCAGGTGATCACACCGGCCGGCGGCGGCGGCTCGGGGAACAGGCAGCGGTAGCAGGCGCTCTCCCCTCCCTTGATGGTCATGGCCAGCCCGCTGAGGCGCAGCACGGCGCCGTCGACGAGCGTCTTGCGATGCAGCACGCAGGCGTCGTTGAGCAGGTACCGAGTCGGGAAGTTGTCGACCGCCGTGACGACCACGTCGTAGCGGTCGATGACGGCGAATGCGTTGGCCGCCGCGAGCCGCAGCGTCGACGGCTCCAGCGTGACCTCGGGGTTGAGCGCCGCGAGCCGTGCCGCCGCGACCTCGGCCTTGGGCCTGCCGATGTCCGCGGTCGCGAACAGGATCTGTCGCTGCAGGTTGGAGAGCTCGACGACGTCGTCGTCGACGATGCCGACGCGGCCCACGCCGGCGGCCACCAGGTAGAAGAGGATCGGCGCCCCGAGCCCGCCGGCGCCGACGACAAGGACAGAGCCGCCGCGGAGCATGTCCTGGCCGTGCTCGCCAAGCTCCTTGAGCACGAGCTGGCAGTCGTAGCGTTGCCGCTCTTCGCCGCGGATCAGCACCGGCGGGCTCCGCATGACGCGCCGCGAAGAGCGGGTTGCCGGCGCGGCCGGCTCACGCCGGCTTCTCCGGCAGATCGGCGAACAGCGGCGTGGAGAGATACCGCTCGCCGGTGTCGCACAGGATCGTGACCACCACCTTGCCCTTCATCTCGGGCCGGCGGGCGATCTCTCCGGCGGCCCAGGCGTTGGCGCCGGCCGAGATGCCGACAAGGACGCCTTCGTGGCGCGCGAGGTCGCGCGCGGCGGCGAAGGCGTCCTCGGTCGTGACCGTCAGGATCTCATCGTACGCGCCGGTGTCGAGCACCTTGGGCACGAACCCGGCGCCGATGCCCTGGATCTTGTGCGGGCCGGGCTGTCCGCCGGAGAGCACCGGCGAGTCGACCGGCTCGACGGCGATCACCAGGACGCCCGGGCGGTGTTGTTTGAGCGCCTCGCCGACGCCCGTGACCGTGCCGCCTGTACCCACTCCGGCGACGAAGGCCGCGACCTCCCCGCCGGTGTCGTCCCAGATCTCCTCGGCTGTGGTGAGACGGTGGATCTCAGGGTTGGCGCCGTTCTCGAACTGCTGCGGCACGAAGGTGTCGTCGCCTTCGGCGGCGAGCTCGAGCGCCCGGGCCACGGCGCCCCGCATGCCGTCGACGCCCGGCGTGAGCACGAGGCGCGCGCCGTACGCTTTGAGGATCGCGCGCCGCTCCACGCTCATCGTGTCCGGCATGCAGAGCACCAGGTCATAGCCGCGCGCCGCCGCGACCATGGCCAGCGCGATGCCGGTGTTGCCGCTGGTCGGCTCGATGATCGTCGTGCGCCCCGCGGCGATCAGGCCGTCCCGCTCGGCCGCCTCGATCATCGCCAGGCCGATGCGGTCCTTGACGCTCCCGCCGGGGTTGAACGACTCGAGCTTGCCGAGCACCTCAGCCCCGGTCTCGTCGGAGATGCGCTTGAGGCGCAGCAACGGCGTGCGCCCGATCAATTCGATGATGCTGCCTGCCCAGTTCATGCGGTCTCCTTGCGCTGCCGGCGGAGCGCCGGCCCCGGCCGTGGTCTCAGATGTGGTACATGAGGGCGTGACCTCGCAGTGCATCCTCGCGCGCCAGCAGGTCGCCGATGGTGGTGCCGCCGAGGACCCCCTCGAGGGCCTCCCGGGCCTCGATCCACACCGAGGAGGCCCCGCACCCGTCGACCTTTTCGCAGAGCCCTTCCGTGCACTCCGCCGGCGATGGTATCCCGTCGAGTGCGGCCACGACCTCGAGGACGCTGATCTCGTCCGCCGAGCGCGCCAGCGAGTAGCCGCCGGAGGCGCCTCGCCGGCTCCGCACCACCCCGGCGCGCCGCAGGCCGGCGAACACCTGCTCGAGGAACTGCAGCGGCATGTCGCGCTCGTCGGCGATGTCGCCCAGGCGCACTGGTTTGCGAGGCTGCGTCTGCTCGTAGCGCGCCAGCTCGATGAGGGCGCGCACCGCATAGCGGCTTTTCATGGAGACGTTCACGCCTGTCTGCTCCCGCGTTCGGGACATTGTGGAGAATTCCAGTCAACAATAGGGAACCTCGGTGGGTCGTGTCAACGGCTCGGCGCCGCTGGCGGGCCGGGATCGCCGCTTCGCGGCCCCGCCGGCCCGCCCGCTCACCAGCGGAAGCGCCGCACCAGCATGGCGGCCACGGCGTTCAGCGCCAGCGTCACCAGTGCCGCCCAGGCGACGCGGTAGGCGACGACCCAGAAGATGCTCGCCCCGAGGGCGATGAACACCAGCGAGTCCTCGGCGATGGCGTGGACCATGCTCAGGAAGGTGCTCATGATGAACACCTGGCGGCGGCCCAGGTCGTGACGCCGCACGTCGCGCACGATGACGCCGCCGCCGTACGCGAGCCCGAAGAGGAAGCC
>Ga0209538_1000489_pt1 | contig 23003 bp, 22 predicted proteins | sample BarGraNGADG00211_2_FD_184492 | JGI IMG/M metagenome (GOLD analysis project Ga0209538, IMG submission 184492) | Arctic peat soil microbial communities from Barrow, Alaska - Barrow Graham LP Ref core NGADG0004-211 (SPAdes) (version 2) | ecosystem: Environmental > Terrestrial > Soil > Wetlands >... | reverse complement strand
GTCGTGATGTTATTTATATTCCAGGGGCGGACCATGCTGGTTTTGAAACCTGGGTAGTGTACGAAAAGACCCTAGAAGCGCAGAAAAAGAATCGCTTTGATTTTTCTCGAGAGCAGTTATATAGCCAAGTTTGGAACTTCGTTGATCAACAGCGTGGCAACATGGAACTGCAACTTCGCGCCCTTGGCGTAAGCGCCAGTTGGAAAGATTCGGTATTTACGCTTGATAAAAAGGTGATAGATACTGTTTATAGTACATTTAAGAAATTGTTGGACGACGGCCTAATTTACAGAGGTGAACGCATCGTAAATTACAGCACAAAATATCAGACCAGCTATTCCGATATTGAAGTTGACCACAAAAAAGAAAAAGGCACATTGTGGCACATTGCCTATCCGACATTTGATCGAATTGGTGAAATTATTATCTCGACCACTCGCCCCGAAACATTATTTGGCGACGTAGCAATCGCCGTTCATCCCGACGACAAACGCTACAAAGATCTGATCGGTACTCGTGTATTACTGCCGCTAACAGATAGGGAAATCCCAATTATTGCTGACGAATATGTCGACCCTACATTTGGCACAGGGGCGGTAAAGGTTACGCCGGCGCACGACCCAAATGACTTCGAAATGGGGAAGCGACACAACCTAGCGCGCATCCAAGTAATTGATTTTAATGGCACAATGATTAACGTTCCAGAGCAATTCGTCGGGCTTACCGTCGAAGCCGCCAGAAAAAGAACGCTTGCAGCCCTGACAGCCCAAGAGCTTATGAGAGGTGAGACGACAATCGAACACACCGTTGGCTATGATTACAAAAGTGGGCTGCCTATTCAGCCGCTAATAAAGGACCAGTGGTTTCTAAAGATTCAACCCCTAGCGCAGCGCGCCAAACAAGCCCTAATTGATAGTGAGATTACTTTCACCCCAGAAAACAGCAAGAATCGGCTTATCAAATACTATGACAATCTACACGATTGGAACTTATCACGACAGATCCCGTGGGGAATTCCAATTCCAGCCTTTCAGAACATCAATAACCCCGATGAATGGATTTTTGATAGCCGTGTTGACGAAAAAAATATTATCGTGAATGGCGTCACCTACCAACGAGAAGAAGACACGTTTGATACCTGGTTTAGCAGTGGCCAATGGCCATTTGCCACAACTGACGCCCTAAGCGGCGGTCCATTGAGTCGTTTTTACCCAAATAACGTTATGGAAACCGGTGGTGACATCTTATATGCCTGGGTTTCTCGTATGATTATGCTAGGTCTGTACGCCACTGATAAAGTGCCTTTCAAGCACGTCTATCTGCATGGTTTGGTGCTTGATGAAAAAGGCAAAAAAATGAGTAAAAGCAAGGGTAATGTCATCAATCCGATCGAAACAATTGCTAAATTTGGATCGGATGCCCTGCGTCTAGGAATTGTAGCCAACCGTAGCGCTGGCCAGAACCAAGCCTTTAGCACCAGTAGGGTAGTGTCGGGACGGAACTTTTGCAATAAATTATGGAACATCGCTCGTTTTGCCGAGGATAAAATAGGCGAAGGCTATAGGAATAGCGCACCCGAGCCAAAAACGATGGCCGACCACTGGATCATTCGCGAACTAAATAATACCGTTGTGGATATCGAACAACAGATTGAAACTTACCGTTTTGCCGAGGCTAGCGAAACTATGTATCATGCGATTTGGGATAACGTGGCAGATTGGTATATCGAAGCCAGCAAGTTGCAGGATAATCCGGCGATGTTAGCATGGGTTCTCGACACCAGCCTCAAAATTGCCCATCCATTTGCACCTTTTGTCACCGAAACCATCTGGCAAACTTTATCGTGGCATAATAATCTGTTGATAGCGGCTCGTTGGCCAGAAAAAGCCGTCTACGACGAGATCGCAACCGAAGAATTTGCCCGCCTGAAAAATCTAGTTGCCGAAGCGCGCTTTGTGATATCCGAACTTCCAGGCAACAAACGCTACAGCCTGTTGTATCAAAATGATAGTTTAATCGCTGATAATACCCAATTGATCAAAAAACTAGCCAGACTCAAAGATGTTCAATTCGTTGACCAAGCCCGCGGGCTACGTCTAGCCAACAGCGGCAGGGAAGCGTGGCTCGACATATCAGCCGAGACATTATACGAACACCAGACCAATCTGGAACTTCGCTTAGCCGAGGTCAACACTCAAATCTCTGCACTCGAAGCCCGACTGGCCAACGAAAACTACATCAGCAAAGCGCCCGCCAATTTAGTTCAAGAATCAACCGCTCAATTAGAACAAAAACAGGCGCTCAAAGAACGCCTGTTGCACGAGTTAGAAATTCTTAAATAGACGGCCAACAGTAGTCGTTGCCGTATGTGTTGCCCATTATCCGCCTCTGGGCAATATATTTCTTTTCACCCTCATTGCGAGGCTGGGTAGCTGGCTGTTGAGCCCTTAAACTATACGTACTGCTTAAAAATGAACTGCTTTCAGATTGAAAATGTTGATTGCTGGGTGAAAGGTTAACGGCGCCGTGACTGTAGTCGGCCGTAATTGCTGGCATCGACATCGCCGCCATAGCGACACTGTTAAGCTGCGCATCGTGTATAAACACGCCAAATACAGCTGTTAGCGAAATTAGAATAGGGAGGGGATTTATGAATATTGTTGGTGACATGTTTTTTATTTTTTAAAGTGTTATGCACTTAAATGTAGCATAAGCTTTGTGTTATGTCAAGTATGGGTTATTGTATATAGATTCGAGAAAGAAAAAGGCCGGTTGACCGCAAGATAAAAATCTGCAGCCAACCGGCAAATAAAGGGTTTTTGGAAATTATCTACCTACGATTACGAGGAAGAGTAGGAGTAGGAGCGGGTTCGTCTGGCGCCATCCAGCACCTTTTAGCAGTTGGTTTTTGCCAACCATGAACCTTGCAACCTATATATAGGCCGGAAGGAGCACCATGCTCGAACATTATAGATCTGATATAACCTACGTATGATATTGATTTGCCAGTCCCGTCCTCGTGTTCTAAACCGACTATCCGCAAGCCGATTAGATCTCCGGCCTCTGTAGTAAACAGAGCTATATGACGGTTGTTCTCGTCATACGCATACTTAAACGCGTCGACAAGTGCATGATTGGAAGGTCCTTTTTTAATATAGATAATTTTGGCGACCATAAAGGCCACCTCCCTTTTTAAGCTCTACCGCTCTTATTAGCCGGCAGGCACCTCCTTGCATAAAACAAGAATTAAAGTGATTATACATCTTTTTCTATATTTTGTCAATTTTTACTCGTGGTGGTAGGGGTTGTCGGCGGCGATTTCTTGGGCGCGGTATAGTTGTTCGGTTAATACCAGACGAACTAACTGATGGGGTAATACCAGATGCGACAGCGACCACGTAAAGTTGGCACGCTGTTGAATTGTGTCGTCAACACCGTACGCACCGCCAATAATAATTACGACTTGTCGTGAAGTTTGGAGTGGGACAAGCAACAACCTGGATAGATTAGGCGAATCAATAATCTTTCCTTTTTCATCCAACAGAATGACGTAAGCGTTAGCGTTTAGACGCGAAAGTATGCGCTGTGACTCCTCATAACGAGCTCTGGTATTAGTTAGCGCTGAATGAGGCAAAAGTATCCATTCAATTTGAAAAGGACGTTTTAGGCGCTTCTGATAGCGTTCGATACCTTCAGCTACCCATGACTCGTGCTTTTTGCCAACAGCGATAATGCGAATCGGCATTACATTCTCAGTCGTGATGCCATAGTGGCAAGTGCCTCATGATCTGGTTCAACCCCACGGATTTGAGGCTTTTTCATATCATTACTCTCGTAAATTGGAATTAGATGAATATGAACGTGCGGCACACCAAAACCCTCCACTGATATGCCGACCCGAGGCGACCCGATTACCTTATGAATATGAGTACCAATCTTTTTGACAACTTCCCATAAGTATAAATAATCGTCATTACTCAAATCCCAGATAGGATCAACCTGGGCTTTTGGGACAACCAAAGTGTGACCTTCATTTTGTGGGTGTAAGTCCAAAAAGGCGATTACGCGATCATCTTCATAAATCTTGTAAGCTGGAATTTCGCCGTTAATAATTCGAGTAAATATTGATGGTTCTTGCATAGTTATCATTGTAGCAAACTACGGGTCCTGCCGTCCGGTTTTGGGAATTCCGCCCGCGCTATTGCAATTTTAGCACGAGTAGTTTATAGTATCGTTTTATGAAAGAAGTATTTCCTCCTAATCGCAACTATTTTGAAGCCAAGCCGTCCAAGGGGGATACTGGTCTTGTTGTCAAAGACGCCGCCGACAGAGAACTAGAAAAGATTGAGAAAAATAGTTTTGTTGATTCTTTAACTGGTTGTTTTAATCGAAATTATTTCGAGAAGTTTATAAAAGAGGGCTTTGACGCTAATCGCGACAATAATAAACTGGCTTTCGTTTATATTGATTTAAACGATTTAAAGGATACTAATGACACCTACGGTCATGCGGCTGGCGATGAACTGCTCAAAGATACTGCTAAATTTTTGAAGGATAATTTTAGAAAAGACGACACCGTTGTCCGTATTGGAGGCGATGAATTTATTGTTATTTGCCACAACCATAATGGGTACAATGACTTTCAAAACATCCTGTCTGAGCAGTTGGAAGAAAGCAAGTCTAAGCAACTAGAGGGATGCCAGTCTGATAAGCCATCGATAGATTTTGCATTTGGTGTCGCCATTTATAACACAGAAACTGATCTTTCCGACCTGGAAAAAACTATGAAACGCGCCGACCAAATCATGTATGAACGAAAGTTGGGAACGAAAGGGATAGAAAAATAAGAGAGGGATTCGAATCCCGTCTCGACCCGCCAAATTGAATACACCCATTCGGGTGTATTCAATTTGGCGGAGAGAGAGGGATTCGAACCCTCGATGGGTTGCCCCATACCGCTTTTCGAGAGCGGCCAGTTCAACCACTCCTGCATCTCTCCGTTAATTACTTATTTTATCAGATATGCGACCAAAAGTTATTCAATCTGGAAATTAATTATATAAAAAAGACTGGCAAATGCTAGTCTTTTTATTTTGGTGAACCCGACAAGATTCGAACTTGTGGCCTTTAGCTCCGCAAGCTAACGCTCTATCCAGCTGAGCTACGGGTCCAAAACGCAGGGTTACCATATCATCCGATATGGCCATGTCGAATGACGTGGTGTATCGAATGTAGGTAACCCTACCTTTCATGTAACTAGAAGGTGCTTTCAACCGCAAAATATACGATAGAATACCGAGTATTGTAGCACAACTCAATAAGAGGCGGTAGGGTAGCGGACGATATTTAAAGCCGCAGTTTCCTTACGACAATATCAATCACGTCGAGTTTGAGCATCTCCATTGGAAGCCGTGCCCCCAAAATATCAACGATTTTTTCACCAACTTCCTCTGGAAAATAGACCGATACACCAGGGGCGAATCGCTTTATCGGAATTAACATAATAGAATGATGCTCGCCATCACGGATTAGCCCAAAAGCTTTGAATTCATTAAAATGATACAGTTTGTCGCCAATATACAAACCCTGGTCACCACTTAGCGTATAGTCAATTGTCTGAGGTGGACGACGTGAATAGATAATCACCGCAACCGCCATCACTATCACTAATAGCGAGAATGTATATGATTTTAACAAGAAAACGTCAACGGCGATAAGAGCTAGGACTACGATGGCAAAAATAACAAACCATATACCGTTTTTTTCGCCATGAATATATTCGCTGGCACTCCAGTGAACTGGCTCGTTTTCAATTATGGGATTTTCTGAGTTGCCATTATTTGCATCATTAATGGAAGCCGGCTCTTCACTTGCGAGTTCAGGGGTATACATTTCGAGCTTTCCATCTGGACCCACTTCATTTGGATCGCGTTGCCAATAGTTGCTCTGACGTTCTGGTTGCATAAATTAAGTATAGCATGAGGGGATTGGCAGGGGGAGAGGGTGAGATATCGTAATCCGCTAGTCAGCGGATTACTTTTCCGCTTGCTTACGAAAAAATGTAAACACTTTTTCGTTACGCTACGCTCCACCGAACACACGGTTGCGTCAGTTTCACTGACGCCCGTGAGTTCGAGTCTCGACCTGACGTTAATAAAAAATGACGACCAGATGGTCGTCATTTTTTATTGGCGGAGAGGGTGAGATTCGAACTCACGGTACCATTGCTGGCACGGCAGTTTTCAAGACTGCTACCTTCAACCACTCGGTCACCTCTCCGTGGCGTATAACCGCAATGACAATCATAACAGATACGAGCACGTCAGTCGAGAGTTTGCCTGGCAATTACCGCCACCCATACATGCTTGGCGCCAGCATCGCGCAGTGCATAACTGGCATATTTAATGGTCGCCCCGGTCGTCACCACATCATCAATCAACAGATATGGTGTGCCCTCATTGACTCCATCGCGAACCGCAAAAGCTTGTTTCGCTTGAGTAGCACGTTGTCTAGCTGTTGCCTGACGCTGTTTTGTATTGGTTTTTCGATAAACCAACTGTTCACATCTTAAATCTCGAGCCTTTGCAATATATTTGGCAATTAATAACATATGGTCATAGCCTCGTTCGCGGATACGACCAGGTGTAGTGGGGACGGGCACAATTACAGTGTCGGCGGGCAGTTCGGGCAATGTTTCTAGTAATAAATCGCCAAGCGCTTTGTACGCCGATCGTGCTCGTTCAAACTTGTAAAGTCCTATCAATCGTTGTAAAGTACCGTCTCGTTCCCCAACAACCCAAACGCGTTCATATGGCAAGCGACAAGTGTTGCATAGCCAAGTACGTCCAGCGGGTCGTCCACACACAATACAAACCATTTTTGGCTCAGACTTGATGTTATATTTACAATTGTCACACAGCAAGCCGCCAATTTTATCACAACCACAACAGTAGTGTGGGGCTATAAATGATAGGGTAGTATCAAGCATTGTGATTTTTACGTTTAAAGACCTCTTATTGTTGATTATACCGCATATGTTAGTTATAATGTGATAGACTATTTGTCAATAGAGAGACTAGAGAAAGTGGAGGATATTATGGCCCGTAAACAGAATGACGACTTATTAATTGAAGACGAGCTGACGGCAGCTTTTCTAAACGACGACACACTAACATCGGACGATATGGGCGCAGTTTCGACTGTAGCCAGTGATAGCTGGGATGATTCTGAAGAAGAATTCCCAGGTCAACTAGCCGTAGACGTATATGAAACCGCCGATAAGCTGGTAGTCAAAGCCCGCACCGCCGGTGTCAACAAAGAAGAACTTGACGTTAGTATCAGCGATGGTATTTTGACCATCAGTGGCACATTAAGCAGCGGCGATGAAACCGATGCGGTCAACTGGCACATACAGGAATGTTATTGGGGTGAGTTTAACCGCACACTAGCGCTACCTGTCAGCGTCAAAGAAGATGAGGTTGAGGCAGTCCTAAAAGACGGCGTGCTTACCATCAGCTTCAACAAAGTCCGCCAAGAAGCAGCTAAAAAGATTCAGATTCAATAGTTTCAACAATAGAAACTATCAATCAAAAATACGACCCCAAAATAGGGTCGTATTTTTAACAACAAATTTAATACAAAAATATCCGCCCTCGTGATAGAGGGCGGATATTCACTTAAGTCTCGCTAAACGTTTTAGGTAGTTACTAACGAGGTTATGACGAAGTTAACAATTGCATAAGCCAGTAATGCAACTACAATACCGACAATCGCGTACAAAATAGTATTTTTGGCTGCAGTCACGTCAGCAGCAACACCACCGGAAATAGTGTAGCGGATACCACCATAAATCAGCATTATCACGCTGACAGCTCCAATGACATAGAGGAGGATGTTTACGATAGTATTAAATATACCACCACTACAACTACTGTTAGTAAACAGACACGTTATGCCACTTGAACCCTTTGCAGCATCAGCACCACTTCTGATATTGAAATCTGTTGCTGCCGCAATAGGTTGTCCTATTGGGGCGACTAAACTTATGCCCAGTGCAAGCATAGGTACTATTAGCATCCCAGCAAGCAAAGTTTTAATTGATTTTTTCATTTTGTTGATTCCTTTCATTAATTCTTAATTCATTTATAACAGATGTTGGCATACTTGTTAAGGTCTAATTTGTATTTCAACTACTACTGACTCCTAAATGGCCTCCAAAACAAAGTTGACAATGGCATATGCCAGCAACGCGACCACCAAACCAATTACCGCGTATAACAGAGTATTCTTTGCTTTTGTTATTGCCGTAGCATCACCCATAGACATAACGTAAAAAATACCCGCAAAAATAATCACGATTACCGATATAGCCCCAAGCACATATAGCATTACGTTAACTAAGTTCTTCACAAAGCCCTGAATCTGTTCATTGTTTCTGTCTTTACAAAGAGCAGTAGTCGACGCGCTTCCACTACAGGCGTCATTGAATACGTCAAGGGCACCAACACTAGATGGCAAAGCCGCCAAACCAAAACCAGCGATAATCCCTAGTGTTAATATTATGTATTTAATTCGTTTCACCCCGTTAGAACTCCTTACAAAACTTATTATTACAAATAGCTGTCTGTTCTCTTGTTATTCTCGCAGTATATCTAGAAGTATTATACAGGTTTCTAACGGGGTTCATTTAAAACCTCCCATTATGAACTGAGTGACGAAAAAGGCAATAACAATCACTATTAAGCCAACAACTGCATATAATAAATCGTTCTTGGCCTGTGTTATTTTTGCAGGATCATATACGGAGGTAGTAAACGAATACCCGGCCAATATAATAACAACCACCGCAACCGCACCAGCAGTAAAGTATACGCCATTTAGCACGCCCGCCAATACGTCATTGGCGTTATCCTTGGGTATATTAATCGTATTGGTATCGATTTTAACGGCTGCGTCCGCAAAATATTGTAGTAATTTCATATTATTTCAAAATCTTTCCGATTACGAAATTAACAACCGCAATTGAGGCGAATGAAATAACTAGTCCGATAATCGCATCAAGTATCGTAGATCGCGCCTTGGCAGCACTATCTGGCTTACCTTGGCTGGTCAGAAACAAAAAACCACCATACAAAATATAAAAGGCCGATGCATACCCAATCGCTACCAATGCCATTTCTAGAATATTAAGTGCAATATGCCAGATAAAACTACTTAACCCACCCGCCTCACTGGGACTCTCTAAGTTGCAGTCTGGTGCGCCCTTCGTTAAACCCCTATACCATGCAGGGAACCCCAAAAAACCAGAGTTACAACTATCGCCAGTAGCCGCAACCACTGTTTGTGGAATTGCCGTTGCTAGTAGGGCCCCACCAGCCGATGTGATGATAGCCAGCGACACGACCCAATTTCTTACATTACGTAATCTCACGAGAATAATCCCCCTGGAATAATCCAGTTCAAGAACGAAAACATCAGCGCATACATAACCAATCCAATAACAACGTTAAAAATGACAACCTTAGCCTTTTTAGTCTGCTCGGCACTGCCACTGGCGCTGGTATATAACACCGAGCCATATATAACACCGCCGACAGCCAACACCCCGACACCAGCGGTCAGTATATTAATTGTCAACAACAAAATTCCCCAAACTCCAGTATTTTCGACCGAAGTGCCCGTTCCTGTTTGTTTAGTACAAGAGATAATAGATGTCACAACGCCACCGCAACAGCTCTGCCCAACCCCCAATGGCTTACCACCACAATCAGCAGCAGATGCTATGGGAGTTACCAAAAAGCCGCTAATTCCTACTAATAATGCAAATGCCAATATTGTTTGTTTCATCTTCATACCTATCTAATAAAATACGATAAAAATCAGTTATCCGCAAGTGTCACGATGAATCAAAGTGTCATTGCAAGTCGACCAAGTGCCCGTGCATGCCCCTTTGACAATAACCGAAGAGCCTTTTGTCTCTCCTCGCCAATAATCAAACTATCTGGGAGAAAAAGTCCCATCATATGAATCCGATATTGTTCAATGTACTTTTCATCAAGTTTTCGTTGCTTGTCGCCAATTGTTGCGTGATTACCGGCCGCATTATCCACAAAGTCAGCAAGCTTAAGCACGCGACCCTTGGGAGATTTTAATATAATGTCCCTTGTATGATTCGCGTAGACAGCCGTTTTGTCTTGTCCAGGTTCAATATTCGGATTTGTCACAGTGGCAACAATTTCAGCAACTTCTGAGTTAGTTAAACGCGACAAAGTTCCTTGTCCAACAGCCCGTGCTTCAGACGCATCTGACGGCTTTTCGCCAGTTAGTGCTAATACTAGATCTCGAGGATGGTCTTCGAACACATCGTGAAGGGGACCGGCCGCAATAAGATTTGGGTCTTTGATTTTAAAATCTTCGAGCATATGAAGCGTCACTCGCATTAAATGATCCGTATAATGACCACTTGTACGCTCATCGTTCGCATGTAGTGCTAGCCCGAGATGCAAGCTCAATTGAACAAGTTCGTTATCATTGAGCTCCTCACGTTCTAATGTATCTACTAAGCGCGTATATAAACCAATCGTACCGAACTTCTCAGTTAATTTTCCCAAAGACAATCCCCTGACATCTTCAGGGGTAATAGAAGTTTCATCAAATTTTTTATTGTCCAAAATATTTGGCTGCTCCATACCTAATTTTAGAACATAAAGCCATAAATGTAAAGATGAACGATTTATTACAATCTAGCTACCGGATTAGTCCAGAATTACCGCACAATACCAACCAAATTGAAGGTGGAAGAGTCATTACTAGATACGATGCTTCGTGAGGTGGTTGAAGAAGCCGGCTTTTTAGTAGATCAAGAAGCCGTTAGAAAACTATATGATGGAACTGAGTATTCCGCCCATCATACCCACTATTCTTTAAATATTTAAGTCAAGACCTGTATGCTGAGCCAAACTGAGCAGTGAAAAAGGGTGACCGGGTTCCTAGACCTGCCTGTGAGTTACTCTTAGTAAAAACCAGTATAAACATTGCTTGCAATTGCTTTTATCATCCAGTGTAGTATTGTAGTTATAATTATAAATGGAGATTTGCATGCTTGGTGTGTATTCGGTTGATTCTGGCAAGATTGTATATAACGGCAACAATTTCATCAAGCCTATTAGTGATGTTACAAATATAAAATTTAGACCCAATTCAAGTAAAGAGTTGCTGGACAAGCTAACAAATAGTCGACATTTTTATCATCTACATAATATTGATAATGCTATTTTTAATTCTAGTGTTGAATATTTTAAACTAATTAATGCAAGTTGGTGTAATCTTCCAATCACGACTAAGATGATATCTTCTCCTGGTGAAGTTTATGCCGGCAAGAAACTTGATTATACAACTGATGCCTTGCCTGTTACTCTAGATTGGTTTGACCAAGGAAAAATATTTCTTGCAGAGAGTTCACAATTTTATCTAGAATTGCGGTTGCTTATTGATAAGCTTGATAAAGTATTTTCGATATATAATTCATTCCGGAAAGAACCAGCCGATTTCTCACATTTGTCAGAGTTCCAGCACATAGAATTTGAGGGGCATGTTAATTTTAAAGAGAATGTTGACATATATATAGGGCTACTCAAGTATATGACTAACTTTATAATTAAAAATAATTATGAAGATCTTTCTTGTTATCTTACTGAGTCGGAAATCAAAGAATTAAGTACATCATTTGATGGCGCAAATATTGAGACCGTAACATTTAGTGATGCGATGGTATTGCTTGCTGATAATCTAGACAATTCGGTGTATAAATCATTGAGTTTGAAAAACTTCGGGGCATATGAAGAAGTCGCTCTCACTCGCATAATTAGTAAACATTGCAATGTAATAGAATTCCCAATAGAAGAAATACCATTCTATCATGATTTGAGCTTTAAAGATAAAAACGGGAAGAGCTATGCAAAAAATGCCGACCTTATTCTTCTCGGTTATCGTGAAACTGTTGGCTCTGGTCAGCGTATCACCGATTTGGGAGCTATTAGACAAAAAGCTAAGTTTTTTAATTTGCCAGAGCGAGACTATGAACCATATATACAGCTACGTAATATGGATAATTATAAGAGTACTTGTGGGTTTGGACTTGGCTGGCAACGCTACACGCAGTGGCTATTAAAGTTGCCATTTATATGGGATGCTTGTCATATCCCAAGGGGACATCTTGAACCAAGCCCATAATTAAATAAAGGAGACTAAACTAATATGAATAAAGATGAATTTAATAAATTTTTCAAAGTTCATTCGAAAAATGTGGACAATTCAAATACTTTAGGTTTTTGGGAACTTACAGATCGTATACTCAAGACATATCTGCTCGAGAATATGCCAAAACGTAAAAATGTTACAATTGTCGATTTTGGAGGTGGAACGGGGCGCTGGTTGTTGATGCTTGATAAGTATTTTCAGGATAGTAAGTTCATTATCGTCGATCTGTCTAATGATATGCTCGCTCAGGCTAAAAATAAGATAGACGGTGGTCTTTATACTAATAATATTGAGCTTATAACGAGTGATATAGCTAGTGTAGACCAGCTTAAAGACAATATTGCCGATTACATTATTAGTACCTACAATCCTCTTAGTTTTGTGGATAAGCCTCAAGCGGTGATTAATGAGGCATTCCGTATTCTTAAGCAGGGTGGGAATGCTATGATTACCGTCCAGGGTTACTACAATGCCTTGTATTCGAAAATTAATAATTCTCTAGCCGAAGCGGATGAGCTTCAGGATATCTTTGACGAAAAAAAGGTCAAATGGAATGAAAGCGTTCCTAAACTTTGGCAATTATCCAAGGCTGATATGGAAGGTGTGTTTGCTAAGAGTGGTTTTTCTAACGTCATATCTAGAGGAATAGCATGTGTTACACAACCCCAGGGCGAGGATTTTGATCCTGAAAATAAACAACTTGGCTCATTGTCTAAAAAACTAAACGAAGATAAATCATTTTATGAGACACTTCTTAATATAGAAATTAAAACTGGCGCAGATCAAAATGCTGTCGATCGTGGAATGAATATTATGACAATAGGGAGTAAGCTATGAAACTTAATGTACCAGCACCCGCGAAAAAAGGAGATAGAGTATATATCATAAGCCCGTCTGCTGGGATTTTGCCATTTACTGAAAACCGAACTAATCGAGCAATTCAACATCTAGAAACTCTTGGCTTTGAAGTAGTTATAGCTCCCAATGCAAACAAAAATATGGGATATGTATCCGCGTCAATCAAAGATCGTGTTGCCGACATTCATGCTGCTTTTTTGGATGATAAATGTTCAATTATTATGGCGGCAATTGGTGGTAATCATTCCAATCAATTATTGTCTTCTTTGGATTACGAACTTATCAAAAAACATCCAAAAATTTTTGTGGGTTATTCGGACAATACAGTTTTACATCTAGCCCTAGCAACACAAGCAAACTTACAGACATTTTATGGGCCATGTTTTTTAAACCAGTTTGGTGAATATCCAGAAGTACTTTCCTATACGCTTAAGCATTTTGAGTCGGTAATTATGAGGGACCAAGAACCTTACGAGATAAAACCAAGTGAAAAATATACTGATGAAATTTTGGATTGGTTCAAGGGTGATGATTCACAACGTTCACGAGTTTTGCAAAAAAATGCTGGTTTTGAATGGTGGAAGAAGGGCGAAGCTGAGGGGTGGGCGTTACCGGGTGCCTTGCCATCCATCAATCATCTTATTGGCACCAAGTACCTACCTAAAGTAGACGGGGCTATATTATTAATAGACATACCAGAGGGTCATACGATGTATGAGGGTCAAGAAGTATCAGAGGTTGACGCATGGTTAACTGATATTGATAATGCTAATATCATGTCTAAGTTAAACGGTCTTGTTATTTGTCGACCATATAAATACACTCCAGAAATAGTTACTCAACTTAAGGAAGTAGTTCTTAGAATTACCGATAAATATGAATTTCCAATTCTATTTAATGTAGACTTTGGTCATACTGATCCAATGATCACGATACCAATTGGCGCTAGGATGTCACTAAATTCTAAGCTAAAACGTTTCTATATATCATAGGAAATAATTACACAACAGCTCAGTACCTATACCGCTCGTGACGCTGTAAAGTTGTTTATTGTATGTGACTTTTTCTGCCCAATTAGTAGAACCGCCATCTGCTAAAGGTAGCACTATCCCTTGGTTGTTCTCTGCGCTAATTTTATAAGCTATATGCTTGTAATAGCCAGCACCGGCTATTCTACCTAGGTCTAGCACGAGTCGGGAAGATAATAACGGATGCTTTTCGCTGATTATTCTTTGAAAGTCTCCCGTGATCTTCACGCCGTGATTGAAACCTAAATCCTTTAGCCGATTGGAAATATCTGGATCGTCAAATGTCAACGCAGGTGGTATATCTAAATTAGATTCTTTAAAAACATTATAATTAGGGTCTATTGTATGTCTGCGTATTTCTTCGCCATCAATTAGTTTTCTAGATATTAAATCATTCGTAAGCAGAACATTCCCTATGGATATCTGAATCTTTTTAATTCTTGAATTAGGAAGTTGGCTAACTCGATCTAAAACATCGATTTCATTTGCTAGGTGATCAGATAACGTCTCTAGTTCTTTAGCACCGTATTTTGGAGATTGTCTACCGACCGATACTTCGGCAAGGACTTTAAAATGAGGGAGAAATTTGGTTTCTGCATCGAATATCTGAGCACGTACTGTTCGTGCATTGGATGCTAGCGTTATTGTTTCGCCACTATTCATATTAAATTTGTTGATTGCTAGACGGAATAATGCAGTAGTAACATCCGCATTAACTTCAGAATTGCGAAGTGCGGCTACGACATTCTTCTCATTTGAACCAGCTAGTACAGTGTTAATGCCAAATGGTTGAAGCGGGGATAATTCTATGAATTCAGCATCAGGCAGAGATTTAAATATTTCCTCCTCGACAAGATGAAATAGCTTTTGGGATACCATAGAGGGCTCATGAAATCGGTTGCCTTCAATGATCGATCTCGTACTGACTTCATGACTGCGCACCTCACTCATAACTGTCATAAGCGATGTTAGATCGCTACAAGCCATTTCGTCTAAGGAATCGCACGCTGTTTCTAGATTGGGGTGTTGTGCCGCCTTTTTACCTACCATTGCATGATAGGCTTCAAATGTTTTACTAGCCATAAACTAATATCCCTTCATTCTTTTCTGTGTTGGTCCCTAATTTATACTCGCCAGCCTTACGGTGTTATATAAAGTACTTATATCATTGTTTGTTATGTCCTGTCAAGGCCTGTTGCTTTTTTGACTATTTAGTGTATAATTATCATCATTAATAAAAGTTTTGTGTAAACACATAAGCATACAAGGAAACGCATTTATGACACCACAAGAGCATATAAATTCTAACAAAACAGAAGCAACACCACCTACACCCGAGAAGAAAAAGCTCAGTCTTAAAGAATTACAAAAATATATTGCTGGCGCAGCTCTAGCATTAGTTGTTTTTTCTGGTGTTTTTTACGAAAAAATCTCTACTAGTAGTGACAACGACACAAAGCCGAACCCTTCGGTCGCCACAGCTCCTGCTAATCAAGGTGAAAAGAAATTATCCATACCAAACGAGGCAAAAAGCTTCGTAAGCGAGTTCGGTGGCAGATACGCCGACCCAGTCTCGACTTATTATGCAGAGAAGGCATATGAAAAAAATCCCACTAGCGCCTTGCCTAAAATTGACAACGTCTATTGGCAAAAAGAATATGATTCATTCGCCGAAAAAAACAAGGGTGCTTCCTTGATTATGACCGATGATTATATAAATAACTACAGAAAACCCCGTCAACAAAATACAGTCAGCGCCCACGGATTTGTTCGATATGAACTACTGCTAGACATGCCGCTAGACAGAGAGACCTTCATTAAAGTCTTCAACGAATACACAAAACCTATGTTGGATAACTATATGAACTTGATAGCCAAAAACCCTACTTCGGCAGGCGAGACTATAATTGATACGGAATTCAAGGACTATTGTTCAAGTACGGGAACCTTTGACTATGACGATGATGGAATCGACAAATTAATGGGTACTGCTAAAGATGTAGTTGCAAAATATGGCAGCGCTGCAAATTATAGTGTTGCTCCAGCCTCTGTCGGTTTATGGTCAGAAAACTCAGACGCCACTATATTCCTAAACGGAGGATCACCTCCTAGAATTATCAGTCTAAACTGGAGAAATGAACAGAACATCAAGGAAGCCTCAGATAACGGCATACAACTAGTAATATGTATCGATAAATACAATAACAAGACCGTCTCTCGCGCTAGGGAAATAATTGATGATGTTCAGTTGTCTATTTGGGAGCAGCCTATCACTGGACCGCTAAACGAGTCAATATCGGCTACTGTATCAATTGGGCAAGACTAATTTAATAGCTATAGGGCAGCGATTCGTGATTTGCGCTTACTGATTATGCTATAATTTTCGTATGCGGTTTCACTTCAATAAAAAGCGCGTGAGTTTGTGTTCTTTGGCTATTATTGTTGCACTATCTCTCGTAATAGCTTCACTAGCCACTGTAACATCGGTCAAGGCAGCGGCCGTGTCCTTTAGCGGCAACATTAGTTTTTTCGTGCCAAAGCCCGATGGAGAGACCACATACGGCCCTTCAGCAGTAGAGCTTATAAACACCACTAATTCATCAGCGTCTAAAATCCCCACAACCACAGGGATCGATATTTTAAATGAGGTCGCCATAACCAAATCCGGAGGCGATCCGAATGGCGTCAAATGCGTCCAGGCCCAAAATAGTGCAAATCAAAAATGCCGAATTACGCTCGAATATCAGTTTAGTAACGTTGATCTAAATGATGATGATATGTATAAAGTATGTATCGAACGTTCAACCTCCTCATGCTCAATACCTCGTAAGGGATCTGAGGTGGCATCAAAGTACAGCAATATAATGAATATCGCCGACCCAAGCGAAGAGGATGTAGCCACTATAGTAGCGGCAGCAACAGGTGGGGGTAGCGTTACCGCGCCGAAGACCTGCGGTGGTGCAGTTGAGGGTATCGGCTGGATTATCTGTCCGGTTGTCAGTGCTATAGTCAAGCTAAATGATACGATGTGGAAAATCGTATCCAGCCTACTAAATGTTAACCCAATTAGCCAGTCAACTAGCATTTACACAGCTTGGGCTGCAATTCGCAATATAGCAAATGTCGCGTTTGTAATCGTATTCCTTATTATGATATTTTCGCAATTAAGCAGCATGGGTATTAGCAATTACGGTGTCAAAAAACTCTTACCGAGACTAATTATTGGTGCGATTTTAGTTAACATATCGTTCTTTATTGTCCAGATTTCTGTTGACCTTGCTAATATTATAGGGTCTAGTTTATACAATGTCCTTACCGGCCTATCGCCAAATGCAAACATTCCAACATGGGAGGGGACACTAGCTACGATACTTGGCGGTACTGCCCTTGCAGTAGGCAGTGTAGCAATAGTCAGCATAGGGCCTGCCATATTGATGCTATCAATGGTTGTCGTAATGGGTCTGTTGGCGCTACTAGCCGCAATATTGACGCTTATCGTTCGCCAAGCAATTATTCCTATTCTGGCAATAGTCGCACCGTTAGCCTTTATAGCTTACCTGTTGCCTAACACCGAATCGTGGTTTGGAAAATGGCGTAGCCTACTTGTCCAAATGCTAATGTTATACCCGTTGGCAGCCGTAGTTTTTGGTGGGGCACAATTAGCAGCAATTTTGATTATAAATCAAGGAGGGTGGTGGAACAATATTATAGGGTTAGTTGTAATGACTTTGCCGTTGTTCTCATTACCGTACCTCGCGACAAAAGGCGGAGCAATAACAAATGCCGTTGGTAGTCGTTTACAGAATATGGCCAAATCCTTCAGTAAACCATTACACGATGTAGTCGACCCTTTGGTGGAAGAGAAAAAAGCCGAAAGACTTGCCGGTAGTCGCGGCCTAATGGGGTTTAGAACCGTAAGAAGGAAGAGGGGAGAGGATAACAAAACATATATGAACAGAGAGAGATCAGAACTTTCAACTAGAAACGCCAATGGGGAAAGAAATTTGGCACAAAGATTTAATGAGAACGTTTTGGGACGTGCACAAAATACAGAAAATTTAAAAAGCGAAGCCAAAGAGAATTGGCGAGAACGACCTTTAAATAGTAACCTAGATAAGACCTCCAAAAGTAACCAGAAGGCAGCTGAAAAAACCGGTCAAATTCTTAATGCTGCAGAATCATTAGGTGTTCGCAAAGGGGCGATTGATTCACAATATGAACAGAAACTAAATGAACGAATTGGTACCGCCGATAGCCGTGACGAATTTTATGATACTCGCAAAAGGGACTCCGCATTCACCAGTGAGACTTTAAACAAAGAAGCTGATTCTCGTTTTAAGAAGCGCGTAAATGCTAATGTAATTAGCACTACCGGGAGTGGTGGCTTGCGCGATTTATCCCAACGCGCATTTAAAGCGAATGAAGGTATTAAGACCTCAGACCTACAAACAGAACTTGCTAACAGAAGATCGGGCGTAGCCGATGTAGATATTCAAGCTAATAAAAAAGCAGAATACTCTATTAATGCAATAAAGAGTCAAGACACGTCAGACTTTGGTCAGACAATTCTTAACGATGCCGAATTGAAGGCATCGCTAGTTCAAGATACTGGCGCAAAACTTCAAACTAGAACAAATGAGGGTAACATTAATACGTTTACTGAAACAACCGGTACCCTTCTTATCCCAAGACAAGAAGCTATAGTGGCCGAGTCACAATACAAAGAAGCTCAAGGCGAGACTAGCCAATTGGCTGCCGAGATAACTACCGAAGCTGGTAAAGATAGGCTGGCTCAAGCCGCAACAATGGCTGGCTTAGGCGGACAAGCAATAATTGATGCAGAAGCGATTGCTAAAGCCTCTCAAGAAGCTAAGCGCGGCCTCGACATCGCAAATGGAGCAACAAATTCTGCAGACCGTGTGTCAAAGCAGGAGTTTAATGCAGAACTTGCTACTGGAGGCCAATTAGCCACAGACGTAGCAGGTATTGACACCGTCTATGGTGTTCCGCGCGCGCAAGCTTCAGGAACGGCCTATATCGCAAGAGCGAGGTCAGAGAATGTAGCTGCTGCTGGAACATTATTTGGCGAACAAGGCTATTCTTCAGATGAGTTAGTTAATGTATCCTTAGGCCTACTTCGCGATAAGACTACTCCGGCCAGCATCGAACAACAAGAGGCTGCGGCAGCAGAAATAGTGAAGAGAGGCTACGAACCGGATATCACCAAACTTATTGATTACGCAGGCAGCTTAGTGCCAAGGGATGTGTCGGGTAATGTAATAAGGGATGTGTCGGGTAATGTGGTACCGGCTACCGGTGAGGCCGCCCAGTTCCAAAAAGCCTTAGGTAATATGCTCGCAACTAGTTCCGGCAGGCCAAAATATATACCAGGCAGCAAACTTGGCGATCTCCAGACAGCTACCTTTACAGATGATTCTGATGACCTCGTCGTAAAGACAATAAACGACAATAAAATATCAAGGACTACTATCGCCAGTATGAGTGTCGAGGAAATGAAGAAAATACTCGGGACCATTAAAAGTAGAGAAGGCGAGACTAATCCTGCTCGTATGATAAATGAAGATAGCAAGATAGAACTAGGGACCGCTATTCTTGAGTCCTTTAGCGACCCAAGAATTAACAGTAATCTTGCTGCGAACCAAATTGAACAAATGCATAATATAATTGACGAGCTCAATGCGCATATATAGCAAACTCTCTGTTATACTATAAGCATAATGGCGGTATATAAAGTCCCCCAAGACGTTGAAGCTGACGATAAATTAATCGGGCCGTTTAGCTTTCGCCAGTTTATTTATTTAGTTATCGTAACACTTGCGATTGCGCTGGCGTGGGGATTGGCTCATATATCAATAATATTGATAATTATACCGTTACCAATTGTCGTATTTTTCGGAGCATTAGCGCTGCCGCTACGCAAGGATCAGCCAATGGAAATATTTATGGCAGCAATGGTGTCATTTTATTTAAAGCCTCGCAAGCGTTTTTGGGACCCAGATGGAATCGATTCACTAATCGAAATAACAGCCCCAAAAACAGTCGATATCCAACGTACTAAGGATATATCTCAAAACGAAGCCGAACGTCGTTTTGGCTATTTGGCCGAGATAGTTGATAGCCAAGGCTGGGCTGTGCGCGGTTCTGGCGTCCAGGCCCCAAATAGTGCCATGAACAGTGATGTTTATTTTGAAGCCCAACAAATTCAGGATGTTCTGGACAGCGACAACACTATGACACAGACGCTCAATTATAAATTAGACCAAAGCGATGCTCGCAGACATCAGGGAATGGTCGACATTATGAATGGGAAGGCTAGCACACCTCAATCAACGTCAAGTTCATTTAATTATTTTGGCAGTTCTCCGACAGGTGGTATGGCCCCCGATCCTACATATAGCCAGCAGCTGGAATACAACCCATATCCAGACGATATTCAACAAGCGGTCCTCCAGCCAATTGATGAACCGCCAGCTCCACAGCACCACAAAACCAGCCCAGCCAAACCAGTAGTCGAACCGTCGCCAACCACTAGCGAAAAGGCGGTGTCTGCTGATATAATAAACCTCGCAAGCAATACCGATTTGTCAATCGAGGCAATTGCCCGCGAAGCCAACCGTATTCAAGAAAAACAAGACCTGAAAGAAGAAGAGGTTGTCTCGCTACGATAGTCGTAGCAAATAAAATTAACAGGGGAGTGGGAAGCGACAGACATGCCACCAAACAATCAATTTCCGAATCAAACACCCATCGTTCCTGCTGAAAACGGTCCTATTCCGCAAGCGCAAGGTTCGGCAACTTCGCAACCTGCACCAAAACCCAAGAATGCCAATTCGACCCAAAACAGTCTGCTACTGTCCGAGATTCGCGACAATATGGTTATTATGGCCGACGGCTCATTCCGCGCGGTTGTCGCCTGCAAATCAATCAATTTTGACCTTATGAGCAGTCGAGAGCGCGAGGGCGTAGAGTACAGCTACCAGAACTTTTTAAATGCGTTAAATCACCCCGTTCAAATTCTTATTAGGTCGCAGCGCATCGACATCGGACCATATATTGACCGCTTGGTTCAAATACGACGCAACCAAGACAATATGCTGCTGAATGTACTGATGGACGACTACATTAACTTCATCGACATATTGTCGCAAGAAGCAAACATTATGGACAAGTCGTTTTTCATTGCCATCCCTTATTATCCACAGGGCGATATTACTAATCTCGTCGAGCAAGGTAAAGGTTTTTTTGGTAAACTATTTGCCAAGCCAAACACTATCACCAAGATTGACACCGAAACATATGAAAAAGCTAAGACTGAAATCAAAAACCGCGTTGACGCCGTAATGGCCGGACTGTTCCAAATAGGGGTTCAAAGCGTACAACTGAACACCAAAGAATTAGGCGAGATGTATTATAACTTTTACAACCCAGATACTGCCGTGCGCGAACCATTAGGCGATTTTGAGAATACAACCGCACTCTTTGTCAAAAAGGGTCAGGGCGAAGCGCCAATCAACCAATCCGGAGGTATGTTCTAATGGCCAGGAAAAAACCCGATGCTGTTGATATTGCCGCCGAGCAACGCGCTCGCGAGCAAACCGAAGTCGAACAGGCATTTTTAAAAGGTGTCACCACACTTCGCGATCTAATTGCTCCAAGCAGCCTAGAAATTCATGCGTCACACTTCCGTCTGGGTACAAAATATGGGCGCACACTTTATGTATACGCTTATCCACGACAGATTTACACCGGATGGCTGAGTTCACTTATCAATATAGACGAGGTGCTGGACGCCAGTATATTTGTCTATCCAGTCGAAAGCCAAGTGGTATTAAATAATTTGCGCAAAAAAGTGACTCAACTAGAAGCGTCGCTGTCAATTAATAACGACAAGGGACGAACACGCGATCCTGGGCTCGAGGCCGCTATTAACGACGCCGAGGAACTTCGCGATCAGATACAAGTTGGCGCCGAACGATTCTTCCGTTTTGGACTATATGTTACGCTGTACGCCGACAGTCTGGACGAGCTTGGGTTCGTGCAACACAAGATTGAAACCTTATTTGGCCAGCAAATGATATTCAGTAAGGTTGCCAGCAGCCAACAAGAACAAGGCCTGAATAGCACCATCCCGCAAATGTCCGACCAATTGCAAATTCGCCGCAATATGAACACTGGTGCCATTAGTACTAGCTTCCCATTTACAAGCGCCGACCTAACCCAAGAGAATGGCGTACTTTACGGCATTAATATGCACAATAATGGCCTGGTTATTTTTGACAGATTCAGCCTAGAAAACGCCAATATGGTAGTATTTGCCAAGTCTGGAGCAGGTAAGTCGTTCACGGTCAAGTTAGAGGCACTCCGAAGTATGATGACCGGCAGCGAAATTATTATTATCGACCCGGAAAATGAATACCAAAAATTGTCCGATGCAGTCGGTGGCAGTTATATTCGCCTGAGCCTCAACTCCAATACACGTATTAATCCGTTTGATTTGCCGCGCGTAATTGATACTGACGAAGCCGATAACGCCCTACGCGCCAATTTGATTACAATGCACGGCCTATTAAAATTAATGCTCGGCGGTACACAAGTATCCGCTTCAGGCGTGCCTTTGGCGGCGCTAACACCGACCGAAGAAGCCGACCTAGACCAAGCCCTAATCGATACATATGCCCGTGCAGGCATCACCAGCGACCCGCTAACCCATAATTCATTGTCGCCGACCGTCAGCGATCTGTATGACACTCTACTCCATATGGGAGGTACCGGTCCGCAACTTGCTCAACGTCTGCGTAAATATACGACTGGCACATTCGCCGGAATATTCAGCCAACA
>Ga0209538_1000485_pt1 | contig 23113 bp, 20 predicted proteins | sample BarGraNGADG00211_2_FD_184492 | JGI IMG/M metagenome (GOLD analysis project Ga0209538, IMG submission 184492) | Arctic peat soil microbial communities from Barrow, Alaska - Barrow Graham LP Ref core NGADG0004-211 (SPAdes) (version 2) | ecosystem: Environmental > Terrestrial > Soil > Wetlands >... | reverse complement strand
CGGGCGTGTACGGCTGGGACGTGCACGACGTCGCGCGCGTCGCGGTGGCCGCGGTCAGGGCCTGGGTCGCCGAGCGCGACGGGCCCGACGAGGCCGGAGCGCTGGACGACGCCGGAGCGCTGGACGACGCCGGAGCGCTGGACGACGCGACCGCGCTGGACGACGCGACGCTCCCGGCAGACGGGGCCGGCCGCGTGGACCTGATCCGGTTCGTGCTCTTCAGCGACGAAGCGCTGGCAGCCTTCTCCGCGGCCAGCTCCGACGCCACCGGAGGGATCGAGCGATGAACGGCCTCGACGGGTCAGCTCGCGCCGTTGAGCCCAGGTCGTGGCCGAGCACCGACAGGACAGATCGCCGGAAGACCCGCGCACGGCCCCAGTCCCGGCCGAGCCGCGCACGGACGTGCCAGAATCCTGGCGTGAACAATGCACCTGAGCAGGACGTGGTCTTCGCGGAGACACAGATCGGCAAGGGGCTCAAACCCCTCGCGCAGCACGGCACTGTGATCGTCGGTGCGGACGGGACCCTGACGCTGCTCGACAGCAACGACCGGGTCATCGACTCCGCGCCACTCACAGACGTGACGGCCAAGCGGCTGATCATCACCGGTGGCCAGACCGTCTCGCTGACGATTCAGGGCCGCAAGTACGTCGTCACCCCGGGCTGGGGTGCCGTCGGCCCGACGGACATCTTCGGCGTGTCCAGCGCCGCCAAAGCGCTGATGATGCTGGTGTCGCCGGTCGGGAAGTGACCGGTCACGGGGAGGTGCGAGCCCGCGCGGGGAGTTCCTACTCCCGAGCCCGGACGCGGTTCCGTCGCACCAGGCGCCGCGTGCTGGCCGTCGCTCGGCTGACCTGGCTGCGCGGGTCTCTCAAGGTCCTCGAGGTCGTGTCGCCGGCCGCCGCCGACCGGCGCGCCATCGAGCTGTGGTGCACACCGCCGCCGTCGTCCGCGCGGCGCCGCAAGGACTACCGCCCGTCCCCCGGCGCGATGGTCCGGCTGCCCGTGCCCCGCGGCGGGAACGCAGTCGCGGAGGTGTGGGGTGACGGCCCGGTCGTGTACCTCATGCATGGGTGGGGCGGTTGGCGTGGCCAGCTCGGGGCATTCGTCGCACCCCTCGTCGCGGCCGGCCACCGGGTGGTCGCTCTCGACGCACCCGGCCACGGCGACTCCGACGTGGCAGTCATGGGTCCCCATCGGGGAACCGTGGTGGAGTTCATCGAGGCGCTGGATGCCGCAGGGCGCGAATTCGGCCCCGCAGCAGGCGTCGTCGGGCACTCGCTCGGTTGTACGGTCACCACCCAGGTGGTGAGGTCCTCGCTGCACGCCGATCGCCTCGTGCTCATCGCCCCCAACCATGAGTTCGGCGAGCTCCTCGACGAGTTCGGGCACATGCTCCGGCTGTCCGGCCGCGCCCGCCGTCATCTCCAGGCCGCCCTGGAGGAGCTGACCCAGCGGCCGATGAGCGACTTCGACCTCGAGCGGCTCGGCGCGGACGGCAGCATGCCGGACACGCTCGTCCTGCACGACCGCCGCGACAAGGAGACGCCGTACCGGGTGGGCGAGGGCCTCGCGGCCGCCTGGCCCAACGCCCGCCTGGTCACCACCGAGGGGCTCGGGCATCAGCGCATCCTGTCTGACCCCGGGACGGTGGCGGCCGTCGTCGGGCACCTGACCGACCGGGGGCCCGCACCGGAGCTCTGACGGCTTGCGTCGAACCGGCGTCCTGGTCGCTCGGAAGCTCCGGGGACGTGTCGACGGGTGCTGCGTACGGTGGCGCCATGAGGACTCGAGACCTCGCCCAGGTCGATGTGTTCACCGCCACGCCGTACCTCGGGAACCCGGTCGCCGTCGTGCTGGACGCAGTCGGGCTCACGGACCATGAGATGGCGAGGTTCGCGCGGTGGACAAACCTGTCGGAGACGACGTTCGTGCTGCCGCCGAACCACCCGGACGCCGACTACCGGCTGCGCATCTTCACCCCCGGTGGCGAGCTGCCGTTCGCCGGCCATCCGACCCTCGGCAGCGCGCACGCCTGGCTCGGGGCCGGGGGCACGCCGAGCGGTCCGGGGACGATCGTCCAGGAGTGCGGGATCGGCCTGGTCCGGTTGCGCCAGACCGCTGGCCGGCTGGCGTTCGCGGCGCCTCCGCTGCGGCGGTCGGGGCCGGTCTCGAACCAGATCCGGGCCCACGTGGCCCGGTCGCTGCGCTTGCCCGACGACGCGATCCGCGAGTGCGAGTGGGTCGACAACGGTGTGCCGTGGATCGGCGTCGTGCTGGCTGACGCCCGCACCGTGCTCGACCTCGACCCGGACCTGGCCGCGATGGGCGACCTGGACGTCGGCGTCATCGGCCCGTACGTCGTCGGTCCCGAGAGTGACGGCCACGACGCCGACGTTGAGGTGCGCGCGTTCGTGCCGAGCCTGGGCATCGCCGAGGATCCGGTGACCGGCAGCCTGAACGCGGGCCTGGCCCGGTGGCTGATCCCGGCCCGGGTGCTGCCCGCTCGGTACGTCGTGTCGCAGGGAACTGCGCTGGGCCGGGATGGCCGGGTGCACGTCGAGCAGATCGGTGCGGAGATCTGGATCGGTGGGGACACCGTCACGTGCATCACCGGAGAAGTCCTGCTGTGAGCCCGAGGGAGAGCCATGACCGCCCCGGGCCAGGGTTCACCCGCGGCATCGTCACGCCGCTGGCGAACACGGACGATTCGGCCTCTGCGCGCGGTTAGCATCGATGTGGTCAGACCCGGAGACCGCCTCGGGGTGCCGGCCGCTCGCAGGGAGTGACGATGTTCGAGAGATTCACCGACCGAGCCCGCCGTGTGGTCGTCCTTGCCCAAGAAGAGGCACGGATGCTCAACCACAACTACATCGGCACCGAGCACATCCTGCTCGGCCTGATCCACGAGGGTGAAGGCGTCGCCGCCAAGGCCCTGGAGTCGCTCGACATCTCGCTCGACGCCGTGCGCCAGCAGGTGCAGGAGATCATCGGCGAGGGCCAGCAGGCGCCGTCGGGGCACATCCCGTTCACCCCGCGCGCCAAGAAGGTGCTCGAGCTCTCGCTGCGCGAGGCGTTGCAGCTGGGTCACAACTACATCGGTACCGAGCACATCCTGCTCGGCCTGATCCGCGAGGGTGAGGGTGTCGCCGCCCAGGTGCTGAACAAGCTCGGCGCCGACCTCAACCGGGTCCGCCAGCAGGTCATCCAGCTGCTCTCCGGCTACCAGGGCAAGGAGCCGGTGGTAGCCGGCGGTCCGGCTGAGGGGACTCCCTCAGGATCGGCCGTGCTCGACCAGTTCGGCCGGAACCTCACCCAGTCGGCCCGCGAGGGCAAGCTCGACCCGGTGATCGGTCGCGAGAAGGAGATCGAGCGGGTCATGCAGGTGCTGTCCCGCCGCACCAAGAACAACCCGGTGCTGATCGGCGAGCCCGGCGTCGGCAAGACGGCGATCGTCGAGGGTCTCGCGCAGGACATCGTGCGCGGGGACGTGCCCGAGACGCTCAAGGACAAGCAGCTGTACACGCTCGACCTGGGCGCGCTGGTGGCCGGCAGCCGCTACCGCGGCGACTTCGAGGAGCGCTTGAAGAAGGTGCTCAAGGAGATCCGCACCCGCGGCGACATCATCTTGTTCATCGACGAGATCCACACCCTCGTCGGCGCGGGTGCGGCCGAGGGCGCGATCGACGCGGCGAGCATCCTCAAGCCGATGCTGGCCCGTGGCGAGCTTCAGACCATCGGCGCGACGACGACCGACGAGTACCGCAAGCATGTCGAGAAGGATGCCGCTCTCGAACGCCGGTTCCAGCCGATCCAGGTCCAGGAGCCAACCCTCCAGCACACGATCGAGATCCTCAAGGGCCTGCGCGACCGCTACGAGGCGCACCACCGGGTCTCCATCACCGACGGAGCCCTGGTCGCCGCGGCGACCCTGGCCGACCGGTACGTGAACGACCGGTTCCTGCCGGACAAGGCGATCGACCTGATCGACGAGGCGGGCGCCCGGTTGCGGATCCGCCGGATGACGGCGCCGCCCGCGCTGCGCGAGCTCGACGAGGCCATCGCCGGGGTGCGCCGCGACAAGGAGTCCGCGATCGACGAGCAGGACTTCGAGAAGGCCGCGCGCTTGCGCGACACCGAGAAGACGCTCGGCATGGAGCGGATCGAGAAGGAGAAGGCCTGGAAGTCCGGGGACCTGGACAGCGTCGCCGAGGTGGACGAGGAGCTCATCGCCGAGGTGTTGGCCATGTCCACCGGCATCCCGGTGTTCAAGCTGACCGAGGAGGAGAGCTCGCGGCTGCTCCGGATGGAGGACGAGCTGCACAAGCGCATCGTCGGCCAGGAAGCCGCGGTCAAGGCGCTCTCGCAGGCGATCCGCCGGACCCGCGCGGGCCTGAAGGACCCGAAGCGGCCCGGTGGCTCGTTCATCTTCGCCGGCCCGACGGGCGTCGGGAAGACGGAGCTGGCCAAGGCGCTCGCCGAGTTCCTGTTCGGTGACGAGGACGCGCTGATCCAGCTCGACATGAGCGAGTACTCGGAGAAGCACACCGTCTCGCGGCTGTTCGGTTCGCCGCCCGGCTACGTCGGCTACGACGAGGGCGGCCAGCTGACCGAGAAGGTGCGCCGTCGGCCGTTCTCCGTGGTCCTCTTCGACGAGGTCGAGAAGGCGCACGCGGACGTGTTCAACTCGCTGCTGCAGATCCTCGAGGACGGTCGCCTGACCGACTCGCAGGGTCGGGTGGTCGACTTCAAGAACACCGTGATCATCATGACGACGAACCTGGGTACCCGGGACATCTCCAAGGGTCTGATGACCGGCTTCCAGGCCGGTGGCAACCTGGGTAACGACTACCAGCGGATGAAGAACAAGGTCTTCGACGAGCTCAAGCAGCACTTCCGGCCGGAGTTCCTCAACCGCGTGGACGACGTCATCGTGTTCCCGCAGCTGTCGCAGGACGAGATCGAGGCGATCGTGGACCTGATGATCGCCAAGCTCGACACCCGGTTGCGCGACAAGGACATGGCGATCGACCTGACGCCGGCTGCGAAGCGGTTGCTGGCCGAGAAGGGCTACGACCCGGTGCTCGGTGCCAGGCCGCTGCGTCGCGCCATCCAGCGGGAGATCGAGGACGCGCTGTCCGAGAAGATCCTGTTCGGCGAGATCAAGCCGGGCCAGACGGTGATCGTCGATGCCGAGGGCGAGGGCTTGCTGGGCGAGTTCACCTTCCGGGGTGTGCCCAAGGGCGACAAGGCTGTGCCGGTTGCGGCGGCGGCGCCGTCGGCGTCTGCTGCTGCTGCTGCTGCGGCGGCCTCCGGCCGTCACGCGGGTGGCTCGAGCTCGGGTGGACTCCAGGCCGAGGCGAATTCTTAGGCCGAGAGTGGCGAGGTGCGGGGCTCGCCTCGCGGGCGCAGGATTGTTGAGGGGCGCGGCCCAAGGGGGCCGCGCCCCTGCCTCGTTCGGTGGGGCCCGCTGGGACGGCATCGAAGGGCGCCCCGGCCGCACCTGCCTCTAGTCTGGGCGCATGAGCCACGATCCGTACCTCGCTGCGTCGAATCGATACGACTCCATGCTGTACCGCCGCTGCGGGCGCAGTGGCCTGGATCTGCCGGCGATCTCGCTCGGATTCTGGCAGAACTTCGGCGAGTCGACGCCGCTCGAGCGGCAGCGCGCCATCGTGCTGCGGGCCTTCGACCTCGGCATCAGCCACATCGACCTGGCCAACAACTACGGCCCACCGGCGGGAGCGGCCGAGGACAACTTCGGCCGGCTGCTCGCGAGCGACCTGAGGCCGTACCGCGACGAGCTGGTGATCTCGACCAAGGCGGGCTACGGGATGTGGCCGGGTCCGTACGGTGACTGGGGCTCGCGGAAGTACCTGCGCGCCTCCCTCGACCAGTCGTTGACCCGGCTCGGCCTGGACTACGTCGACATCTTCTACCACCACCGCCCGGACCCGACGACGCCGCTGGCCGAGACGATGGGCGCCCTAGACAGCGCGGTGCGCCAGGGCAAGGCGCTCTACGCCGGGATCTCCAACTACGGTCCCGAGGAGACGAGGCAGGCGATCGAGATCCTGCGCGATCTCGGAACGCCACTGCTCATCCACCAGCCGCGCTACTCGATGTTCGACCGCCGGCCGGAAGAGGGACTGCTGGACGTCATCGGCGACGCGGGGGTCGGCTCGATCGCGTTCTCGCCGCTCGCCCAGGGGCTGCTCACCAACCGCTACCTGGACGGCTCGGTTCCGACGGACTCACGCGCTGCGCGGGCCGAGTTCCTCAGCGGGAAGCAGGTCAACGCGACGTACCTCGAGCGGGCCCGCGCACTGAACGAGATCGCCGCCGGCCGCGGCCAGTCCCTCGCGCAGCTCGCGCTCAGCTGGGTGCTGCGCGACGAGCGGATCACCTCGGCGCTGATCGGCGCGAGCAGTGTGGCCCAGCTCGAGCAGAATGTCGCCGCGCTGAGTGCGCCGCCGCTCACCGCCGGGGAGATCGCCGCCATCGAGCCGCACGCCGTGCACGGGACCGAGTGGGTGACGGGGGACTAGCGGGCGGTGGCCTGCGGCCAGGTCAGTCGACCGCGCAGCCACAGTGCGACGTAGACGAGGCCGACGAGCACGGGCACCTCGATGAGCGGGCCGACGACCCCGGCGAGGGCCTGGCCGCTGGTCACCCCGAACACCCCGATGGCCACCGCGATCGCAAGCTCGAAGTCGTTGCTGGCCGCCGAGAACGCGAGCGCCGCGGTGCGCGCGTAGGACAGGCCGAGCCACCGGGCGATGCCCACTCCGCCGAACCACATGATGGCGAAGTAGCCGAGCAGCGGCAGGGCGATGCGAGCCACGTCCAGCGGGTGGCCGGTGATCGTCTTGCCTTGCAGGGCGAACAGGACGACGACGGTGAACAGCAGTCCGTACAACGCGATCGGGGCGATCCGCGGCAGCAGCCTGGTCTCGTACCACTCCTGGCCGCGGGCCCGTTCCCCGAGGGTGCGAGTGAGGTATCCGGCGACCAGCGGGATACCCAGGAAGATCAGCACGATGACGGCGATGCCGCCCATGGACACGTTGAGGTCGGTGGTGGCCAGACCCAGCCAGCCGGGGAGGACGCGCAGGTAGAAGTAGCCGAGCACCGCATAGGTGAGCACCTGGAAGACGGCGTTGAGGGCGACCAGGACGGCCGCCATCTCGCGGTCCCCGCAGGCCAGGTCGTTCCAGATCAGGACCATGGCGATGCAGCGGGCCAGGCCGACCAGGATGACGCCGGTGCGGTAGGCGGGCTGGTCCGGAAGCAGCAGCCAGGCCAGCGTGAACATGACGGCCGGGCCGACGACCCAGTTCAGCAGCAGGCTCGCGGCCATCATGCGGCGGTCGGCGGTGACCAGACCGATCTCGCGGTAGCGGACCTTGGCCAGCACCGGGTACATCATCAGCAGCAGCCCGAGAGCGATCGGCAGCGACGTCGTCCCGATCTTCACGGCATCCAGGACATCGGCCAGGCCCGGCACGACCCGGCCCAGCACCAGCCCGACGATCATTGCCGCGCCGATCCACAGCGGCAGGAACCGGTCCACCAGGGACAGTCGGGAGACCACGGCCGCGGCGTCGTCCGGCGCGACGGCGGCGGTGGACGTGGACGTCACGTCGGAACGGTCGTCGGACGTGGTCATGAGCACGGTCTCCTGGTCTGCCCGCTCGTCCGGGCGCTCTCGGCGAGGTGGGTCAGTCGGTCGGCAACGCCGTCCAGCGCTTCCGGGCGAAGCCGGTAGTAGGTGTAGCGGCCCGCGGGTGCGGCCTCGATCAGCCCCGCCTCGCGCATCGCCCGCAGGTGGTTGGACACGTTCGTCTGACGCGCGCCGGTCAGCTCGACCAGGTGACACGTGCACAGCTGCTCGTCCGAGAGCAGCTCCACGATCCGAGCCCGCAGTGGATCGGCCAGGACGCGCAGGATCGCATCGTCAGTGTCTGACATCACCGTGCGATGGTATCAGCAGAGAGTGATGCGATGGATACGGCAGACCGATCCATCCGGCCCAGCCGCGTGGCTCCGGTGCTCGCCGTCGGAGTCGTCGCGGGGTGGGAGTGACGGCCGACGACGAATCCTGATTACGGTTGGCCTGTGACGAGCGAACTCTTCTTGATCCGCGCCGCCCGGCCGGCCGACGTCCGGGCGATCCACACGCTCGTCGATCCATTCGTGCGGCGGCGGCTGCTCGTGGCCAAGGAGCTGATCGGCTACTACGAGGCGGTCCAAGAGTTCCTGGTGGCGGAGGACTCCGACGGCACGGTCATCGGCTGCGGCGCGTTGCACATCCTGTGGGAGGACCTCGGCGAGGTGCGCACCCTGGCCGTCCACCCCGACTGGCGGCGCAAGGGCGTCGGCCGCGCCCTGCTCGAGGGCCTGTTCGCCCGAGCCCGTCGTCTTGGGCTGAAGCGTCTGTTCTGCCTCACCTTCGAGGTCACCTTCTTCGGCCACAGCGGGTTCGTGCCGATCGAGGGGACGCCGGTCGACCCGGAGGTGTTCTCCGAGATGCTCCGATCGCACGACGAGGGGGTCGCGCAGTTCCTCGATCTCGCGCGGATGAAGCCGAACACGCTCGGCAACACCAGGATGCTGCTCGAGCTCAGCTAGCTCGAGGATCAGGGGCGGCGGATCGCTCGGCGCTGTCCGGGTGAATCGTCACGGGTTCGTTGCCGCTTCCTTGTGATGGAGGGTGGCGACATGCCCAAGAAGTACGAACCGGAGTTCAAGGCTCGCGCGGTGCGCCTGGTCCGGGACCACATGAGCGACTACGGGTCAGTGACCGCGGCGAGTGTCGCGGTCGGCGGCCAGCTCGGGGTTGCCCGGGAGACGTTGCGCCGCTGGGTGGTGAGTATGACAACCCCATTTGGCCCCACCCGGCCCGCCGGCCACCTCCACGCCCAACCGCGAAGAGCCAGAAAAGGTGGCATCGTGGCATCGGCTCATAGCCTGTGAAGGTGCGCTCGGTCGTCGACAACCCTTGGGCCGCTCCGGCGTCGGACGCGCCTCAGCGCGCGTAGCGCCGCACGAAGTTCTCGAGGATCCGGGGTGGCTCGGTGACCGATGCCGCGCGCACCCGCTCGATCACCTCGTCCATCTCCTCCGGTGCGAAGTACCCGGCGTGCCGGTAGGTCTCGATCCGCCGCACCGTTGCCGCCTCGTCCAGCTCGGGGTGGAATTGCGTCGCGTACAGGTTCGACCTGATCCGGAACAGCTGCACCGGGCACAGCGGGGACGACGCCAGCAGTGTCGCGTGCGCGGGCAGCGTCCGGCACGCCTCCTTGTGCCCGACGAACGCGTCGAACACGTCCGGTAGCCCCTCGAGCAACGGGTCCGCTCGGCCGGCCTCCGTCAGAGAGATTGGCACCGGGCCGACGGGCTCGCCGTACGTCCGGTCGATGACGGCGCCCTGGTGCGCACCGAGGGTCCCGACGCCGTAGCACGCGCCGAAGAACGGGAAGTCGCGCTCCACGACGTCGTCCAGGAGCTCGTGCATCTCACGCTCGACCCGCCGCTGCAGGGCGGGCTTCAGGTGGGCCGGGTCACTCGCATTGAATGGGCTGCCGCCGACGACGATGCCCGAGTAGCCGTCCAGGTCGATCGCCGGCATCGGCCCGGCTTCGAGGCGGACCCGTCGCAGCTGTCGCGGCTCGAGCCCGCCGAACCGCGCGAACGACTCGTACTCCTGGTCCGCGACGTCGTCGTCGGCCCGGGTGGCCAGCAGCAGGAACGGCTTCACAGTCCCTGAGGGTATCGGCGCGGCCCCCGTCGCCGTGCCTAACATGAGGGCCATGACGACCGACGGCGCGCCCATCACAGCTCGTGGCACCTCGGAGGACGCCGCGGTCACGGTCGAGCTGATGGGCACCCCGGAGAGCGCCGCGCTGCTCTGGGCCTACTGGACCGAGCTCACGTCGCGGTACCTCGGCCGTGACGCCACCGAGCCCGAGATCGCCGCGACCGCCGCGGAGTACACCAGCCCGTACCTCGTCCCGCCGCGTGGTGCATGGCTCGTCGTGCGGCTCGAGGGCCGCGTCGTCGGCGGGATCGGCCTGCGGGAGCTCGAGCCGGGCGTCGGCGAGGTCAAGCACATGTATGTACTGCCTGAGTCCCGACGCCGCGGCATCGGCCGTCGGCTGATGGTCGCCGTGGAGGACGAGGCGCTGCGGCGCGGGTTGCGCTCGCTCCGGCTCGACACCCGACGCGACCTGCTCGAGGCGATCGCGCTGTACGCGAGCCAGGGCTACGCCGAGAGGCCGCCATTCACGAGCGGTGAGTACGTCGACCACTGGTTCGAGAAGCACCTCGGCTGACGCACGCACGCCGGTCGAGGTGGTCCTCGGTCAGCTAGACCGCGTACACCTGCCCGTTGACCACTTGCACGTTGATCTTGGTCAGCGGGCCTCGCGCCGGCCCGCCGGTCACGTTTCCGGTGGTCCCATCGAAGGTGGCACCGTGGCACGGGCAGGCGAACTGGCTGCCCTCGTACGAGACCGTGCAGCCCTGGTGAGTGCAGACAGCCGTGTAGGCAAGGAACGAACCCGCCTTCGGTTGGAGCAGGAGCGCGGGCGCGCCACTCTTCGGGTCGGTGAAGCTGACCGAGCGACCGACCGCGATGGCCGAGGCAGCGCCGATCAGGGTCGCGCCCGCGGGAGCGCCGACGGCGTTACCGGTCGAGCCAGGCGTCGGCGTCGGGGCCGGGGCGGCTCCGGGCGCGGCTCCCTCGCCCTCCGACCGGTTCGCGACAACGCCGATACCGCCGATCAGCAGTGCCGCCGCTCCGACCGCGGCAGCCGCTCCGCCGGTGCGCAGCAGCGTACGGCGATCGATCGCCAGCCGGGTCTCGGGGCTCTCGGGACCGATCGGCGTCGCCGGCAGGCGGAGGTCGAGCCGCGCTCCTCGGCGCAGCACCGCCCCCCACGAGAGGACACCGCCGTCGCCGGCGAGAACGAAGGGCGTGTATGCGAGCAGGTAGATGATGTCCGGGCCGTAGAAGTACGGGCGGGTGCTCCAGCTGACCGTGAGCAAGAACGTGAAGGCCAGTGCCATGCCGCCGAGTGCGGCGATCCGGGTCCACAGGCCGAGGATCAGACCGATCCCGACCGCGAGCTCCCCGAAGGCGATCATCAGCCCGAAGATGGAGGAGTGCTCGATCGTGTGCTGGATGAGCGCGCCGATCGGGCTCGAGGCGGCCGAGAGCTGCATCTGTCGCTTGACGCCGCCGGGTGCCGTCGCGCTCAGGTAGTTGGGGTCGTACAACTTGTACAGCCCTGCGTAGACGAACGTCACGCCGAGGAACAGGCGGAGTGGCAGCAGAGCCCAACCGGTCTCGCGGAACCGGTCGCGCCAGGTCGTCCGGTTCACCTTCGAGACGGTTGCCGCTGCGGCGGCCGTGCGGGCTGAGGAGGTCACGAGCCAAGAATCCACGAATCCACTGGGAATCTCCTGGGAATCGCCTGCACATTCGGGAAAGGTGCCGGTGGGGCCGCCGTAGCTTGCTCCGGCGACTCAGCCCCCGTACTCGTAGTGCCAGTACTCGGGGTTCGACGCACCCTCGCGGGCCCAGGCCGGTGACACCCAGCCGAAGGCCGGGCCGTTCGCAACGAGCCAGTCGCGCTTCTCGGTGCCGAACCCGTAGATGCACGACCATTCCGGTACGTCCAGGGCGACTCCGGTGCCGTGACGTGAGGTCCCCGGCACGGCGGCGATCGTGCCGAGCGCGGCTCGCATCGCCACCTGGTCCGCGTACGACCGGTAGGTCAGGTCGATGTCGAGGGAGACGCCGAACCGAGCGACGAAGGCGTCGTCGAGGCGGATGAGTGCGGCCGCCGCGTTCTTGAGGAGGTACTGCGGGGTTCCCATCGTGTCGTTGGCCCAGGCCGGGAGCCGGCTGAGCGTCGACGCGGGCAGGTGGCCGTTCGACCCGTTGCCGGTCGCCGACGGCGTCGACGTCACGAAGATCGGTCCGGTGTACGGCGCGTCACCTGGGCAGGGGTTGGGCCGCGGGGTGGCGGCGCGGGACGAGGTCGCGACCGGGGACGGCGTCGCCGGGGGAGTCGCGGCCGCGGCCGCGGCGGGCGTGGCGGGCGGGTCTGACGACGGCGCGGGCGTCGCCGGGGCCGAGGTCGCCGAGGCCGAGCCGGGTGCGGTGGGCGGCAGCGTCACCTCGCCGCTCGCGCTCGGCGATGCCGCCAACCCGCTTGCGGCATCCTGGGGCCCGTGGGCGTGCACGGCGAGGCTGATCGCACCCGCCGCCGAACCCGCGAGCACGAGGCAGATCGCGACGACGACCCATCTCGGCGCCGTCGCGACCAGCCGGCCGAGGCGCGTGCGAGCCGTCGGCGGTGGGGTTCCCTCGAGCGTCGGCATCGGCTACGAGCCTAGGTGGTGGCCCGTGCCACGGCCGCGCGAGGGCTCGTAGCCGAGCGGCGAGGGCGCCCGCCCCCGATCGGCCGGGACGCTCGTCCCCGATCGCGTCTGCGGGTCGATTCCGGGTCCGCTCAGGGTCCGTCCCTGATGCGCGACCGCGGCCCGGTTGGCGACCGTAGAGGTGTCCACCTCGCTCATCTCGAGAAAGCAGACTGCACCGTGTCCGACATCCACGAATCCCTTCGCCAGCAAGGACTGGTCCGACCCCTCGACGGGCGAGTGCTCGGCGGCGTGTGCGCGGGCCTGGGCCGGCGGTTCGGCCTCGACCCGTGGCCGGCGCGCCTTCTCTTCGTCCTCATCCTGATGGTCATCCCGGGCAGCCAGATCCTGATCTACCCGATCCTGTGGATCCTGATGCCGTCCGAGGTCCGGGCATATCCCCCCTACGGCGCGCAGCCGTACCAGCAGTACGGCGGGCAGCCATATCCGCCGAACGCCGCACCGTACGGACCGCCCACGTCACCACCCGTCGGCTAGCCGAACGACGACGCCGGGCCTGGTGTTCCGTCGCTCCATCGGTACTCGGCCGGGAATGCGGCGCGCCACGCGTGCAAGATCCGCGTTGCCTGGGACACAGTTCAGGTAGGTAGTCGGTCGAGGTCTGGGGAGCATCCGTGCCGCTGCGTGACGACGCGTGGTTCGACACTCTCTTTCGCGCCCACGCGACGGCCATCTACCGGTACTTCGTCCGGCGCGGACCGCGCGACGATGCGGAAGACCTGACGGCCGACGTCCTCGCGACTGCCTGGCGCCGTCGCGAGGACGTACCCGAGCGCGCTGAGCTCGCGTGGCTGTACCGGACCGCTGGCTTCGTCCTCGCGAATGCTCGGCGCAAAGGCCGGCCGATCCCGGTCGAGCGCGTCCCCGACGAGATCGACGACTCCGAGCCGGCCACCCTGGTCCTCGCCGACGCTGAGCTCCGCGCGGCGCTTGCGGAGCTCAGCTCCCGCGACCGGCGCATCCTCGTGCTGCATGCGTGGGACGGGCTCGATGGTGAGCAGCTTGCCGATGTGCTGGGGATCTCTCGAGGTGGCGCCGACGCCGCACTCTCCCGGGCGCGCAGTCGGTTGCGCGAGGTCTGGGCCGCCCGCGCGACGGCTTGACCCGTCCCGCCGACGCGACCGCTCGAACGCGCTGCCACCTCCGCGCCACCGCGCGCTGCGTCACATCCCGCTGCCGGATCGGTGCAAGGCGGCGCGACGTCGCGACACATGACGGGTGGAGGGCCCGGTGCGGGCTCGTGTCCCTGGAGGCAGCCATGAACGAGAAGATCACCGGCGCGGCGGACAGCGATGACGTGATGGCGCGGTTGCGCGCAGCCGACCCGGCCGCCGGCGCCGAGCTCGATCTCGAACGGACCTGGGCGGTGGCGCGGGAGCGCGCGGCTCAGCCTGGCGTCGTCGTCGACGAGGTGGCGGTTGCCCGCGAGCGTCGGAACAGGACCTGGTTGATCCGGGTGGCGAGCGTCGCGGCCGGCGCCCTGGTGTTCGGCGGTGCGGGCTACGCCGTAGGGCACGCCGGGACCGGCACCCAGCACTCGTCCGGGTCCACCACCCTGGCGGGCAAGGGCAACCCGGCGCCCGCGAGTGCCGGATCCGGCACCGTGTCCGGGGCGCTCGCGCCCGGCGGTGCCGCACAGAGCGCGAGCGGGGCGGGGCGGCCGTCAGCGGCCGACTCGTCGTTCGGCTACTGGGGCGGCCGGACGGTCTTCCACGCCAAGGGCCTCGCCGCCGCCGCGGGCACCGCCGAGGGTTGGACCTACGACGCTCGCGCGGCCTTCTCGAAGGAGTCGGCGGCGAAGATCGCGACGGCGCTCGGCGTCCAGGGTCAGCCGACCCTGATGAACGGCGCGTGGACCGTCGGCGCGACCGACGGAACCGGCCCGTCGGTGATTATCCAGCCGGACGGCATGGCGAGCCTGCGGTTCTACGACCCGAGCAAGGACCCGTTCGCGTGCGGCGGCGGCGTCGCCAAGGGCTCGAGCGTGCCGCCCGCTGCTTCCGCCGGGACGGTCCCCGAGAAGACGAATCCCACGGCCGGGGTCGGGCAGCCCGTTCAGCCCCCCGACTGCGTGCCGGGCGACGTGGCGGCCGCACCGACCGGTGACGCGGCCATCGCCAAGGCGAAGACCGTGCTCACCTCCCTCGGCATCGACGTCGGCGCCTTGGCGTTCGAGGTCGCCGACGGCGGCCAGGACGCGCTCGCGTACGTCTCCGCCTACCAGCTGGTGAACGGCGTGCGCACCGGGTCGTCGTGGGGTCTGAGCCTGGCCGCCGCTGGCGTGCAGTCGCTCGACGGCTGGCTCGCCCCGCGGGTGTCGCTCGGCTCGTACGACGTCGTGAGCGAGCAGGACGCGGTGTCGAGGTTGGGCGACCCGCGGTTCGGCGCCGGGTACAACGGGATCGCGATCGGTGCCGGTGGGCTCAAGGTCGCTTCGCCCGGCACGGCGGCGGGCGGCACGGCCACGGCGGGATCGGGCGGCGTGGCGGTCTCGCCGGTACCTGCCCCGACTCTTCCGCCGCTGCTGGCACCCGGGTCGGCCATCTCGTGGCCGCTCGAGGACGTGACGATCGTCAAGGCCCAGCTCGTCCTGGCGCTCTACACCCAGGCCGACGGCTCGGAGACCCTGCTGCCGACCTATCAGCTCTCCAGCGCTGACGGCCGGGCCTGGACCGTGATCGCCGTCGCGGACCACCACCTCGACTTCTCCGCGCGGTAGCTCGGGAGTGCTGCGCCGGTGCCGCCCGCCTCGGTCGGGCGGCATCGGCGCGTCCGTGCTCGCACAGGGTAGCGGAATAACTTGACAGGTCAAGTAATTATGGATGCAGCGTTGAGGAGAAGGGGACCTCGCCGGCCCACAAGCGTTCGCCTCATGAGCGCGCCGGACCCGGCGCCGAACTGGAGGAACCAGTGACCGACATCTTCAACCCGGTCAACCCGGCCGCAGCCTTCGACGAGTTCCTCGTCGGGGCTGCCGAGGTGAGTCGCGCCCAGCGCCCCTGGGCGCCCGACGACGGTGCACTCCCGGCGCTGTTCCTGAGCCACGGAGCGCCCCCGCTGCTGGACGACGCCGAGTGGATGGACCAGCTGTTCGGCTGGGCCCAGCGGTTGCCCAAGCCCACCGCGATCCTCATCGTCAGCGCGCACTGGGAGGCGGCTCCGCTCAGCCTGTCGGCCTCGGCCGCCGCGACGCCGCTCGTCTATGACTTCGGCGGCTTCCGCCGCCGCTACTACGAGCTGACCTACCCGACGCCGGACGCCGCCGCGCTGGCCCGGCGGGTCGCTGCCGCGATGTCGGACACCCAGCCGGTGCACGAGCACGCGAGCCGCGGTCTCGACCACGGCGCGTGGGTCCCGCTCAAGGTGATGTACCCGTTGGCCGACGTCCCCGTCCTGCAGCTGAGCATCCCGACCCAGGACCCGGCCGCGCTGATGGATCTCGGCCGTCGCCTGCGGGCGTTACGGCACGAGGGTGTGCTGGTCATCGGCTCCGGCTTCATGACCCACGGGCTGCCGTACCTGACCCGCGAGATGATGACCGGTGGGTCCGTGCCCGCGTGGTCCTCGGACTTCGACGCGTGGGCGACCGACGCGCTCTCGCGTGGCGACGTGGCGGCCCTGACGGACTACCGGCATGCCCCGGGGATGCCGTTCGCCCACCCGACGGTCGACCACTTCCTGCCGCTGTTCGTGACCCTCGGCGCGGCCGAGGACCCCGAGCGCCCGGTCACGATGGAGATCGACGGCTACCTGATCGGACTGTCGAAGCGGTCCTTCCAGGTCGCCTGACCCGAGCCTTCGGAGGGTCGTGATCGCGTCGTCGGCCGCACCGGTAAAGTGAGTGCGGGCCCTTGGTCCCGGTGCGCACCTGCACCGGACACGCGAGACTGGCCCCAGTGGTGCGGGCAACGGGGCTCGCGCCAACCCCCGGAGGTTTCTGTGCTCAAGTACGTCTACGACTTCAGCGAAGGAAGCAAGGACCAGAAGGACCTGCTCGGTGGCAAGGGTGCGAACCTCGCCGAGATGACCAACCTCGGGCTGCCGGTCCCGCCCGGGTTCATCATCACCACGGAGGCCTGCCGCGCCTACATGGCCGACGGCGTCGCTCCGGCCGAGCTCAAGGTCCAGGTGACCATGGCGTTGCGGAAGCTCGAGGACGAGGCCGGTCGCGGTCTGGGTGACTTCGAGGACCCGCTGCTCGTCTCGGTGCGGTCCGGTGCCAAGTTCTCCATGCCCGGCATGATGGACACGGTCCTCAACATCGGCCTCAACGACTCTTCGGTCGAGGGCCTGGCCAAGCACGCGAACAACGAGCGCTTCGCCTGGGACTCCTACCGCCGGCTGATCCAGATGTTCTCCAAGACGGTGCTCGGCATCGACGGCGACGAGTTCGCCCACGCGCTCGATGCCGCGAAGGCCGCCAAGGGTGTGACGAACGACGTCGACCTCGACGCCGAGGACCTCAAGGCCCTGGTGGAGACGTTCAAGGGCATCGTGCGTGAGAAGACCGGACGCGAGTTCCCGCAGCACCCCCGTGAGCAGCTCGACCTCGCGATCATCGCCGTCTTCGAGTCGTGGAACACCGACCGGGCGCGGCTCTACCGGCGCCGGGAGCGGATCTCCAACGATCTGGGCACGGCCGTCAACATCGTGACCATGGTGTTCGGCAACCTCGGCTCGACCTCCGGGACGGGTGTCTGCTTCACCCGTGACCCCTCGACTGGCCGCACCGGCGACTACGGCGACTACCTGGCGAACGCGCAAGGCGAGGACGTCGTCGCGGGCGTGCGCAACACGCTCTCACTGGCCGACTTCGACAAGCTCGACCCCAAGTCGTACGACGACCTCAAGGGGATCATGCGCCAGCTCGAGACGCACTACCGCGACCTGTGCGACATCGAGTTCACGGTGGAGAAGGGCAAGCTGTGGATGCTGCAGACGCGAGTCGGCAAGCGCACCGCCGCGGCTGCGTTCCGGATCGCCGGCCAGCTCGTGGACGAGGACCTCATCACGATGGACGAGGCGCTCGAGCGGGTCACCGGTGAGCAGCTCAACAACCTGATGTTCCCCCAGTTCGACGCGAAGGCGAAGCGCACCCTGCTCACCAAGGCGATGGCTGCCTCCCCGGGCGCCGCTGTCGGTATGGCCGTGTTCGACTCGCCGACCGCCCAGCAGTGGGCCGCTCAGGGCAAGGAGGTCATCCTGGTCCGCCGCGAGACGAACCCGGACGACCTCGGTGGCATGATCGCCGCCGTCGGCGTGCTCACCTCGCGGGGCGGCAAGACGTCGCACGCCGCCGTGGTGGCGCGCGGCATGGGCACCACCTGCGTCGTGGGTGCCGACAAGATCGAGGTCGACCCGGTGGCGCGGGAGTTCCGCGTCGGCGACCGCGTGGTCCGCGAGGGCGAGATCATCGCCATCGACGGCTCGAGCGGTGAGGTCTTCTACGGCGAGGTCCCCGTCGTGGCCTCCCCGGTGGTTCGCTACCTCGAGGACGGTCTCGATGCCGCCATCGCCGAGGTCCCGGAGGCGGACGTGGACCAGGCTGACCTGGTCCGGGCCGTCGACCGGATCCTGAAGCACGCGGACAAGGTGCGCCGGCTCAAGGTGAACGCCAACGCGGACACCCCCGAGGACGCTCGCCGTGCTCGCTCTCTGGGTGCCCAGGGCATCGGCCTGTGCCGGACCGAGCACATGTTCCTCGGCGACCGCCGGGTGATGATCGAGCGGATGATCCTGGCCGATGACGACGCCTCTCGCGACGCCGCCCTGTCCGCCCTGCTCCCGTTGCAGCGCGACGACTTCATCGGGATCCTCCGCGAGATGGATGGCCTGGCGTGCACCATCCGGCTGATCGACCCGCCGCTGCACGAGTTCCTGCCCGACCTCACCGAGCTGTCGGTCAAGGTCGCGCTGGCCAAGGAGCGTGGCGAGGAGAACGCGGACGACCTCAAGCTGCTGAGCGCCGTGCACAAGATGCACGAGGCGAACCCGATGCTCGGCCTCCGTGGCGTGCGTCTCGGCCTGACCATCCCCGGCCTGTTCGCTCTGCAGATGCGGGCCATCGCGGAGGCGCAGGCGGCCCGGATCAAGGACGGCGGGAAGCCACGGGCGGAGATCATGGTCCCGCTCATCGGTTCCGTGATGGAGCTGCACCTGGTGCGGGACGAGGGCGAGAAGATCATCGCCCAGGTCTCGAAGGAGACCGGTATCGAGCTCGACATCCCGATCGGCTGCATGATCGAGCTGCCGCGCGCGGCCCTGACCGCCGGTCGCATCGCCGAGGCTGCCGACTTCTTCTCGTTCGGCACGAACGACCTCACCCAGACGACGTGGGGCTTCTCCCGCGACGACGTCGAGGGCGCGTTCTTCGGTGAGTACCTGAACAACGGCGTGCTCACGATCTCCCCGTTCGAGACGATCGACCGGGGCGTCGGGCGACTGGTGAAGCTTGCTGTGGACGAGGGTCGGGCGACCAAGCCCGGGCTAAAGATCGGCGTCTGCGGCGAGCATGGCGGCGACCCCGAGTCGATCAAGTTCTTCGACGCGGCCGGGCTCGACTACGTGTCCTGCTCGCCGTTCCGGGTGCCGGTGGCCCGGCTCGAGGCAGGCCGCGCGACCATCCTGTCGGCAGGGTCCGACTCCCGCTGACCGGTTCGCCGGCATGAGTCGGCGTACCTGACATCGTCGGCCTGAGCACCACCCGGGGTGGTGCTCAGGCCGATTCTCTGCCCGGTGGTCCCGGCCCGCGCCAGGGCAGCGCACCGGTTCCGTCCTCGAGGGTGCCGGGCCACCTGGGACCTGTGTCCCATAGGTAAGGCTGTCCTTACTCATACGCTCGGTGTGACCCTCAGGGACTGCCCGCTCGACACGGATGTCCTCGTCCGCGCAGTCCGCTTCGAGGCCGACGCGGCCTTGCGGATGCGGGAGATTGGGCTGCGCCCGGGCGGAACGGTCCGGGTTGTCCAGCGTGCCGCGTTCGGTGGCCGCGTCGTTGCGACGGGTGCCGGACGGCTCGCCCTGGATGGTGCGACGGCCGCGTGCATCGACGTCGAGGTGGCAACGCCGTGACGGACTGCCACGGCGCGGGCCGCGGAGAACTCCCGCTCGATGCCCGTGAACCGGGTGTGGCCAGGTCCGACCGCGGGCCGTCTCGCGCCGGAACCGTCGAGATCACCCGGCGCGTCCTGCTGCTCGGCAACCCGAACGTCGGGAAGTCCACCCTCTTCAACACGGTGACCGGCTCCCACCAGCGGGTCGTCAATGCGCCGGGGACGACGGTCGAGCTCGAGGTCGGACTCTGGGCGACGATCGAGGGCACCCCCGAGGTGGTGGATCTCCCGGGCACCTACAGCCTGCTGGCGCGGTCACCCGACGAGCAGGTCGCGGCCGACGCGGTGACCGGCGAGGGCGGCGCGGCCGGCGGCGCGGCAGGCGGCGCGGCTGACCTCGTCGTCGTCGTCGTGGACGCCACCAGCGTGTCCCGCTCGCTGTACCTGCTGGCCCAGACCGCTCACGCGGGCCGCCCCTTGGTCGCCGCCCTCACCATGGTGGACCGCGCGGCGGAGCACGGCGTCGTCGTCGAGCCCGCCGCTCTCGAGGCGGCGATCGGTGTGCCCGTCGTCGCCATCGATCCCCGGACCGGAGTCGGAGTGACCGCGCTGGGTCGGGCCGTGGCCCGGTCTGTCGACGAGCCGCGCTACCCGCGCGGCATCGGTGTGAGACAGCCGGCCGACGGCGGCCAGGACCTCACGGCGGAACTCGAGCAGGCTGAGCGGCTGTTCCAGTGGGTCGAGAACGCCACGGGGCACCTGACCGTGCCGACCGTCATGCGGCGGACCCGGTCCGACCGGATCGACCGCGTCCTGCTCAACCCGTGGGCCGGGATCCCGGTCTTCCTGGCGGTCATGTGGGCCCTGTTCGAGCTGGTGACGCGCGTCGCGGCGCCGCTGATGACCCTCGTCTCCGGCCTCGTCTCCGGCCCCGCGTCCCACGGCGTCCGGACGGCCCTGTCCGGCGTCGGCCTGGGCGGCGGCTGGATCGAGAGTCTGGCCGTGGACGGGCTGTTGGCCGGCGTCGGCACGGTGCTGGCCTTCGTCCCGCTGATGGCCGTGATGTTCGTGGCGATCGGAGTGCTGGAGAGCAGTGGCTACCTCGCTCGCGCCGCGTTCGTCGCCGACAAGGCGATGCGCGCCATCGGCCTGGACGGACGCGCGGTGCTGCCGCTGATCGTGGGCTTCGGCTGCAACGTCCCGGCGCTCGCGGCGACCCGGACGCTGCCGAACGCGCGGCAGCGGCTGCTCACCGGCCTGCTCGTGCCGTACACCTCGTGCACCGCGCGGCTGACCGTCTACCTCTTGCTGGCGAGCATCTTCTTCCCGCACGACGCCGGCACGGTCGTCTTCGCGATGTACCTGCTGAGCGTGCTGTTCGTCGTCGGTGGCGGGCTGCTGCTCCGCCGCACCGCCTTCCGGGATCTCCGGGACGAGCCGCTCGCACTCGTCCTGCCCTCGTACGAGCGCCCTCGGCTGCGACCGCTGGTGCGCTCCGCCTGGGTCCGGGTGGGGGGCTTCGTGACCAAGGCAGGGCGGGTGATCGTCATCGCGCTGCTCGTCATCTGGGTGCTGATGGCGGTGCCGGTCCGGGGTGGCCACGAGGTGGCCCAGGTCCCGGTCGCGGACAGCCTGTACGGCGCGACGGCGACCGCGGTGGCTGCCGTGCTGGCGCCGGCCGGGCTCGGCGACTGGCACGTGGCGTCCGCGCTGATGGCCGGGTTCGTCGCGAAGGAGGTCGTGGTCGGCTCGTTCGCGCAGTCCTACGCGGTGACGGCCGCGAGCGACCGGGGCGCGAGCGCGGGCGCGGGCAACCCGGGCTCGGGCGCGGGCGCGAGCCTCTCGGTGGAGCTCCAGGGAACCCTGGATCGCACCTCCGGTGGCAAGTCCGGTGCCGCGGCTCTCGCCCTGATGGTCTTCGTGCTCGCGTACACGCCATGCCTCGCGACGGCGGCCGAGCAGCGCCGGATATTCGGACGGCGTTGGGCGATGGGCTCGATGGGTGCCCAGCTGGTGATCGCCTGGATCGCCGCGGTCCTGGTCTTCCAGATCGGGAGGCTCTGGTGAGCGCGCTCCGCTCGGTGCTCGCCGAGGCACGCGTCGGCGGCACGGCCGAGAACATCGCGGCCCGACTCGGGCTCGCCCGCGACCTCGTCGACTCGATGATCGATCAGGGCGAACGGCTCGGGCTGCTCGGCTCGGCGGCCGCGGCATGCGGGTCGTGCGTCGGCGCGGTGGCGACTCGCGTCGTCCGGCCGGGCTGCACGGGCTGCCCGTTCGCGCGTGCGCTGTAGGCCTCGCGACAAACTCCGCGGACGCATGTTGGGCACGAAAGTCCCAGCCCACGGACCGCGCCGTCTGGGACACTGGCGGGCGTGTCGACCCCTACCTCGCCCGCGGCGGTCATGACTGCCCGCACCGATCTGGTCCGCGCCCTGAGTGACGCTGTTCGCGGCGACGTGGACACCTCGGCGCGGCGGCGCGGCGAGTACTCCACCGATGCGTCGAACTACCGGGTGGTGCCCGACGTCGTCGTCATCCCGCGGGACGTCGACGACCTGCTCGCGGCGCTCGAGGTGGCCCGCAACGCGGGTGCGCCGATCACGCTGCGCGGCGGCGGCACCTCGGTGGCGGGCAACGCCGTCGGGCCGGGAGTGGTGCTTGATCTATCCCGGCACCTGAACCGGATCCTGGACGTGGACCCGAGCACGCGGACTGCCCGGGTCGAGCCGGGGGTGATCCTGGCCGACCTGCAGCGCGCTGCTCTCCCGTTCGGTCTGCGCTTCGGGCCGGACCCGTCCACGCAGGCGCGCGCGACCTTCGGCGGGATGATCGGCAACAACGCGTGCGGTCCGCACGCTGTTGCCTACGGCAAGACGTCCGAGAACGTGATCGAGCTGGACGTCATCGACGGTCTGGGCCGTCGCTTCACCGCAGGCCAGGGCCTGGACCCGGTTGCGGGTCTGGATGCACTCGTGAGCGCGAACCTGGAGACGATCCGGACCGAGTTCGGCCGCTTCGGTCGCCAGGTCTCCGGGTATGCGCTGGAACACCTGCTGCCCGAGAACGGCGGCAACCTGGCGAGGGCTCTGGTCGGCACCGAGGGCAGCGTCGTCGCGGTCCTCGGCGCGACCGTCACGTTGGTGGACGTCCCGTCGAGCCCCGTGCTCGTCGTCCTCGGCTACCCCGACATGGCCTCCGCGGGCGACGCGGTCCCGGCCGTCCTCGCGCACGGCCCGCTCGCTGTCGAAGGGCTCGACGCGCGTCTCGTCGACGTCGTGCGGCGCCACCGCGGCTCCGCGCAGGTCCCGGAACTGCCGTCGGGCGCCGGCTGGCTGCTCGTCGAGGTGGGCGGCACGAACGACGCCGAGGCGCTCGACCGGGCCCGTCGTCTCGCCGCCGACGCCGGTGCCGTGGCTTCCCGGGTGATCCCCGCCGGTCCCGAGGCGACCGCGATGTGGCGGATCCGCGAGGACGGCGCCGGACTCGCCGGACGGACCGCGACCGGGGCACAGGCCTGGCCCGGCTGGGAGGACGCGGCGGTCCCGCCGGCGCACCTCGGCGACTACCTGCGCGAGTTCGACGCGCTGATGGCGAGCCACGGCGTCGAC
>Ga0209538_1000482_pt1 | contig 23168 bp, 23 predicted proteins | sample BarGraNGADG00211_2_FD_184492 | JGI IMG/M metagenome (GOLD analysis project Ga0209538, IMG submission 184492) | Arctic peat soil microbial communities from Barrow, Alaska - Barrow Graham LP Ref core NGADG0004-211 (SPAdes) (version 2) | ecosystem: Environmental > Terrestrial > Soil > Wetlands >... | reverse complement strand
GATTACCTATATGCCTCTTGTCAACTTTCAGGACAGTATTCAAGTCCTGACTGCGTTTATGCCTGCAAATGCGTTGGAGATCCTGCGGGAAATCATCAATGAAACAATAGCCGACAGGAGTGGAGCCTTATTGTCCTTTGGCATGCTGCTCGCATTGTGGTCGTCAACCAGTGGCGTTACTTCTCTCATGCGGGGGATCAACAGGGCCTACGATCAGGAAGAAACACGACACTCCTGGAAGATAAAAGCTGTTTCATTGTACTTTACACTTGAACTTGCCGTTGTGATTACGGTTTCCTTCATTCTTATCATTCTTGGCAAAATCCTGGAAACTCGAATTCTTCACTTACTAGGCTTCTCGGAGGTATCCCTAAAGATTTGGAGCTATTTTGGATTGATCATTGTCTCAATTACAACCATTCTTGTTTCTGCATCTCTTTATTATAATACCCCAAACCGTCGATTAAGCTTTAGAGAGGTCATACCTGGTGCAATAGTTGCTTCGCTCGGCTGGGTCACTATTTCTGTTGCTTTCTCCTATTATGTCAATAACTTGGGCAATTACCCAAAGGTATACGGAAGCCTTGGTGGCATTATTGCCTTGGTGATGTGGATGTATTTGAGTAGCATCAGCATCTTGATGGGCGCTGAAATAAACGCTTCTCTCATGTTTTCAAAGACAGGAGGGGAAAAACTAAAGTTCAAACGGTTCTAGAATCATGTCCGACTTCCCCTTATTTGTTGAAGACAAACTGAGAAAGAGAGATCACGGGGCGAGCAAACCTCTACAACGGCAAGTATGGTAGCCAGGGCATTCGACACAGATGACATTGATGTAAAGCTGGGTACACTTCAAGATGAGATTATGCAGCCGGCAAGTACAAAATTCGACTATGATAACCTGGCTGCAAAAATTCAGAGGTCCCCGACAATATGCCCCTCATACTGGAAAACCTTGAAAAGATGTACGGCGATCGTCTCCTGTTCCGGTCTTCGCACTGTGCCATTGGTGCTGGAGACAAGGTCGGCATTATCGGCCCCAACGGAAGCGGCAAGACGACGCTCCTCCGCATCCTTGCCGGGGCTGATGATGAGTATGCTGGAACGGTCCAGATCACCGGTGGCGACAGTTCCTGCTTCATCGATGCTGTTCCCGTGGACCCCGAGCGTACTGCCCGGCAGATTGTAGCTGAGCCTTTCGAGCACCTTCGCGCTCAGGATGCGCGGATCCGCGAGCTGGAACGCCTTCTGTCCACTGCTGTCGAGACCGATGACTACCTCGCCGAGCTCGCCCGGCAGACCGAACAGTTCGAGGCGCAGGGCGGTTACGACTACATCGTCAACATGAACAAGGCCCTCTCCAGCCTCGGGTTCGCCTCAGGGGATCTTGACCGCCTTGCGGGGACGATGAGCGCCGGAGAGACCTCTCGGCTGCGTCTGTCGCGGTTGGTCAGCGATACCAGGAACATCTGGCTACTGGATGAGCCTACCAACTACCTGGATATTCCCGGCGTGCAGTGGCTTGAACGCCAGCTCAAGGGGCTCCAGGCCACGGTTCTCGTGGCATCGCACGACGCCTGGTTTCTGGACCAGGTGTGCAACAAGGTTCTTGTCATTGAAAACGGGACGCTGCGCCTGTTCAGCGGAGGGTATACCGACTATGTCCGCGTCAGGGACGCCGAAGCAGCCGACCGCACCCAGCATGATGCCGAGCTCAAACGGGAGATCGAACGTATGCGCCAGTACGTCGAAAAGTACCGCTATGGGACGCGCGCAAGCCAGGCTGCCTCGCGCGAGAAAGCCATGGAGCGTCTCAAGGCGAAGGTTCAGATTGAACCCGGCTTGACGCGTAAACGCGTCCACGTGCGGCTGCGCAACACGGGAGAGAGCGGTGAGATCGCCCTGCGCCTCGAGCACGTCAGCAAGTCGTACGGCGACCGTGCGATTCTCAGCAAGGCAAACGTCACGATCCTCTCTCGTCAACATGTGGCCATCCTTGGCCGCAACGGGGCAGGGAAGTCGACACTGCTGGGCATAGCGATGGGGCAGATCGTTCCGGACGGCGGCGACATCTACTGGGGACCAAGCGTGCGGTACTCCTTTTTCCCTCAAAACTACACGCTCTTCGAGAAAGAGACTGCCATGGAGTGGATCATGGCGCGCCGCCCGCAGATGATCATATCGGAGGTCAAGGCCCTGTTGGGCAGTTTTGGTTTTTCCGCCGACCAGATGGACCAGCAGACCGGGGCGATGAGCAGCGGAGAGAAACAGCGCCTGCTGCTGGCACTGCTCTCCAAGGAAACAGCCAACATGATCATCCTTGACGAGCCGACGAACTTCCTGGACATCCAGACACGAGAATCTCTCGCTTCGACGCTCCGAGCGTTCGAGGGCACAGTCCTGTTTGTATCGCACGACCGGACATTCATCGACGCTGTTGCCGACCGTATCGTCCTCATCGAGCGCAGCAAGGTGTCGGTGCTGGAGGGAAACTACTCGGCAAACCGGCAGGAGCTCTTCAACGATCGTGTCGGCCGCACCCCGCCGTCTGGGCGCACCAATGTCCAGGAAAATACCAGGTCCACGCGGACGTCACACAACAGACTCATGGGCCTTGAAGCCCACGTACGACTTCTCGAGCACCAGATTGGCGAGATCGAACAGGAACAGGCTGATCTTACCCGAAGACTGCAGGAAGAAGGGCCTGCCATGCAGGGAACGGATATCGCGTCACTGTCGGTGCATATCCACGAGCTGCAGGTACGACGGGAGGAGCTGTTCGAGGAGCTGGCAGTGGCAGAAGAGCAGTTCTTACAGGCCTCGGCGTCGTGATTCGATTTCCTGGAGTAGCTCCTCGCGGGACGCAAATCCCCACCGCTCCAGCAATTCCTCCGAGAGGTCATACACGAGAACCTTCTTCAGATAGTCCCGTTTCGTCGTCAGGAGCTTGCGTTCGAGGAGCGACACCAGAGCTTTGTCACTCGTGACCCCGCGAAGCTGCAGAATCTCCTTGCGTGCCAGCGCCCCCTTGGTAATGATGAGAGCGAGGACCTCCATGGCCTGTCTGGAGAGGCCGACCTTTGGTCTGGGTTGAGCCGGCTCAGGCGTGAGCTTGTCTGGAACAGAAAAGCAGTACTTCTGGCCGTCCTGAACGAGACGGACGCCACGATTGGCATAGTCAGCCTGAAGACTCTCCAGGAGACGCCGGGTCGCCTGACAGTTCTGTCCCGCCCGGCGCGCCAGATAGCGGACGCCCACGGGGCCCTCAGCCGCAAACAGAATGGCCTCGAGTCGTTGCTTCGCAGCCTGAAGCTCCAGCCCCGTAATGAATTCCTGACTATCTGTACGCTCAGTCATTCGCTTTTTCCACGTATTCGACGGCAATACCATCGAACCGGCTCTGCTGAGCGATATGCAGGACTCCCATCTTGGTCAGGATGAGGATCGCGACAAAGCTCAATACCACACGCTCTCGGGAGTCGGATGAGTCGAAGATATCCTCGAACAGCATAGTTCCCCTCTCCTGCAGCAGTTCGCGAAGCTCCCGCATGACCTGCTGGAGACTCAGATACACCGGTCGCAGATCCTCGCTCTTGACAGGCTTGCGCGCCGCAACGCGTTCAACAATACGGGCCAGTGCCTCGAGAAGAGCGTCCGACACCTCGTCACCCGTTTGCTCCTCCGCTGGAGGCAGCGTCGTCCTCACATTGGGTCTCTTGTACGGAGCTCTGCCGGCGTTGACTTCCTGAAGGACCTCGATGATGGGCCTCGCGTACAACCCCGCCTCGTCCAGCGCTCTGATGCCTTCCTGCAAGGATTTCTCCAGCGCGGCCGCGTGCCCGAACAGGACGAACTCGCTCTTCAGCTTGAGAAGATCCGCCAGCATGTAGACGAGCTCGGCATGCTCCTCGACCCCGGCATCGCGCCGAATGGTCAGACTGCAGAAGTCCACCAGGCGCTCGACGACGACATCGGCGACGTCGGCCCGCCCGGCCCGCCCAAGGAGTCTCAGGTTGTTCACAGAATCCGTCAGCCCCGCCACATTCAGATCCCTATGGCCTCCCGGACCATCCGCACGGTCTCGGCGGCGACCACCGAAGCCTTCTCGCGGCCTTCGGCCAGAATGCGGTCGACCGACTGAGGATCGGCGGCAAAGGCGGCTCGGCGTTCCTGGAACCCGACTAGCCGCTCTGAGACCATCGCTGCGACAGAACGTTTGTGGGCGACACAACCCAGACAGCCCTGTTCACACTGCGTCTTGGCTTCTGGCGCGGTGTCCGACTGAAGCAGCTTGTGATACTGGTAGATGACACAGCCAGCTTCTGGATGGCCAGGGTCATCCTTGCGTGCCTTCAAGGGATCCGTGTAGGCCGTCATCATGCGTTTCGCCGTCACTTCCGGCGGGTCGGACATCACGATGTCGTTGCCGAGAGACTTGCTCATCCTGCGTCCATCGAGCCCTGGCAGCCTCTGAAACTCGTTCAGGATAGGCTGAGGTTCTGGGAAGAGATCCACGTGATACGTGTGGTTGAACGTACGCACCAGTTCACGGGCGAATTCGAGGTGCGGGACCTGGTCCTTGCCAACGGGCACTGCTTCCGCCCGATACACCATGATATCGGAGGCCATCAGGACGGGATAGCTCAACAGGCCAAGGTTCACGTTATCCTTGAGATCCATATCCCGGATCATCTCCTTGACGGTCGGGTTTCGTTCGACCCACGACACCGGTGTGATCATCGCAAGAAGCGTGAACAGATACGCATGTTCCGGCACGTCGGACTGGCAGAAGATAGCCGACCTCTTCGGGTCGAGCCCCGCCCCCAGCCAGTCGAGAACCATGTCGTGTCGGAACTCACGGATCGAACCACTCTCGTTCCACTTGGTGGTCAGAGCGTGCATGTCCGCCACCATGAAGTAGCAGTCATACTCGTCCTGCAACTTCACGTAGTTTTGCAGCACGCCCAGGTAGTGACCCAGATGGAGCTTGCCGGTAGGACGCATGCCACTCAAAATACGCTTTTTCATAGGCACCTCACAGCCTCAGGAGAGTATATAGAATGAAGTTAAGCACCTTGGTCATCACTCCGCCGATGACGTTGAACCAGAGGAGGGCAAGCAGGATGACCGTCCCGTACAGGTCCACCGCGCGGTCGTAGAGAAATCGTTCCGGTCTCTTGAAGAAGAGTGCGAAAAAGACCTTGGAGCCATCGAGCGGTGGAATGGGAAGGAGATTGAACACGCCAAGGGCCACCGAAAACTCGACAAGGCTCTTCAGGACGATGTACACATAGGTGAACTGCGTGACCGTCCCCGTCGAACTCTTCACGAGGAGCAGGAGCAGGTACGCGACGATGGCGGTGGCAAAGTTTGACACGGGCCCAGCTAACGAGACAAGGACGGTATCGCGGCGAGGGTGTTTGAACGCAGCGAAATCGATCATCACGGGGCGTGCCCACCCGACATGGAACAGCAGGAGAGCAATGGTTCCAAGCGGGTCCAGGTGGCGCAGAGGGTTCAGGCTGAGACGCCCTGTCTCGACGGGGGTCGTGTCTCCAAGTTTCCATGCCGTCCACGCATGAGCATACTCATGGATCGTAATAACAATCAGGATGACCGGCACCTGGACAATCCAGATGGGCATCTCGCTGCGGATATAGTTCAATAGTCCCTGCATATGTTCTGTCCTTTCTCGAGGATGCACCGGTTTTGCCGGCTGGTGCCATGAAGTCATAGTAGCCGCCTTTCCGCCTTACGCAATCGCTTGGCAACCAGCGATTCTTCATTGCGGACGCCCACTTTCCTGCTACAATCAACGCATGATCAAGATGCGCGTGCGATACAGCAAGGAAGAAGAGGCCTGCCTGCTTTCACACCACGAGGTCCAGGCAGCCCTGGTGCGGTGGCTGCGGCGCAGCAACCTGCCTCTGGTCTACAGCGAAGGGTTCAATCAGCGCGTACGGATCGAAACCGGCATCCCCACGGGTGTCGGCATGGTCAGCCTCCAGGAATATGTGGACGTGCTCCTCGACGCCTATTCGCCCGTCGCCGACCGTGCGAATGTACTGGAGCGTACGGCGCCTCCCGGCCTCAGGTTCCTGGCTGCGGTCGACATCCCCCTCACTGCCCCGTCTCTCATGGGACAACCTATGATCCTCCGCTACGAATACACATGGGCACACCGGGCGGACATTGATGCTGAGCAGATGAAGTCCCGCATAACGTCGTTCCTCGCGCTGCCGATGTTGATGGTTGAGCGCGAGAACAGCAAGTCCCGTGCGCCGAAGGACATTCGCAAGTACGTTCTTACCGCACAGATCTCGACGCGAACCCCCTTGCGCGCTCACGTAGGCGTCTTCTTCGACCAGTCGGGAACAATCCGCATGAACGAGGTCATTAAGTACATCTTCGGCCTCGATGCCAAGATCGCGCCCATGCCGATTATCACGCGCCAGAGCGTGTTGCTCAATATGAGCAACGTTTTCGTCGACCCCATGGACATCGTGGCGCAGGCTGTCCCACCTCATCGACCGAAGAGCACTCACCACGAGTGAGATGCAGCAACAACAGAAAACTCCCCGGTCACCCGGGGAGTTTTCTGTTTCTTACATAGTAGTCCGGCTAATCGCCGTAGTCGTCTTCCTCGCGTCCAGAACGCTTCCGCTCCTTGAAATCAAGGAGTCTCTTACGAATGCGCAGCGACTTGGGTGTGACCTCCAGCAACTCGTCCTCGTTGATGTAGTCAAGAAACTGATCGAGAGCGAACTGGGTCGGCGGGTCGATCTTTGTGGAGATCTCTGACGTGGAAGACCGCATATTACTGAGGTGTTTCTCCTTCGTCGGATTCACTTTCAGATCGTGATCGCGCATGGTTTCGCCGACAATCTGACCGGCATACACCTTTTCCGCAGGCGCAACAAACAGCTTGCCACGATCCTGGATACGTGCGATAGAGTAGGCTGACACGGCCCCGGTATGGTCTGAGACCAGGACGCCGTTCCTGCGGCCGCCAATCTTGCCTGCCCACTCCAGGTATCCCAGGTATGTATGGGTCATGACACCATTGCCTTTAGTCGAACTCAGGAACTCGGACCGGAAGCCAAATAGGCCACGAAGAGGAATCGTATAGCTGAGACGGACGTACGCTCCCTTGAGGTCGAGCATCTTCTCCATGGTCCCGCGCCGTTCACCCAGCATGTTGATGACCGTTCCCTGGAACTCCTTGGGAACGTCAAGGACGAGGGTCTCATACGGCTCGAGGACCTTGCCGCCCTTCTTCTCCGTGATGACTTGTGGCATCGAGACCTGAAACTCATAGCCTTCGCGGCGCATCTGTTCGATAAGGATCGCCAGCTGGAGTTCGCCTCGTCCCGCAACGGTGAACCGGTCGGGCAGATCGCCCCAGTCAACGGCGATGGAAACGTTGGTGCGCAGCTCTTTCTCGATTCGCTCACGCAGCTTGTTGGAGGTCACGAACTTGCCCTCTGTACCTCCAAATGGACTATCGTTGACCATGAACATCATCGAGACTGTCGGCGGTTCGATTGTCAGCATGTTCAGCTTCACCGGACGTTCAGGGTCGGTGACCGAGTCTCCGATCGTGATAGCAGGTATTCCTGCGAACGCGAAGATCTCGCCCGCCTCCACACTGGGGACTTCCTTGCGTTCCAACCCCTCAAAGATAAAGAGCTTGAGGATCTGACCCAAGTATTCGTTTTCGCCATCGGAGAACACCTTGACCTTGTCTCCGGTCTTCAGCTGTCCCCCGAACATGCGGCCGATGCCAATGCGCCCAATATAGTCGTCATGGGTGATGTTCGTCACCAGGACCGACAGAGGACTCGCAGCGTCATACTCCGGAGCAGCGACCTTCTTGAGCATCAGCTGGAACAATGGTGTCAGGTCTTGCGGCGGATCGTTGAGGTCCATGGTCGCTTTGCCGTCGCGGCCCGAAGCATAGACAACCGAGAAGTCCAGTTGTTCTTCGGTGGCGTCGAGTTCGACAAACAGGTCGAAGGTCTCGTTGATGACTTCCTGAATACGGGCATCCTGCCGATCGATCTTGTTGATAACTACGATCGGCCTGAGATTGAGCTCGAGAGCTTTCTTGAGCACGAACCGCGTCTGCGGCATCGGCCCCTCGGAGGCGTCGACCAGAAGCAGAACCCCATCCACCATTCTCAGGACGCGCTCCACTTCGCCACCAAAGTCCGAGTGGCCAGGCGTGTCGACGATGTTGATCTTGACACCCTTCCACACCAGCGACATGTTCTTGGAGATGATGGTGATGCCGCGCTCCCGCTCGAGGTCCCCGGAGTCGAGGATGCACTCCCCCATCTGGTCGATATTGCGGAACAGTTTGCACTGCCGCATCATGGCGTCGACCAGCGTCGTCTTTCCGTGGTCGACGTGTGCAATGATGCCTATGTTACGGAGATCGTTTCTACGCACTCAAGCACTCCCTTCAAACAAGCATGGTTGGAGGCCGGTATTGGCCTCAAACTATAATTATACCCTTGTTCTCAGGCGTTCAATGCCCCGAGTGCGATGGAGTAGAACTTGGAATCTTCGGAATCCCCTCTGCTGGTCAGGATGCACGGCGCCGTGGTCCCGGTCACCATCGCTGCCGTCTCGGCTTTCGCAAACCAGACAATCGCCTTATAGAGGATGTTTCCACTATCGATATCGGGAACAATGAGGATATCCGCATCACCACGGACCCGTCCCTTGAAACCCTTGATGTCGCTGACTTCCGGAAACAGTGCCAGATCAATCGACAGAGGGCCCTCGGCCAGGACGTTGCCAAATTGCTTACGCATCGCCATACCTGTCAGAATAGCTGCTTCCTGGCTGCTAGGGAACTTCAGCACATTCTCGCTGGCTGACAGGAAGGCGATCTTGGGAATTTCGACGCGCAGGCTGTTCGCAACACGGATGGCGTATGTTGTGATGGCGACCTTCTGCGGCAACGTCGGCAGCGGTATCACGGCGCCATCCGACATGATGAGCAGCCGAGGGTAGCCTGGGATATCAAATACTGCAACATGCGACAGGATGCCGCCCTCGGGAAGCAGTCCCGTCTCCTTGTCCAGAATCCCACGCATATAGTTGTCCGTGTGAGCCAGACCCTTCATCAGCATATGCGCGCTTCCATCACGGACCAGCTTCACGGCCGCTTTGACCGATGGCATCTCACCCTCGACATCCAGGACCTCAAAGAGCTTCGTATCGACGCCGCACTCCCCCGCAATCTCTGTAATTCTTCGTTTCGCGCCGACAACCACGGCGTCGACGATGCCTTCCTTGACGGCACGTTCCACAGCCTGCAGCGTATGAGCGTCTTCGCCATAAGCCACTGCCATGCGCTTGCGTGGCAGGCCTTTCACGGCTGCTGGAATGTCAGACAGATGTGTCATGGGTGTCATGGTCCCTCCTAATAGTATGCTACGATGCCCAGTGCCACAGACATCAGCTTGGTCTGCCCATCGTCGGCACGCGAAGGCACCAGGATGGGTTTGCGCGCGCCAATGGTCACATGCGCCGAGGTGAATCCAGCAAAATAGGTCAGGGACTTGCCCAGCAGGTTGCCCGCCTCGATATCCGGCACAATAAGAATGTCGGCTACGCCAGCGACCTCACCGGCGATACCCTTGATGCTCGCTGCCCGTGGCGAAATAGCGTTGTCCAGCGCCAACGGGCCGTCGACAACGCAACCCTTGATCTGTCCGCGCTCCCACATCCGCGATATGATCGCTGCGTCCTCCGTGCATGGCATCTTGTCGGTCACTGTCTCGGCGGCCGCCAGCACGGCTACCTTGGGGTTCTCGTACCCCAGCTTGTGGTACACGCCAACAGTGTTCCTGATGGCCTCCACCTTCTCTTCGAGCGTCGGAGCGATCAGGATGCCGCCGTCGACGACGGCCAGCAGCGAGTGGCGCACACGGGTATCCTCATACAGCGAGCATTCGGAAAGCACCTTGCTGGCCCGAATGCCATTCTCCTTGTCCAGCACTGCGTGCAGCATCTGCGCCGTCTGCGCCCCACCCTTGAGAATGACGTCCGCCTTGTCGTCACGCGCAAGCGCCACCGCGACCGCACACGCCTCGGCAGGAGAGCCGGCTTCCTCGATCTCAAATGTGTTGGCGTCAGCTCCGGCCTGCGCCAGCAGCTTCCGGATATTCTCGGGCACGCCCACCAGGATGGGTGCCGCAATGCCTGCCTCATACGCCAGCAGAGCCGCATGCAGCGAGACTTCCTCGGGGAATGCGACCGCCAGCTTCTTCCGGCCGCGCTTCTTCGCCTCTTCCAGCAACTGGTCAAACGTCCTGATCTCCATGGAACCTCCTCTACTCGTACGTCTTTCCCGCCCCGAGCCGTTGTTTGAGGCGCAGGTTTGCGTCGTTGAGAGTCACCTGCATGAATGACTAGGGAAACAAGAACTCGCGAGCGTTGGCCAGAGCGACCTCAGACAACTGGTCGCCTGATACCATCCGCGCCAGCTCACGAACACGCTCCTCGCCCGTGACGCGGTGCACTTCCACTGTGGTGGCATCCTGGCTCTGCTCCTTGGAGATGACGAGGTGTGTTCCAGCCCTGGCCGCGATGGTGGGCAGATGGGTGATGACGATGACCTGGCGACGCTTGCCAAGGCTGCTTAGCTTGCCGGCAACTGCAAGCCCCGTTTCGCCACCGATGCCGGCATCCACCTCGTCGAACACCATGGTGGGAATCTGGTCGGTCTCGGCGAACACCGTCTTGAGCGCTAGCATGACACGCGAAAGCTCTCCGCCCGATGCGATCTCTCTGAGAGGACGCAACCCCTCTCCCGGGTTGGGAGCAATAAGGAACTCAACCACGTCCAGACCCGTCTCAGATGCCCTGAATCGCTCATCCCCAACGGCGATACCCTGCTCATCGACGCTCTCCTCGATGGAACAGACGAACCGGGCATTGGACATGGCCAGCTCAGCAAGCTGTTCTTCGACCTTGCGCGCAAGAACGGGTCCACCTTGCTTTCGTTTCGCCGTCAGTGACGCGCCGATGGTCGAAAGCTCGCCCTCCAGTTGCGCTATGTGGCCACGCATGCCGGCCTCGTCGCCCGCGCGTTCGTGGCGTTCATGCAACTTCCCGTCGATCTCCGTCTCAAATGCAAGCAGACCGTCAAGGTTCTTGTGATATTTCTCCTCGAGTCTAACGATGGCGTCCAGCCGTCCAGTCACCTGCGCCAGTCGCGCGTCATCCAGCTCAAGCCTGCCGAGATAGTCGCTCAGAGTGGACCCGGCTTCCTTGAGACTCGCCTGCGCCCCGTCCAGCAGGGATACCACATCGTTCAGACGTGGGTCGATCGAGCACAGAGCGTCGATGGTGTGGTGCAGTTTGCCGACCTGCCGCACGATCCCTTCGCTATCCCGGGATTCGTCTCCGACAAGGGCGGCCGACGCCTGGCCCAATTGTTCCTGCAGCTCACGGACGTTCTCGAGAAGCCGCTGTTCTGCAATGAGCAGGCTGTCCTCCCCCGCCCTCAGCTGCGCACGCTCAAGCTCTTCCGACGCGAACTCCAGATAGGCGGTCTCACTACCCCATTCTGCCCGACGCGTCTCTATCTGTTCCAGTTCACGGCGTGCCGCGCGTAACTCTGCGAGCCTGGTGCCAAAGAGCTCCCGCGCAGTCTGAGTGTCGTGCCCCAGAAAAGAGTCCAGAAGCTGGAGGTGATTCTCACGTACCAGCAACGACTGTGGCTCATGCTGCCCGTGGACGTCCACAAGACTCTCGCCGACCGATCTCAGCATACTGATGGGTACGATGCGCCCGTTGATGCGATACTTGTGCCTGCCGGTGCGGTCCACCTCGCGCGTTACTACGACGGTCATATCGTCGTCCGTCACGAGGTCGCCCAGCATATCCCGCAGTGAACAGACGCGCGGAAGCGCGAACTCTGCATCCAGTCGCAGACTGTCCGCCCCCACGCTGATGAAGTCACTGGTCAGCTTGCCCCCCAGCACTGCGCTGATTGCTCGCACGAGAATAGTCTTGCCCGCTCCCGTCTCACCGGTGATGACATTCAACCCGTTATCGAAGGATACGTGAACATCGTGCGCGATGGCCAAGTTGTGGATGTCCAGTTCCAGGAGCATCGTCAGCAGCCCCAGTGGAACTTCGCACCCAGGACCTTGTAGAAGTTCTTCTCGCGCAACCGGATGATAGCAACATCCTGGGGATATCTCTTCACGCATATCGTGTCAAAGCTGTGGATGTCGCCGACACGCTCTCCGTCACGTAAGAAAGCCGCCTTGTCTCGCGAGGGCTTCACCTTGAGGGTGATCTCACTGCCTGCCGATATGACCAGAGGCCTCGACGTGAAGTCGTGTGGCGCAAGAGCAGTGAGCACAAGCGCTTCGACAGTAGGATCCAGGATAGGGCCTCCGGCCGACAGGGAGTAACCGGTCGAACCGGTGGGTGTGCACACCAGGATGCCGTCTGCTGTGATCTGCCCTGCGCGCACGCCACCGATAAAGACCTCGAACGTGAGAATCTTGCCCGTAAGGTCCCGGACCACCAGAATGTCGTTGATGGCTGTCGTAGTGAGGATATCCTGGCCCTCCCGCACAACGCGGGCCTCAAGGACGAGACGATGCTCCACGGTGTACGTATGTGCGAGGACAGCGTCAAGCGACGCATAGACCTCGTTCTCTTCGACGTCCGTGAGAAAACCGAGAGAGCCCAGGTTGATACCGAGGACAGGCAGACCCAGCTGTGTGCTGAGCTGTGCGGCGCGCAGGAAGGTCCCGTCACCACCCAGGCTCAGAATAAAGGAACCGTCCGCCGCTCCCGACGGGAGGGTGGACAGGTCGTCCCTCGAGGTCACAGTAACGACCTCGACCCCCTTGCCAGTCAGGTACGGCCGAATCTCGCGCTCGACTTCACGCGCGTCCTTCGAGTCCGCGGGGTAATAGACGATGCTTTTCATCACGGTGTACAGTGTACGACGGATGTGCGAGGCTTCAAGCGCCTACCGCCCATCTGTTCCGGCCAGCAGGGCACGCGCCGCAAGGGCCAGCCCCTGTGCGTCGAGTTGATAGGTGCTGAGGAGGTGTGCCCGCTTGTCCTGAGCAGGGAACGCGTCGGGAACACCACACCGTCCGATGCGCGCAATGTTCATGCCCGCACGCGCGAGCACTTCGACGACCGCGTCGTAAACACCCGTGGAACGCGTCGTTTCTTCAGCAACCAGCACTGCCTGGCACGTGGCGGCCAGCCGCGTGAGGAGATGGGTGTCCAGCGGCTGGGCGAAACGGAGGTCCGCAACACACGCCTGGACTCCATCGCCTGCAAGGATCTTCCGGGCTTCCAGGGCCGAGCGAAGCACCGGCCCCAGCGAAACAATGGCGACATCACTCCCTTCCGCCACAAGAGCACCCGTCCCGGCAGTCATGGGAGGGCGCTCACCAATCTGTTCACTGAGGTCGTAGGCGACATCCTTGGGATACCGGATAGCAAATGGCCCGTTGGCAGCAACTGACAGTTCCAGCATGCGCACGAAGTCCCTGCGGTCGCCCGGGGAACACACGGTCACGCCGGGAACGCTCTTCAGAAAGCCGACGTCGAAGACACCCTGGTGGGTCGGCCCATCGTCACTGACCAGTCCAGCCCGGTCGACCGCGAACCGCACGGGCAGACCGGCGATACCAATATCGTGGACGATTTGATCGTACGCGCGCTGGAGGAACGTCGAGTAGACCGCGACGTACGGCTTGTACCCCCGGCTGGCCAGCGACGCCGCCATGCCGACAGCATGCTGCTCGGCAATGCCGACATCATAGCAGCGATCTGGAAAGCGCCTGGCGAACTCGGCAAGACCGGTACCGTCCATCATCGCAGCCGTGATGGCGACGATGCGGGAGTCTGTCTCCGCCAGCCGTATCAGCGTTTCCCCAAACACGTCGGAGTAGGTCGGCATGGACTTCTCTTCTTTGCTCAGCCCATTCTCGACGAGGAACGGCGCGACGCCATGGAAATGAGCCGGCTGCCGTTCGGCCAGCTCGTATCCCTTGCCCTTGACGGTCACGACCTGCAGGACGACAGGCTGCTGGATATCCTTGACCATGTCGATCGCTTCGATGAGTTTGCCGATGTCATGCCCATCCACGACTCCGAAATACCGGAAACCCAGCTCCTCGAAGAAGATCGTGGGCAGGTACAGCCGCTTGAGCAAGGTTCTCAGCCAGCGAAACCCCCGTCCCACCAGCGGAGACTCGCGCGCGCGCAGGTACCACGCACGCGTCCGCAGCCGGTTGAGTGCCCACGCCATGCCTCCCACGGACCGGGAGATGGACATGTCGTTGTGGTTGAGGATAACCAGGCACTGGCCGTGCGCCCGTCCGAGGTTGTTGAGCGCTTCCAGGGCCATGCCACCGGACAAGGCACCATCGCCGATGACCGCGACCACACGCTGGCTCCCGCCGTCCAGGCGCCGCGCCGCAAGGAGGCCTGCTGCTATGGAAAGCGACGTCGAGGCGTGTCCCGCCAGAAATGTGTCATACGGGGATTCATTGGGATTCACGAACCCGCTGATCCCCCCACATTGCCGGAGCGTGCTGAACGACTTGTAGCGGCCGGTGAGAAGCTTGTGCGTGTAGCACTGGTGTCCCACATCCCAGACCAGCTGGTCCGTCGGCGTATCCAGCGTCATGTGAAGTGCGATCGTCAGCTCGACGGCTCCCAGATTCGACGCAAGGTGCCCACCGTTGATCGAGCACGTGTCGAGAATGACCTGCCTACATTCGGCCGCCAGCGCCCGCAGCTGCGGGATGTCCAGCCCCCGGATATCGACAGGAGAGGAGACGTGCTCGAGAATCAACTCCGGGCCTTTTCCGCAAGAAGGTCGACAAGCCCCGTCAGGAAGTCTCCACCACTGTCCAGCGCAAGCGCAGACTCACGAGCACTCGCCAGATACTGCAATGCCTTCTCCCTGGCATCAGCGAGTCCCATCGCGGTCACATAGGTCGCCTTCCGGTTCTTGACGTCCTGGCCGGCAGTCTTGCCGGTTTGTGCTTCGGTTGCACTGGCATCCGCGATGTCGTCCACGATCTGGTACGCCATGCCAAAGCTCTCGCCAAATGCACGCAGCCTGCCCATGTCAGTCTCACTGGCACAGCCGAAGATGCCGCCAAGCAGCACCGAAGCCTGGATAAGTGCAGCAGTCTTGTTCTTGTGGATGTACTCGATCGTGCCCAGCTCGACATGTTCGTCGCTGGAAGTGATGATGTCCATCGCCTGCCCGCCGACGAGACCCTCGGCACCCGCCAGAGTGGCCATCATCCGCACTGCATCAAGACACCGCTCAGCGCCGAAGACACCGACCATCTGCGCGGACGAAAGCTCCTCAAATGCCATGGTCAGCAATGCATCGGAAGCCAGAAGCGCCATATCCTCACCGTGAACCTTGTGCGTCGTCGGCTTGCCACGCCGCAGGTCGCTGTTGTCCATCGAGGGCAGGTCGTCCTGAATGATGGAGTACGCGTGTACCATTTCGATAGCAGCGAGAACCGGCTTGATGCGCTCCCTGTCACGGGTGCACGCCTCATAGACGGCAAGGCACAGAGCAGGGCGGACGCGCTTGCCCGGCGAAAGCAGCGCATAGGACATCGCTGCATGCATGACAGATCCCTGAAGCGGAGCAAGGCAGTCAGCCAGCACTCCGTCGATGTAGCGCGCTTCCTCGTTGAGATGGTCCCTGATATCCATGTCAGCCCCCTTCCATCTACCCGCAACGATCTGTGATCACGTAGTCGACGTGGTCCACGGATGAGTAACGGCTCCCTTGCCTGAGCAGTTCCACCAGGCGCAAGAGCCGCTGTTCGTCGCCCGATGCGACAATGTGCACAGTACCGTCATCCATGTTGTCGGCTCTCGCATTAATCCCGAGCTGAACCGCCGTCTGCTCCACGAAGTATCGGAAACCGACTCCCTGCACGATGCCGGACACGTCCGCAACCAGATTCTTCAAGGGCGCCCGCTCGGTCAGTCCCCCGCGCCTCCGACACCACGCAGGACGCCGTTCACGAAACTCCCGGATTCAGCGCCACCAAACTCCTTGGCCAGTTCAACAGCCTCATTGGCCGCAATGGCCGTCTTGATCGGAGGCTTACCGTACTTCATCTCGAAAACGGCGATCGAAAGAATCACGCGGTCGACGACAGCGACCCTGTCGATCCCCCAGTTCTCCGTGTGTGTACCCACTTCGGTCAGAATGGCGTCCTGGTGAGACTGGACTCCCTGGATGAGCTTGAGCGCATATGCCAGCACGAGCGGGGGCTCATGAGCGTACGTGTCAAACGTCTGGTCATACGAGGCGTTGCCCTGCGCCAGACTGTACAGGACCTGCAGCGCTATCTCGCGCGAACGCCGGCGGTTCTGAACTCCCCGAGTCGTCGCCATGCGTCAGGCTCGCACGTCGGCGATATGGACATTGACCTCCTGGATGTGATACGGAGTGGAGGCTTCAACTTCCTTGGCGACAGCGCTCCGCACACTGCCGGCAAGCTTGCGAAGGTCCGCCCCGAATCGTCCGACAAGGAACACTTCGAGCGTCAATTCAAGGCCGCTTCGCGTGATACTCACACCGTGAGGCTCGTGTCCCTCGCGGTCCCAGAATGGAAAGTGCTCCTTGAGACCCTTCCACATCGATTCCACGCTCTCGACCGACAGACAGGCGTGGACGATGAGAGACTCTAGTGCGGCGTCAGTGATGAGGACTTTGTCCATGAGTTTATTTCACCCTCTCGAGGTAGTCTCCGCTGCGGGTATCGATGCGGATCTTGTCCCCTTCATTGACGAACAGCGGAACCATGAGTGAGAACCCGGTCTCGATTTGCGCTGTCTTATTGGCGCCCGTGGCCGTATCGCCCTTGATGCCCGGCTCAGTGTGCGAGATGACCGCCTCGATGAAAGTGGGCAACTCGACGCTTACCGGTTTCTCCAGGAAGTAGACGACGTCGACCACGATGTTCTCGATGAGGAAGTTGACGGCATCGCCAAGGTCGTTCGTGGTCAGGCCGATCTGCTCGTATGTCCCTGAGTCCATGAAGGTGTAGACTCCGTCGGCATCGTACAGGTACTGCATCTTCTTGTGCTCCAGATATGCACTCTTGACCTTCTCATCGGGACGGAAGGTCTGCTCAACGACGTTGTTGGTCATGAGGTTCTTCATCTTGAGGCGGATAAATGGAGAGCCCTTGCCGGGCTTGATGTGCGTGAACTGAATGACGGCAAACGCCTGACCGTCTATCTCAAACGTAACTCCTGTGCGCAATTCATTGGCAGAAATCAAGGTCTAACCTCCTGATACAGGGCTGTCAATCGCGGCTATTGTACACGCCAACCGGCGTTGCGTCAAGCGTTCACGCCCTCAGCGCCACCACACTCTGGAGCACTCAGGAGAGAACCAGTTCCTTGGGCAGCTCCGTCAATGACTCGAACCCAGTCGCTGTCACGATGACCGAATCCTCGATGCGCATGCCATAGCGCCCAGGAAGGTAAACCCCCGGCTCACAGGTAACGACCTGCCCTGGCTCGAGCACCGTGTCAGTCCCCTGGGAAAGGCGAGGCGCCTCATGAATCTCGAGTCCCACACCATGTCCCAGGCCATGCGTAAAGTACTGCGCCAGCCCGCTCTCGCCGAGCTTGCCTCTTACGATCGTGTCGACCGAACGGGAACTCACGCCCGCCTTGATGTAGTCAAGACCCAGCTGCTGTGCTGCACGCAGTTTTGCATAGACGTCCAGCACATCCACAGGCTGTTCGCCGAGGGCAACGGTCCTGGTGCAATCGCTCATATATCCCTCGTAGTCGACGCCAAAGTCGATGACGATGACCTCGCCGTTCTGGATGATCTTGCCGGAAGCGACTCCATGTGGCAGGGCCCCACGAGTGCCTGACCCTACGATGGTTGAAAAACTGGTACCCTGGGCTCCCGCCTTGCGCATTTCGTATTCCAGCAGAGCTGCCACGTCGTTCTCGGTCATGCCGGCCTTCAACTGGTGGACCATCACGTTGAACGCCTTGTCCGCAACACGCCCCGCAGCCCGCATCATGTCCAGCTCGCAGCCGTCCTTGACGATGCGCATGCCTTCGATCACGCTCTCGGTCGGGACCATGGTCACCGATGGAAACGCGGCGCGCATCTGCTCCGCCTGCGCAAAGGAAACACGTTCCTTCTCGAACCCGAGCCAATGAGCATGGCTTGCGACAAGCAGGTTCGCAATCGACCTGCTGAAGTGCCCAGCGTATTCGATGACGTCCAGCCAGGGACACTCTTCGTGCGCCTGCGTCGTGAACCGGCCGTCGACAACAAGGTGCATGCCGTCATGGAGCGCGAGGAGGTACCCCTCTTCGCCCGTGAAACCAGTAAGATACCGCATGCTGGGTGCCGCAAGTGTAAAGAAGGCGTCCACGTTTGCACCGGCCATGTGCCCTTGCAGCTGTCGAATCCTGTTGCCATAGTACTGATTTTCCATGGTTCACCTCCTTGTATCGGTACTATTCGAATGGATTAGTCTTGCCTGTCTCGCCCGGGATCGGCTGAGGCGTCACGGTCAGGAATGTCTGCCTCGTCTTGATCTGGGTATTGACCAGGGGCATGTTCTTATGCTGAGCCAGCTGGAACACTTGAGGCGCGGAAGGCGGGATATTTGTCTGTCCCATACGCGGCAGGAAATAGAAATTCCAGACGGAGAACCCGGTCAGCAAGACGACGATGAAGATCCAGGTCCCTGCCGAAAACTGTATTCTGGGCTGTTTCCGCGGACGCGGCGCAACCTTCTTGCCCGCCGGAACCGTCTGAAGCTTGCTCGTCTTCACCACTGCTTTCTGTGCCATCACATGCCTCCTATTGCACCGTTTCCGGTTCAGGAGCCGGCGTTACAGGAACCGGCGCTACTGGAGCCGGCGCACCGACAATTGTCGCATCAGGGCTCAGGACCATCCACGCAGTCATGGAACACGTATACGGGTTGCCCTGACCAGGCAGCCCAAGGGCGCCGTGCGAGACAGTCAGGTTCGACGAGACCATGATGTACTTGAACTTCGTGCGGAACGTGTCCTGGAACCGCCGCATGGTTGGGTAATCCTTGGCGGTAAAGTTCAGGGTGACGCCCACGGTCTTGGCGAGCTTCACCTCCGCCGGCTGAGCGGCAGCACCGCCCTGACCCATCGAGGCGTCCGAGATCTGGATGCTCGTGTAGCTGATGCCGCTGGCCGTGCCGACCGCCTGAAGGTCGAGCAGAAAGCGAGTGTGTTCATGCTGGTCGAACACCACGGGCGTGATCTGCGCAAGCTGGTCGATCCAGACGACATAGGCCTCGTTTTGCCTCACGAATGCTTCGTGCAGCCGCTGGACCTCTGTGAGCGTGGACAGTTCCACGTCAGCCGCCGTGACCTGATCGCGCAGGTCCCGGAGCTGGACGAGCTGAGGACTGAGCCCATAGCGATAGTAGAAGAAACAGATGACACCGAGCAGAAGGATCACGACGACAAGTTTGATCGGAATGTGCCTACCCATTCAGGCCTCCTCTCACCCATGTCAACGTCAGGTTCATGGTCGCCTTGGCCTGCGGTCCCTGGACCACAGCGCCGGTGGCATATGGGATCTGGTAGCCGTCGATGTGCACATCCTTGAACTTCTTGTCGGCGCTGAGCGCATTGAAGAACCGTACCAGGTCGACGAACTCACTACTGGTAGCCGCAATCACCAGGGTACCCGGCAAGACCGTGATGTCCGTCTGAGTCAGGGTGCATGTCTTGGGGAGGTCCTTCGCAAGGTCATCCAGGACCTGGTTCGTATTGACCTGCAACTGCACGGCACTGACGACGTTGGTTTCCATCAACAGAGAACGCTGTGCAAGTGCTCTGTTGAGGTCGAGCAGTTTCTGCTCGCTGTTGAGAGCAGCAATCTGCCCGTTGAGGTCGGCCAGATGCGTTGTCGTCTGTACGACGGTCCACCTGGCATAACCATATGATGCTGCGAGCACCACCAGGACGGCAACCACGACGAAGATGAGCGTCCTGTCCTCAGGGGTGAGTTGCGCCTCTCTCCGCCTCCGTGCGTTTGGAACAAGGTTGATGGTAATCATCAGAGTCCCTCCGAACCAGGGCGATACGTCAGAAGGCTTTCGCCAGCTTCGACAGGCTTGGCCTTCTTCCGGCCAGGGCGCTTCTTGGCAGCCGCCACCTCGAACTCGCGGAGCGAAAGACCGGTAGCCACACTGAACATGGGGGCCATCTCATTGAGATAGGACTCGGCAAACATACTCGGGTCGTACTTGGCAACATCGAGCAGCAGACGGTTTATCTCGACCGTAAACCCAGTCGACAGTTCGACATAGTCGGCGATGCCCTTAAGGTTGGCCGTGCCGCCCGACAGGATCAGGTGCAGGGGGCGGTCGCTTTCGAACCGTGTCGTATAGTAGTTGAGAGACCGACGGATCTCGAGGACCAGCTCGTCGATGATGGGCAGGGCTGCGGACGTGGCGCGTTCTGTCTCGGTGCCGCCTTCAAGATTGGCCTCCGGGTCCACGTTGACGGACTCCTGCTTCAGCTCTTCTCCACGCTCCGTGTTGATGCCCAGAGCTGACGCGATCGCCTGCGAGATCCTCGCGCCTCCAAACGGGATCATGCGCGTGAGCCGAATAACCGACTGATCCGCAACATTGATGGACGTGATGGTCGACCCGATGTTGACCATCACGATCGTCTTTGCATCCAGATCGGGTCGCTTGTAGGAAACATAGTCCACCAGGCGCAACTCAGCAAAGGGTTCTACCTCGATGAACACCGGCTCCAGATGCGTCTTGCGGATGACGCCCACGAGGGCGTCGACGATCTCCAGGGGAGCCGCGGCCACCAGGCAGTTGGCCTTCATGCCACCGTCGTCTGATTGAGATCGGGACAACACCTGGTAGTCGAAAACCGCCTCCTCGATGGGATAGGAGATGTGCTTCTCCATCTCCCACTTCACGATATCGCTCAGCGACTGGCGGGGGATATCATCCACGGTGACCTGCTTGACCGTCACCAGCTGGCCCGAGACCGAAGCCGACACACGCTTGCCCACAAAGGAATGCAGCGAGAGCAGGGAGCCGAGCGCTTCGCTGATGATATCGCCCTTGACTATCTTCCCATTTTCAATGGACCCCTCGGGGGTTGGAACAACGCCGAAGTTGACAAGGCTCAGTGCATTCTTGTCTCGTTTGAACTGAGCCACTTTGATCGTGCTCGTCCCAATATCTACTCCAATGATCGGTGTTGCCTTGTTTTCTAGCCCAAACACAGGGTGCCTCCTTATGCGCTCGACCGTCGGACTTCTACCTGTGGAACAGGGTTGTCAGGTACCAGGTAATCAGGTCATCTCCCGCAATAGCTGCGACATATGCGCCCACGGCCATAGCGGGACCGAAGGGCATCGAGTCTTTTCCTTTCTTCTTGAAGAACACCATGAGAACAATCCCTGCAAATGCCCCGATGATGAAGGCCAGCATCAGAAAGACGACAGACAGCCGCAAGCCCAGGAACGCGCCGAGCATGAGTCCCAGAGTTGCATCGCCCCAGCCCATGCCGCCTCTCGAGAACAGGATAATCAGCGCAAACAGGCTCGCACCGATTGCCGCTCCCCCAGCAGCACCCACCAGACCATGCCACCCTGCAAGCGCGCCGAAGAGCAGACCAATGGCGGTCCCGGGCAAGACGACCGTGTCGGGCACGAGACCCGTCTCGAAGTCGATGATCCCGACCGCCAGCGCAAGGACTGTCATGATAGCGAACTTCAGGGCATCGGCACTCCACCCCAGACCCCAGCCCAAACCGACGAACAACACTCCGGTACACACCTCGGTCCAGAGGTACCGGACCCCGATCCGCGCGTGACAGTACCGGCAACTCCCACGGAGAAACACATAGCTCCAGACCGGCACAAGGTCAATGACACCCAGCTGATGACCACAGACCGGACAGACAGACCGCCCTTTGACCCACTGCTCATCGCGCGGTATGCGATAGGTGAGGACGCCCACGAAACTCCCCATGAATGTGCCGGCTATGAAGCAGACGGCAAGAAACACCACCTCGGGAACGACGCCCAGCAAGCCAGTCACGAGCAATCCATCCTTTCAACACCCCTTCGTGCGCTCAGAATGGCACCGTACGATCTCTGAACGCTGCATGTGCCCATTAATCGTCGCTTAGTATAGCACACACGGCCGCTACCTGTACATAGTTTGGCCGACGAGATGCAAAATGCAAGACCTGCGCGCGCCGCCAGTATGTTACACTTCGGGACGGTTCCATATCTGTAACACTGTTACACTTCGGGACGGTTCCGTTTCCTCTGAGAGTGTTACACTTGCACCCCTTTGTGCAGCCCCCGGATATGGAAAACCCCCATTCTTGGTTTTCCTCCAGCTCTTATCCTATGGTCTTTTCCAGGAATCGAAGAAAATTTCCACCGATGATTTTAACCATATCAGCTTCACCATATCCCCTGGCCAGGAGTTCTGCGGAAAGTTCTACCGAATGCTGGTGCCCCTTTATGCAATCGTACTCCAGATGGGGCCCGGCTTTCGTGAAATCTGCCATCTCATCACAAAAATCAAAACCAAACCCCACGTGATCAGTCCCTACCAGATCGCGAATATGATCCACATGATCGGCCAAATCCTTCTCGTCTAGTTTTTTTGTGTCCGGGTTACCCACAAAGATACTAAGCGCATTCATTCCCATGACCCCACCGCTCGACGCCAATTTACGAATCAAATCGTCTGTGAGATTTCTCATGGAGGGGGTTAAAGCTCTACAGTTAGAGTGAGATGCCATGACAGGCCCGTGGTAAAAATGGAACAGGTCTTCCACTCCCTCACCATTGAGGTGGCTTATATCGAGATACATGCCTAAACGGGCGGCTTCCCGCACCACCTTGACTCCAAACTCCGTCAACCCGCCCTTCTGCCCCTCCTCCACCAGATCAAAGAAACACCCGTCCGCTGCATAATTTCGGCGGCTCCACGTCATCCCAATGCCCCGCACTCCCAGTTCGTAGAAGATGCGCAATAAGGCGAGATCGTTCCCGATAGGCTCAAGGCCCTCAAAAGAAAGAAGAATAGCAAGTTGCCCCTTCTGCC
>Ga0209538_1000479_pt1 | contig 23216 bp, 18 predicted proteins | sample BarGraNGADG00211_2_FD_184492 | JGI IMG/M metagenome (GOLD analysis project Ga0209538, IMG submission 184492) | Arctic peat soil microbial communities from Barrow, Alaska - Barrow Graham LP Ref core NGADG0004-211 (SPAdes) (version 2) | ecosystem: Environmental > Terrestrial > Soil > Wetlands >... | reverse complement strand
AGACCTTGTGGCTTCCTGCTTCCTGACAAAACTTGTCCCTGTAACTTTTCAGCTACAAGCCCAGAGGTCCTTGTCTCCACAGGCGTTTTGGTCTTGCGACCCCGTTCCCGACGTTCCGGCGGTACGGTGGTTACTGCTGCTATAGCTATGTAAGCCACTTCAACGGCCCCATTTTCGTCTCGGTCATGGAGATGGCCACAAATTGGACAAGTCCAGGAGCGATCGGAGAGTTTCAGATCCTTTTTAACATAAGTACAGGTTGGTGTGGAACACGTTTGAGAAGAAGCAAAAAAGCGATCTGCTTCAATAATCCGCCGCCCGTACCAGCTTGCCTTATACTTTAAAAAGGTCTTGAAGTAGCCCCAGCCCACGTCGGAAATAGCTTTGGCGAGGCGGTGGTTTTTTTTCATACCAGCAATATTTAGATCCTCTAGCCCAAGCACTTGGTTCTCGTGAATTAGGGTTGAGGTGGCTTTTTGTAAGAAATCTTTACGTTGCGCGGCGACATGCCCGTGCGGGTTTGCAAGCTTTTTGCAAGTCTTTATATAACTTTTTGACGCTTTGGTCTCATCCTTTTTGCTCCTTTTGTGTTGTTTTTTGCTCAAAGCTTTTTGCAGCCTTTTTAAATGTTTTTCTGCTTTTAGCAAATATTTGGGATTTTCGAGCTTGGTATACACAAAACTTAATTCGCTTAAAGGTTTTGTTTTCGCTGCTTTCAACGAGGTTGTTGCCATAACGGCAAAAGTTTTCAAACCTACATCAATACCAACCAATTTATTAACTTTTTTTAAGGTTTCAATTTCTTTTTCTACTAAAACGCTAACAAAAAAATTGTTAGCAGCAGTTTTCGTAATAACAATACTTTTAATTTTTCCAATAATTTCCCTATGTAATTTAATTTTTATTGGAGTTTTCAATTTTGGAAGAAAAAGCCTATTCCCTTTTATCTTGAAAAATTGGGGGATAGCAATACCTTTGTCGTCTTTTCTCCGTTTCAGAACGGGCGCTTCAGCCCGGTGCGCAAAATAATTTTTGAAAGCGGTATTTAAATTTGCCACTGCACCTTGCAGCAATTGAGAATTCGAAGTCTTTAAAAAAGGATATTGCTGCTTTAAGCCTGGAAGTAATTTTTTGTAGCTATAAAAATTCCAACCAGTCTTGTTTTTTAATTGGTCTTTTTGATATTGGCTCAGAATTTCGTTGTAGACAAAGCGTGCATTACCAAAATCCTGGAAAAGAACTTTTTCTTGCTCTTTCGTAGGATAAAGGCGAAATTTATAAGTATAATTTATCAATTTTTTCATTGTATTTATATTATACCGGAAATACGTGGGTTTTCAACCTAGCACAAAAAATGAAAAAACCTTCCCCGCTTTCATCTCTCCACTAAAGTGGAGAGGTTTCTCGCGGGTCGATCCTAAGATCTTACCCCTTATTGGGAAAAATAAAAGAGGAGAAGACATTTCGTCTTCTCCTCAAGTGTTATTTTTTCTTAAAGATTATTTTGCTATTTAACCATACTTTCTGTTGCTTCTGCAAATGTTTAAGCTTTGCCGGAGCTTTTTTGATACCTCGGTGCTTTTCCGGAATTGCTTCTAGTTTCTTTATCGCTTTTTCCGGAACGTTAAGATATTCATTCATAATAACATCTCCTGGGTTTTATACCCAAATTGTCCCGAAAAATCGCAAAAAAACAAGTTTACGCGGAAGCCTTCAACTTTTCTAACGGAATAACCTCACTATTGGACCAATCCGGATATTTAACGTCTTTCTCGTCCGTAAGGCTAACCCAAATAACGGGATAATCTGGTTCCTTCTTGGGAAATTCTCCATAACCATCCGTTAAATAAACCAAAATAGCTGTCTTATCTACCGCATTAAAAACCGGTCTGAAATCCGTTCCCCCACCCCCACCGAGCTTCTTGGTGAAAGCTTCTCGCAGCCCGTCTTCATTGTCAATACTAATTTTATCATGAATTGCTGCATCGCAAAAAAGTAAATCTACGTGCCAGCAAGCAAATTCCTTGAGCGTCGAAGCAATGGCATCGTAAAACTTCTTGAGTTCCTCGTTACCAATAGAACCAGAAGTGTCTACCGCAATCGTCATATCCAGATATCGCTTTTCCATCCCCGGAAAATAACCGAAGCTTAGAAGATTATAGTTAGGCACCCGCATCGTAGTTTGCTGCGGCGCGATACAATTAACCACAAACCGGTTTATTGCATCGGCAAAACTATATTCATTCTTAGAGCCCTCGTCCATCATGCGCTTCATAAAACCTGGCAGCTTCCCTTGATACCGCTCCTTAATTTCATTAGCTAAACGGCCCAGGGTAGCATTGGACATTTGTCTTTCCTTTTTTTCTGCTTCTTTAGCCTTTTCCTCGTCAGTGGGAATTTTGTCGCCCCAATGGGAATGATCGTCGAAGGACTTTATGCCATCCGGAACAATACTTCCAGAAGAACCCTCTTGTGTACCGGCCCCCCCTTCAGAAGTTTCATTACCCTTTTGGTTCCCTGCCTGATTCTTCTTGGGTCTCCCTCGGCCGCGCTTGGGTTGTGAAGAGGCATCTACTACGCCTCCATTTTGCCCTTGCCCGCTAGAAGGCTCGCCTTGGCCTTGCTGGCCGGAAGCATTGCCGTCGTCCGGTAGTTCAATACCAACGCCGCCTCCCCCTCCACCTTGGCCTTGCTGGCCCTTGCCTTGCTGTTGTTGCTGTTGCTTAATTTTCTTCGCCTGCTCGGTAAACTCGTTCATAAGAATCCGATAAATCTCTTCGGTTGAAATATCCGCTAAATCCTCGCGGTACAGGAAACCGAAACCCTTGGGAATGGTAAAACCAAGATTCATAAGGATTGCATTGTCCGCATAATCACAAGCAAGATTAAAAACTTCCATATTCCTATATTTGCGATTAACGCGAACGCTGCTGCAATGAAAAAGAATCTTGTGCATAACTTCGTGCATCATGGTAAAAGTAATACCATCTTTCATAATATCCGTATCTTCGGGCAGCGTAGCCATAAAAGCTGGATTGTACCTAATCTCTAAACCATCGGTATAGGCGGTCGGCATCTTACTATTTTTGATCGTTTCTTCGTCCATGGGCTTAATATCCAAGCTATAAATGATCTGAGCCAGAGAATAAAATTGCTTTCTAAGGCGCGTTCTTCTGTTAGAAATATGCAGTGCTATTTCCTCTGCCAATTCTTTACTAATTTTCGTCGGAATTGGAGTTCCAGGATTACTATTCTTTGTGGGCATTTGCCCCTCCTTTATGATTTTTTGTATCTAAGGATGTTATGCGAAAAAGCGAGAATGAAAATTATTTCCGCTTTAATTATAGCTCAAAACAAAAATATTTTTATTTTAAACTCTTTCTTTTTACAAAATAAAACCGCGGAGTTTAGAAAACAACTCCGCTGGTATCAGAAAACTTTAATTATATTATAAACAAATATGAACAAAAGTGTTATACTATAGCTATAAAACTGCTTTTAGGGGCTTACAAAATGATAAAAAAATATAAACGAAGCAATTCAGGCAGTATGAGAAGGACTTCCAGAATTTATTTTACGGAAGTAAATGCCGGAAAATTAAAGCAACTAAGAACCTTTTTGTTCTTTTATTCCCAGCTAGTTAATTATTATATCGAGATGTTCTGGGCGAGCAAAAACTTTAGTAGCCAGTTAGCTAATAAAACCATCACTGATAAGGCTGTTGTTAGGTTTAATATTACGGCGCGCTTGGCCCAGGCAGCGAGTAAGCAAGCTAAAGAAATTGTAAACTCCCAGAGAAAAAAGTCCGAGAATAAACGAACAATGCCAATCTTCAAAAATATTACTGCTAATTTGGATGCAAGATTTTTTGGAATAAACAATTTCAAAGGTAGCTTTGATTATGCGTTAACTTTTATGTCTGGGCTTCCAAATGTTATTATTCCCTTTAATAAAACGAAGCCTACTAACGCGTTTACAAATAATGGTTGGACGTTAGCAAAATCTATTCGCTTGGGAATAAAAAACAACAGACTATTTATAGATCTTATATATGAAAAACCTATACCCGCCTTAAAGGAAACCGGAGAAATCCTTGGCGTAGATTTAGGCTACAGAGTTCCTTTGGCGACCTCCGACAAACAATTAATCGGAGTTGAACTTAAAGCAAAAATACAAAAAATTGGGAAACGCCGAAAGGGGTACAACCATTACGTAGAAACGGAACTTAATCGCTATATTAAGCAGTTAGCTTGGAAGGAAATTAAAATTTTGTTGCTAGAACGTTTAAAAAATGTTAAAAAGAATAAACGAGGGAAGTTCTCTCGTAAAGTCAATAGATTATTATCTATGTGGCAATATGCCAAGGTCACAAAGAAGCTGGAACAACGGTGTGCAGAAGAAGGGGTTTTGCTGAAATTCAAAGCGCCCTGGAAAACTTCCCAGCATTGTCCGCTCTGTGGCAAGATAGATGATAAAAGCCGTAAGGCTGCTAGGTTCAAGTGCACCGGCTGTGGTTTTGAAGAACATGCAGACATAGTCGGAGCGATGAATTTAAAAGTCTTAGAGTTGGCGGGGGTGTATAGTCTCCGTTCGCTAAAAAGCAAAGCCGTAGCCTATAAATGGCTATGAAACTTGCAACTATCAGATTTTTGTTACTACTATCCGAAAGATTATTTCCAAGACAAAAATATAAAAGAGTGGCAACCCTGACTTTTTTGGTAAACAAATCCAAACTATTGGTATTGGAGGAATAGCTGCTATACTAAAAAATAGTTTAGAAACTTCAGTACCGATAAATAGATTTACTGCAAGTCTACAAACTAGTTCAAAATGTAGCATCTACAAAAAATCCCTCCTTTTCGTCAGGGTTTCTGTTTATAAAAAATACGGAACTAATATCGATAGGATATTAATTCCGCAAGAGACAAGATATTTTTGTAGATAAAATCGTTACAGGTGCATGTCCATGATGATGTTCATACACGTACCTGCGTACTTGTCCAGCGCCTTGTAAGCTTCTGGATCCTTAACAAAGACCTTGCTGCTAAGGATATTTGCATCCTTAAAAACCGTAAGGTACAAGATCAGGTACTCGTCCGAGCCAATACTGTGGGCCTGCTTTGCAGCAAACTCAATGCCCTCGGCAAGTCTAAGCTTCCCTGCCTTAATAGCAGAAGCCACCGCGTAAGAAGAACTAAAAATTTCTCCGTCCTTAATGGAGAAATACTTCTGTTTCTTAACCCGGTCAACTACGTCAAGCCCGATTTCTCCATACTTGTCCGCAAACCCTGCAAACTGATCTGCCATACCTTCATTAACGGCAGTAGCGCAAGCAGTTCTATAATCCAAGCCGGCCTCAATGTTCAAAGAACAGTTCTCCCAAGCCCTAGGGTTGATGGAATTATTAATCTCTGAACTAATAAGGTTTTCTGGATTAAACTCTATCCAGGAGCAAATCGCTGGATGAATGTTGTTCACGAAGTAAGGGCGTGCCTCTTTCCAGTTGGTTTGAAGCGTAAAACGAGAGAAACGAGAAATAATAGGGCCCAGTAGATTACTATAGAACCCCTTATCTTCCGCTCGGTTGCCCGCGCCAACAATGAGAATCTTGTCCGAAATATACTTATCGTACAACTTTCGCTCTGTCAGCAGCTTCAGCGCATTCCGCTGTTCGAGGGGCAAGGCAGAAGTAAATTCATCCAGAAATAAAATACCATAGCGGTCGGCGCTCAAAGGCATAAACCTTGGAGGGCAGAAAGTGGTAAAACTTGAAGTAATCTCTGCGTGGGTAATGGGATCCTTGATCGTTTCCTCCACTACCTTCGGAATTCCGTTGAAGGTGGTAAAGTCAGAAAGCGCAAGGGACAAATCAATGAACTCGCCCTTATCAAAATACTCTTCCTTCTCTATATCTTTGCCTGCAGCAATGTCCTGTTCCCGTCTTTCGGCCTCTTCCTCGTTAACTTCCTTTACCGCTTGCGCGGCAATTGAAGTCTTGCCAATACCAGGAGCTCCGGAAAAATATACATTAGAAACCTTCTTACCTGCCCGCTTCTTGCGATACAGGGTCTTCAGTAAATTCTTGTACTCCAACGGTCCAATAGTCAGTCCATCAAATACGCTCATTATAGAACTTCCTCCTATTTTTATTTTGTGCTTACAAATAGGTTATAGCCAAGAATAAAAACAAAAAAAAAGCGCAAGAAAATTCTTGCGCTTTTTGCCTTTATTTCCCAAAATTATAAACAAATTCTAGGCACATTTATTTCGAATTTTGGATCTAAAGGATTTACTGCACTTATTAACGAATTATTCAAATCTGCATATTTTGGAGAAATTCTAATTTCATAATGTAAATGGTAAGCATAAGAGGAAACCCCCATACCGCCATAAGGCGTGCCACTATTGCCTGAATACCCTACTAAATCTCCTGGCTTGACCTCGGCCCCGTCTTGCAAAACCGAATAAGCCGTATGACAGAACCTAACTCTAACATAATAAGTTTGCCCGTCTGCTCCAAGATAAGAAGACCAAATTTCTATTACATTACCACCATTTACCGTAGTTCCAGTCCTTATAACTCCATTTAGCGTAGAATAAATAGGTTGGGAAACGCCCCCCGTAGAAAGATCTACCCCCGCGTGGAAACTCACGCCCGTAGCAGAAGTATAATCTCCGCTTTTTCCAAAAAGGGCCGTAACACAAGTGCTTAAACTTCCCAAAGGACTGCCTTGGGGAAAGCCCTTAAAAACGCTAAGATCTGTTGCCGAAGGCGGCGTTACCGTAGCGCCCTGCAAATTTGGATCAATTCCCGGCGGTATATCACTGGGAACTTGGAAATTAACAATATTATCAGAATTTATATCTATAATATCTTCTTGTGGTGCTTGATAATAATTCGAAGGATCTACTATCGCGAAAGTTCCTACTTGCGAAGAACTGATATAATTAGTAGGATCCTTTATTCTCCCCAGCGCTTCGGGCGTTAAAGTCCCGTCAGGCTTCATATCGCCTTGTTTTATTACATACAATTTTGCTAATAAAGGATCGGTTTGATTTATTTGATTTTTATCTGGTAGCGCGCCCGTAGGTGCCACCGTATAAGAAAAATCTGATTCATAACTGGTAGAGGCTGGCGTTAAAGCATTTGTAACCTTACTACCTGTCGTAGCCCCTGTTGTCGGATTATCCAGCGCGGTTTTATTAAAAGCTACCCCTTCGGAATAGGAAATATATTTTGTAAAAATTGCAAAATCATCTGGCAATTTTGGCGTAACTATATATTCATAATTTGGATTATTTTTCTTTTCCTGACTTGGCTTAACCATAGTTCCCGTAATCTCCCAAGCTCCGGAAGAGGTATTTTTCTTAAATTCTGTTAAGAAGAAATCCTTAGTGCCCTCAACATACAAAGGTATAGTCGTTCTATCTTTGGTCGCGCTTCCGTCGCTTTTATCCATTAAAGGTAAATAGCTCAAATTTGAAGTGCTAAGAACATTATTAACATTTGCTTTTATTAAACCTTCTAATTTTCCATAAAAAGTTTTTGCTTCTTGTCCTATACTTAGGTCAAAGCCAGCAGGCGGCAACACTACCTCCGCACTCGAAATTGGATTTGGACCCCAAGGAAGTTTTATAGCCGGTAGTGTAACCACTTCGGTTGTAGGCTTCCCCGTGTATAAATCTTTTACTGAATCCCCCGCCTTCACCGGTATCGTTCCTCTCAGCCCCGTCGCGGGAATTATATAGCCCGGTTGAGAGCCTGTTGTTTTATAAGTAGCAATTTGGGTATATTGAGCGGCACTTACCCCTACATAGGTTTCCACCCCAGATTCAAAAGCAAACAACGGCGTTGAAATAGTCTTGTTAGGCTTCAAAATATTTACATCAAAAGCGGTAAAAGGATTAAAAGTAGAAAAGCGACTTATAAAGCTTGCAGGGGTGCCTTTGAACGGATCTGCATATATTTTACCAGTTCCCAAAGGATCCGCAGAGGTATCTCCCTTAACCCCTAACCGTTTATTAAAACCTTGGGTGTCAATAAAATTAGCTAAATCCTTAAAACTTTGTGCCGTAACCTTAGCCCCCGTCGCCGTTTTGAAAGAGAAAGAAGAAGTAGTTCCGCTTTCAAGGGGAGTGCCGTCATCGGCTTTTGAAACCACTGTCAGAGCTTTCGTCTGACTTCCCCCTACTATTTGCCAAGCTCCCTTATCTTCGAGAAAAGAAACAGAGTTTATTCCCCCTGTTGTTACCGGCGCGAAACCCGGCATTTTACTCGCCCAATAATTAAGCATATCACTGGTAAAGGGTTTATATTCCATAGAAACAATAAATTGTTCGTTAGTGTCCTTTATCATAAAATCGGGTTGGGTTGCGCCGGGTTTAGCAATATTCGCCCAAAAAGCCGCATAAGCTTTTTTGATTCCTTGGTTACTAATGTCCGCCTTCCACGTGGCGTTGAATTGCTCCATACTCATAGAATTTTCTTGGGCGTAATAAGCTTGTTTATCTGCTTTAAGTGTTAAGGTATCGGAACCGGTAGATCTAAGATTAAAAATTACAAGGCCCGCTCCCGGAGATTCCTGATAATATTTGAAAGTTTTAGCTATGGAAGGATCCGTGGAAACCCCACTTACCGTAAAATCTTGTACGGTTGCTTGGGGATTTGCATAAATTTTGTCCTGATTTATTAAAAGCCCCGTTCTTTTTGCAAGCACATAACCTTCCATTGGCGAAAGCCCAAAACCAAGGTTCAAAACCGCAGAAACATCGGCCGTGCCCCCGGTTTGGACTACCCAATTACTGGTTGCTTCATAAAGTCTGGTTACCGTAATAGGAGTAACCGGCGCTGTTGCATTAGTAGTAGTAACCGGCTCCGTTGCGGTAGTTGTCAGCCATCTCGTATTTCCATACTGATTTTTTACTACATCGTGCCCGCTTGTTTCAGTAGTTTCCGTGTAGGAATAATTTAAGGAAGTAGTGGCCGTGCTAGTTCGTAATTGCCCGTTTAAGGTTTGAAAAGGCACCAGTCTTAACTCTCCGGTTCTCATATCTTTAATCCAAACCGCATTATTAGAAGAAAGCCGCACCGCCCCTGCATTGCCAACATCAGCATTAGGACTTGCATTTACTGTTTTATATGGAACAAGTTCATCGTCTAAGAAAAAACTACCATTGGTTATGTTTCCAAAAGAACTACCTATACCATTACTCGTGTCTGAATCCACATAACCATAATAATTATATTTCGGTGTATTTTTTGTATTGTCATAAATTACTTTTAAGGGGTTTGCCTCACTGTTCCCTGCCAGTCCGTTTGGATCCTTATAAAGCGGATTACTATAAGGACATAAACTCAAATATTTCTGTTCCTCAGAAGCATTCGTCGCCGCTGACACATCTGGATCTGGCACCCAAAAAGGCGTATATTTTACTTCATCTAAGGGGCCAAAAACCAAATAGCTGGGCCCCTGAAAAGGATCTCCCAAGGGAAAAGAAGCAGTATAATTTGCTCCATTTATTCCTGCACCAATTTCCCCAATACTCGCTTGGTTAGATACCGTTATTGCATTAACCGCCGTTAGCGTAGGATCTCCCGTAATATTTCCCCCGGCAGTGAAACTCGTGTCAATAGCCCCGTTCTGCACGCCCCAACCACTACCATTTGTGGTAGTTTGTTTTTTACCAGTCACAAAATTTGCAACTCTTGTTAAAAATTTCCCTACTCCACTAACTATATTTTTAATAAAATCTATCATTTTGCCTATGACTAAGAGACCTGGAAAAAGTACTAAAATAACCCCCCCCAGTATCAATAGTCCGAAAAACCCGAAAAATAGAGCTAACAAGAGGACCCCAACAACTACGCCCACTGCTATTGCATCTTCAACAGATCCTACCTTTTCTTCCGCTTCATTCATTGTAAGCACCCCTACTACAAAGCTTCTAGCTCCTCTATTTCGCCCGCCCCTATAGAGTCGAGCCCGGCCTCCTTAACTAACATTTCCCTTTCTCTTCTAGCTCTTTCCTCCGCCAAAAGTTTTTCTTGCTCTGCCATTTTTAGAGGATTAGATTCAAATAATTTTTTCTCTAAATCTGAAGCAATGACTCTTATCGGGAATTTTTCTGTATCAAGGATTAGCAAGCCTCCGCCTATCCCTGCGCCTTGCAAAATTCTGGCTTCCCTATTGGACAAATTAAAAGCGTCCTGTACTACGGGGAGCCCCGCTTCTGTTTGCGTTGTAATAAACTTTACCACCGCATTTTGTAGCAACGCTCTGCCCGCATTGTCATTAACTACATCTTGCACATCTTGGGTGGCAAAAACTACCGACAGATTAAACTTTCTACCGGTTTTGACGGCCTCCAGCACCAAATCTGAACCAGCACTGGTTCTTAAAATGTCCCACCCTTCATCTATAACTAATTTGGTTCTTATTTTATCTTGTTTCACTTTTTCCATAACCATAGAAAAATCGATGATGGTTAAAACCGCCTTAATTTCTTTCGGAATATTTGTGTAATCAATAGCTACAAAATTGTTTTTTACATCAAAACTTGTTCGTTTTGAAAAGTATTCGCTAAAAGTTCCCCTGGAAAAAGGTACCAGCCGCAAAGATATGTCCCCTGCTGCGTCGCCTCTTCCCTGCATTTCTTCACTTTCCAAAAAAGCGACGAGATCTAAGAGGGTCGGAAACTCCGTGCCTTCCTTTTCCCCTGCTCTGTCCCAGCCAAATTTTCTATATACGCCATAAATCGCTATTTCCAAGATAGCAACTTCCGTAGAAGAAAGCGGTTCTATTATTAGCATATTTACTAAGGCTTTAATTCTCGCCGCGGCTGAATCTAATGCCTTGGAAATCGAAAAATCCTCAGAATAATACAAATCAAAGGGATTTACCGACAGCCCCCCTCTTTGCCGGCTGATATAAACGCCCTCTAAATAGTCGGTAGTTAATCGATATTCTCCGTTGGGGTCCAAGAGAAAGATTCGCTCCTTTCTCAATAAAAAACTCCTAGTCAGCAACGATTTCATAAAAAAGGATTTTCCCATGCCACTTACTCCCAAAATTACTATATGGGCGTTGGGCAAATCCCATTCATTTATTTTCAACAAAGATCTTGTTTTTTCACTAATGCCATATACAACGCCCTGCTTATCATGCACCTCTCTTATTAAAAAGGGGATAGAAGAAGCCACGCCTCTTATCGTCATTAATTGTTCTTTCTTCGAATTTAAAAAATCCAGCCCCAGCGGCAACGAACTCAAAAAAGCTTCTCTTTCTCTGAAATCGGCCGGATAAGTTAAAACGTTTTTAAAAGCTGCTTGCATATCATTAAAAGAATGTTTTGTCAGCTCTTTCGAGCCGTTAAAAACAGTAAAATAGGTAGTTATTTTATAGGAAGCAGCATTGTCGGAAACCATCGTGGTAGAAAAATTTTCCAAACTTTTATTGGCTTGTTCCATTTTTAAAGAGGGCATTCTTTTACCTTGCTCTTCCCCTATCATATAACTTTGGATTTCTAATCTTCTAGAATCTATTTCCTTATAGATTTCGTTATCAGAAACTCTTCTCGCATGCATGGTTAGTACGAAGTCAAAAGGCTGGCACAAAACATCCGTCAAATAGCCCGCAGTTAATTTATTGGGATATAAAGAAATAAGCCCCGCCTTGGCAAAGTTGCTACCCAGCCGTATTTGCTCCTCTTCTACCCCATAGGAACCAACCCCCATCATACCACTAATTGCCTCGCTATCTCTATCCCCGATATCTACCATATAATCGTCCACATTCAAATAGGTGCGATGTTTATGCAGGATAGAAGCAAAAACATTGACTACTTCTTTTCTCTCCAAAGAAGTTAACTCCATGCCCACTTGTCTAAAACCATTTTTTAAATCCTCTTCTAAATTTTTTGTATTTTTATTCTGTTCAAAAGAAATAAAATATCTAAAATAGCCGATACTTCTCTCTTTTATTTGGCGAAGAATGGCCTTTTTATATTCTTTTATATATTCCCCGCCCTTCCCCTTCTCCGCTTCTTTTAGCTCCGAAATAAATTCCTCTATAGGATAAAGCGAGTGATAAACGGTAAAACTAAGATCCGAAGAAACCCGGTAAAGCGTTTGCATCAAAGAAGAAATTATTACTAATTTCTTAGATATCTCGGATAATTCAAAAGAAAAACCATTACTCTCCATTATTCTTATATTTTTTCCAAGGATAGCAACGTTCCCGCTTTCGTCTATACCACTGATAGGCAAAAATTTAACTTGCGAAATGGGCGTGCCCGCTGTTTTTTCAATTTTTTCTTTTTTAACGTTAGTCATAATACACCTTAACCTTTCCGGAATAGCCAAATCTCATTCTCAAATAATCAAATAAAATCATGCCCTTTATTTCAATTTTAGCCAAAGCAAAGCCTACGCCGAAACCAACAGCGATTAAACCAATCTTCACCAGCGCCGCTTTAACGAAAAAGAAGAAAGGGCCCGCTATCAAGATTATCGCTGCCGCCATAATGAAAATCTGGCGCTCGCTTAAAGATTTGCTAGCGCTTTCCATGGAAAACTGTTGCGGTACATAAAAATCTAAATCATCCTCTTGTTCCATTAAAAAGCTCCTTATTTCCTCTTGGTAATACTACTTATTATAGCATTTGGCTCTTCCATCCCTTCCGTCAGCCCAGAAGTTAACTCGGAAATTAAAGAAGGCGTTTTCGTTACTAAAATCATGGCCGAGGCATAGATAAACATATTAATAAAATACACAGATCTGTTCGCTGCCGTTTGCATGGTTGCTGGATCCGGCAATTTCGCCGTCGTTGCTAAAAAAGCCGCACTCATACCGTTGGCTAAAAAATAACCAAACAAGAGTACCATCGCTACTAAAACGGGAAAGACGGACCAAGTTATCATTTTGTTAAGCCACTTTTCAAAACCTTTTTCGGTAAATTTAGAGGCTAAACCGGAAAAAACTATCGGCGAAACCACTACCAAGAAAGCCAACATTATATAACGCATGGCCATCATCGCCGTTATTGTAACAATCATCATAGTACTATAAGTCGAAACGAACAGAACAACAAGCGCTTGGGGCAGACTTGCTATGCTAAAAATGGTCCCCTCCTGCTGGAAGAACCCTCCCAAGCCCCCTACCCCCGCAACCTTTCCCGCAATGTTACTACTCCACGGCGTCAAGGCATAAACGGCAGCGCCGGAAGCAATAGGGTGCGCATTGTTAATAAAACTTTGCAAATACTTTTCTAACACAGAATTATCTGCAAGTGCGTCCGCGCCGGTAGGAAAACCTATCGTTCCATAAACACTCTTAGTTGGATCCCCTAACACCTTTATGAAAATATTGTAAAGCTGTTCTCCTAAAAAGATAATCGCTCGAGAAATGGGCCAGGAAAAAGCTGCCATTAGCACCGAAGTAACGACTCTCGCCAGCATAGTAAAAATTCCGCCCCCAAGGGCCGGCCTCGCTACCGTTTCCCCCGCCGCTAAAGCAAAAACATCCTTAAAATAATCTACCAAAACTAAAATCAAGATTATGGCTACCGCTAGGCCCATAAAAAATATCCAGAAAGAATTTATGGCTGCCCCAATGCCGCCCCCGGTCGCCGCAAAAAAAGTGGTACCTTCCATCGTACCAATTGCGGGCACCAAAGAATAAGTAAAAGTCGCTCGGGCCATACTAGCAAAAGCAACGGCTATCCAGGTAAGCACGCCAAAAATGACACTGTAGACAGCAGAGGTGCCTGTGCCTTGCAACGTGTTCAATGCAAGCCCCGGGCCGCTCGTGCCCAAGCCGATCGCGGTTTTACTAAAAGCCGAAGATATTACCATTATTAAAACCGTCGTTAGGGGCGGTAGCAAGACAAAGATTAAAGCAATATTTATCCCTGCCTTCGACAATTCCCTGCTTTCGGCTAATTCCTCTGCATTAGTAGTGCTTCTAGCTACTAGAATTCTAACAATGATTATAGGAATAAGCACGGCCGCCGCGATCATTATTATTTTATAAATTGGCCAAACTATTGAAGCAAATAACGTTATTAAGTCGCTTCCGTTTATTCCCGTCATGTTAGCCCCCTCATTTTGTTCCTGCTATTCTAAAGAAAATACCAAGAATTTCCGGCACCAGATTCAGAATCGCAAGACTAATAAAACAAGTTATGAGCCCGGTTCTAGCTTCGGTTACCCCTCTCGGATCTCCCTCTATGGATGCTTGCACCAAACCAAAGACACATAAAAATAAAGACATAAATAATAATAAGAAACCAATTACTACGGCAACAGTATTTATTTGCTCAATTGCGGCAATAAGCCCCGAGGCGCCGCTGCCAAAAGCGCTGAAAAGGCCGCCGCCGTTCTTTTCTCCGCCAAAAATTGGAACGCCTTGCAAGCTTCTATATGCGGGATCGTTTGGAATGCCGGTAATATCGGAACTTGCATTACTAACAAACATACTATCAATTATTCCCTTTACCCAATCAAAGATAAATTGCATTTTATCACCTCTCAAAAAAACAGTTCTTTCCTAATAATTGTAATCAAAAAAAAACAAAAGCGCAACCTAATTTTTCAAAAGGGTTGCGCTAATTGTTTAGTTAAAGTTAAAGTCTAATAAACTCTCTTCTATTTTGCTGAAACTTACGGCGTTGTCGTCGGATTTAACCACGGAGCGACAATCGATCCCTTTGTTCCACCTGCGGTTGCGTTCAAAATAAGACCTACTAAAAGGGGCATTAAGCCAATTGCTGCTTCTCCGATTAAAGAAGCTATTAGCGCCTGTCGCGCGTAGTTAATGGTCATGGGGTTACCCTCAAGCGAACCTTCCACCAACTGCCCAATCGAGAACAAAAGCGCGCCCAGTAAATACACGGCTAAGAGCACCGCGATAGTTCCTGTTATCATTGATATCTTCGTCGCCAAGTCCTTAACTCCGGCGGACAAATCCGGTTGAAGCGTCGGAAGAGTTTTATCCGCATTTGTCGCGCTTGCGTTAAGCACTACTGCGCCCACCTGCAAGGCCACTAAACCAACCACCAATAAAACCTTTAAAACCTTAGTGAATTTTTTCATTTCTTGCCTCCTATACCTTAAAAAATATTTTTGTTAAACCAACACCCTTTTACAAAACTTTGACTGTCTTGTTATACACTTTTAGTTAAAAGTGTCAATTTTTCAAAAAAGCGCAAAAAATTGTTACCTAAAACAAAAATTTTAGCAATTTCAAAAAAATAAAATTTGCAATTTCTCTTTTTTCTTTGCAAAAAAAAACACTACAATTATAATATAAATGATAATTGCAAAAAGCAAAAAAATGGGAGCCTGAAATGGACAATAATTCTAAAATGTACAATATAAATAAGGTTTTTTTAGAAGGCGTGCTAATCACCAATGCGAAACAAACGCCAAAAGCGGTAATGTTCATTTTGAAAAGCCAAAAAGGAAAACACACTAACTTTTTTAGTGTAGTTTGGTTGAAACCTTCCGCGCCTACAGAATTCTTAAAATCCTTAACCAAGGGGAAAACCGTAATAATTTCAGGAACAATAGCCACGGAAGAAGGCAAGGTGGTTATTTTCGCCGACGATGTCCAGAAAAGATATGTTCAAATAACACAAATTGTCAACGGCGAGAAACAACAATCCATCGCCGAAGAAGTAATAGAAGTAAATGTGAAAGCAGAAGATATTCCTTGGCCATATATGAGAGATATCTTTGAAAGCAATTAAGCGATAAAAAGTACCAACAAAAAAAGCGTCAGCCTTAAGGCTGGCGCTTTTTCCTTTCCGTTCTAACTTATAGTAAGGGGCCCGCTTTATCGTTCCCTTCTTTTTTAGTAATGATAGCTAATTCCACTATCCAAACAACAAGGCCTAAAAGATAAAACATAATTCTTCCAGCCCCGCCGCCCGTAGTAAATATCGAATAAACAAAAGTCAAAAGACTTACTGCTGCCCCGACAAAGAACAAACTCTTTATAAGCCCGGTAATAGAAGCCTTCATGGCTTGGTCTAATTTATCGGAACCAAGAAAGAAAATATAAGCAGGGCCTACAATATTAACGGTCCAAATCGTAAAAGAACAAATCCATCTTGACATATTCATAATCTTTATACCCCCTCAGTTGTTTTTTTTACTACGCTAGCTTTTTCCAACGCTACTTCGATCTTTTTTGCTTCTCCTCGTTTCCAATCCTTTCGCTCGTTATTATAGCCCCCTCTGTCGTGCATTTCCCCTACAAAGAACTTGGTAGGCTCCCGGAAGATCTGGATTTCCCTGACGATAAGCTCTAACCTATAAGAGGGATTTTTTTGCCCCGGGATGGTATGATAGACCGATATCAAGGCCCCCGTTGCTGCTACTTCAATCCCAGTTTTCCCAAACCTTACTGCTATTTTTTGAAAATTTTCTGGATCCTTTGGTTTATAAACGCAAAACACCAAGTTCAAGGGCGCCGTGCTCGTTTTTAATTCATCAAATTGCCGTTTTATATTACCACTTTGAATTACAAACCTTACTAAATCTGGATTTTTTTCCGCATCTCCGCCCGGAACTTTGGTTATATACTGGGTGGTAATATTCCCACTAGAATAGATTCTCCCAGTAAAGACGGCCTCGTTAATAATCGGAAAGGCTGTAGGTATTTCTTCTACATCGTCGCTATCCGTACAAAAAATTTGTTGATAAATTCTATTTTTAGAAGCAACATTGCCTACGGACTGCCGCCCCTGTAAAGAGCCCTTTATCCGGATGAAACTTTCGGTTTCAATCTTATCTAAGGCAATCGCCGCCGGGCCAATAGCGGTTATAATAAATTGGTTCATATGTTTCCCTTTTGAACTTTCCTTTTTTCGTTCGTCCACCTGAGAAACTACCGCCCTTATCATACCTACGGCAGCATCGTTCCCTCTTGCTATTACGGGAACTTTATTAGACAATTTACCGGTTATAATAACTCTGTTAATGGCATTCACTAAACACCCCCTTTAAGGTTTTATCCATTATCCATCTAGCAGATCCCCGAATTCGCTCAAAGCATCTTTATTCGCTTTCTTTGAGTCCTTCTTTTTTTCTTCTGCTTGTGACTTCGGAGCTTCCTCGTTTCCCTCGTTCAAAAGCTCTGCATTCAATCCTTCTTGTTGTTCTTTGGTTAAACCTTCCTTTTCCGCGTTAGGCTCGCTAACCAGCTCTTTGTCCTTTTTCTCAGTAGCTTTTACATCTTTATCTTTATTAAACCCCTCTTTCTTTATATTATCCGTTTTTCTGGTTATCCCAAGCAAATCATCTATGACCTCGTTTAAATCGTCATCATTATTGTCAATGTTTTCATATTTTTTCGTTATTCTCTCCGTTTCTTTATTGAAAGTTTCTTTTCGCTCTTCCTTTTTCACTTTTTCCACCGCCTCTCCCGCGCTTAATCTGCTCGTTAAATCCTTAATGCCCTCTTTACTAAAAGGATTTAGATTGGAAGTCAACCAAGTAGAAAGTACTGCTACGCCATCGCCAGAAACATGTTCATCTGGATTTTTGTTTTTCAAAACCGCACTTTGTATTTTTTTCATGCTGTTTTTCAAATCACTGACCATGGTATTACTATAGCCCGGGGTTCGCCGGTCTAGTTTTTCTCTATTAAGTTTCATCAATTTCTTGACCGGTATATAAAGCCCAGGATTTGCATCAAAAACGCCATCAAACCCGTGGTCTTCCTCTTCTGGGGTTAAATAGAAGGGAGCAAAAGCTAATAAAGGGCCATACGGAATTTTATTCTGATGGGTATTCAAATAAGCATACTGCGTACTTAATTTGGAAAAATCATCCAAGTCAAAATTCTTTTCTCCGAACATGGAAGCTATGTCTTTTTCCGGCAATTGGGTCCTGAATTGGAACAAACTCCCCACCGATTCCGTTACGGCGCCTTGTAATTCCGCCGTTTCTCCTGGATCTGAACCTTGGAACCCCTTCAAAAATTGGGTAGCCCCAATGGTGGAAATCTTAAAAGCCCGGCCTTCTCGATATAATTTACTAACAAAGGTGCCGGCAAAGTTTTGCATTTCATCGAGAAAGAGCCCGTAAGGCGTTTCTCTTTCTTTTGTCGTTTCTTGCAAGGTGTTAAAAATTATTCCCAGTAAAATATTTCCAATTACCCTTGTTACTTCCTGATCCTGGTCTATTGGCAAGTTCACTAAAAAATATTTTCCCGCTCTCAAAGTATCCTTTATATCAAAACTTGATCTCGGCGTATCAATAGATAATTCTACGCCCGCCGACATGGACGCCGCTCTATCAATTTTGTTTAGGAGGGGCGAAATAACGTCGCTCCATTTGGCATCTTTTGCTAAAATTCCCTTTACTCGGGTAACCAAATAATGTTTTATGGTTAAACAATCTAGCCCCCCGGTGATTTTTTCTTCTATTCTTCCATATTTTTCTAATTCATCGATAACTTTATCAAAAACCTCATCGGAAACGTACATTTCGGCGATATCCCCAAAAGAATAAAGATCTTCTCGGTCTCTATCTTCTTGCATTTTCCAAAAATTAACATAAGTTAACGCCTTCACGGCATCTGCCAAAATATAATCCAAGCGGGGCCCCCAGGAATAGGCCCAAACTCGCCGTAGCGAGTCGGTCACCGCCGAAGCTACGTTCTCGGCTCTAAACCCATAATAAGGCGCCAAAATGTTTAGGGTAAGCGCGCGGTTTTTGTTCCAAGGGTTGAAAAATACAATGTCTTCTATTCCCACAGTTTTAGGCAGGTTTAGCCTTTTGTTTTCTATTTCTTCTTTCTTTATTATCGCGGCTAAACCTTTTATCAAGTCTCCGTTTTTAGGATCTATCGCCGCAAACCCCCAGCCTTTCTCGATAAAGCCCTTCCCTATGCTTTTCATTACCGTGGATTTGCCCGTCCCCGAAGACCCAAGAATTAACATATTGTCGCAAACATCCTTTTCGGTAAGATTTATTGGCATCATTATCCCGCGGTTATACGATTTGCAGATTTCAACAATGTTATTCTTATCTCCGTCCAACTTTGCTGGAAAATCCAGCACCTTCATTTTTGTAAATTTTGCCGTTGGCGTTGAAAGCTTCGCGGTAGAAGGATGGATGAACGAAGCCAACTCTAGATTAGTCAAAATAATATTTCTCGGAATATAAAAGGGAGGATCCGGTCTCGGGATTTTAACTTTTGGATCTTCTACTTCCACAAAACGATTTCTCCCCGCTAAAACCGCAAGGCCGGAAACCAAATCGTGGGCTTTTTTTTCATTAGTAGCATAAATATTTATATTAACGCCAAAAGGCAACCCTGCTTTTTTATCGGATAATAGCCTTAATTCATCGGACACCGACTGCGAAAGCTGGACTTTCCCCATACTATCTGCCCCGTACAGCCCGGGCATTAATAATCTTTTTAGCCCTGCGCCACCAGGATCTATTCTTTTATCGGTTTCCTTTCTTTCCATCTCCTTTCGCCACACTTCTGCGGGCGAAGGGTGCAAAACAAATTGTATTAAAGAATCCTCTCCAGCATTTAAAGAAAGCACGCTGGTACACAAAGTAGCAAGGGGATCTTCAGATTCAAAAGATTCCACAATTTTGGTTGGATAGAAATAATCCTCTTTTAACATAACGGTTTTTGCAAAATCCAGCTTTTGCATTGCCGCCACCGGAATCTCGTAGTCTTTATCGCTTCTTTTTACTTCGGCAAACCTGTAGGAAGACAAAATGGCGTCTTCCGTATAATGCAGCATGTCATTGGGCAATAAAAAGAAGATATAAAGTTCCTTGTTTATCCACGCTATGTTAAAAGAAAAAGTTCTATTTTTTCTATATAAGCTACTTATTAACTGAGAAGCCGTCATCGGAGTTTCTTTCTTGGGGTCCGGTTGTTGAATATTTCTTATTTCCAAGGGCGAATAATCCATAAGTTTTAGCTGGTTATCGGGTTTGGCTTCCGCCGCCTTTTCCTTTTGAACTACCTCTGTCGCAAACAAGTCTTTCTCGGAAAAGGTTGTATTTATTATGTTTTTATCCGGGCCCTCTCGGTCGGGTTCAAAAACCGCCTCGGAAAGGCCAACATCGTCCGGAGCATAGTTCAAATCCTCTATGCCTTCCCCTAAAAAGCTAGCGGCTTCCCCCCTGGGGCTTTCTTGTATGTCTTTTGCTTCGTTAGCATCCTTACTCATCTAACACCTCAACCCAACCTCAAAAATTTTACCTGCTATTTCTACTTTTAAACCATTTTTTTCCGTATAAGCAATTTTTATATTGGTGGGAGGGAAAAAATCCGGAAGATCTTTTTCTTCCAAATCAATTTTTTCAATTGCTGCAAGAATTCTTGCTTCGTATTTGCACCCTCTCAAATAAAGAACCGCATCTTTTTTACTATTTATCTTGCCATTCCTATAATGCCGTCCGTGCGTCATAGCATCCAAGATATCGGCCGCCGAAAGAATTTGTAACTTCTCCGAAGCAAGGCCTTCCACCCTCGGATATCCGGTCCCATCCGGATGAATATGGTGAAATAACACTAGCCCTAAAATCTCCGGCGCGATATATTCCTCGCTTTCCACTAAAATATCAAAAGAAAATTCCGCATGTTTGTTTAAAAGCTCCATTTGCCCTTCGCTTAAATCATCCAAAAAAATAGTATCCATAACTAAAAGTTTCCCTATATCGTGCCACATTCCCGCCCAAAAAAGTTTATTTACGTTAGCTTCTCCATAATTTAACGCTTTCGCTATTGCCCTCGCCCACGCCGCCACTCTTACCGAATGGAGAAAAAATTCCCCGTAAAAAACAAAGAGTTTCGCCTGGTCCTTTTCTTCTATAAGAATAGAAGTTTCATTTTTTCCCGTCATTTTTAGTTAGGCTAACCTTTTTCTTTGACGTTCTTCCTTTTTTCCATTTTCTTAAGCAGTTCCGTCATAAACAAATCCGCGCCCTCTTCCAGCCCTTCGCCGCGAGTAATTGCCTCTAGGTAATATTTTCGTTGTTCCTTGAACCTTTCTTTGTCAGTATCTGAAAGTTCTTCGTACATATCGTCGGGCATATTTACTAACGTCTTTCTCGTCTTAAGCGTGGTTATCGCATCCATCAATAATTTCCTAACCGTTTTATAACCTTCTTTCTTATATAAATCATCTAGCATTTCCAGGAACTTGAAAATATCCATTTTCTCTTCCGAATCTTTTATCTCCACGCCATCCTTCGACAATAGCGCTTGCGCTTCAAAATTCTTAACCACTTCTAACAAGTCGGGGGTGGAAAAATCTTCTAACAACTCCTGGGCTTCCTTTGAAACATTTGGATCCTCGTATTGGCGCATGACCTTACTCTCCTTTTGTTTTTTTTGTTCCTCTGTCAAAATATCCTTAAAATCGCCGGAGGTTAACTCATCGCCGGACATTTGCTCGTTGATCTCTCGAAGCAGCTTCCCAATATAAGCTTCCTGCTTCTTTTTTAAGATTTCTTCTGGCAGCTTGGGGCGCCGCGCCCGCTTTTTTACTTCCTCTTCTATATCATCTATACCATTCTTATCTACACTTTTGCTATCGTAATCATCTTTTAGCACTTCACTAAACAAGCCCAAAATATCTTCTTCCTCTTCCTTCTTGCTTTTTTTGGTTATTTTTTTGTTAGGATCGCTGCCCCCGGCCGCGATTTTCGCCTCTAAATCTACCTTTTCTTTTACTTTCTTCAAAACTTCTTTCTTTTTCTCTTCTCTGGAATAATACTTGGAAGAAAGTTTTGACATTTTTGCTTCTACGGTGGTATCCACCAAGGCCCGTTCTAAACAATATTTTTTGATGCACCCCTCAAATTTAACAGACAATTCTATTCTATTCTTGCCATAATCCACCACGTTAAAAATCTGGGTAATTTCCTCTATATATTTAGAAGGATTTATCTTTGAAACATATAAAAAATTATAAATATTTAAGGCTATCTGCTCGGTCGGCTCGTTAAATTTTGTTGCCATAAAACCCATAGTAAAATCAAAAAATAAGTTTACGTCTATTTTTCCTTTCTCCAGCAAACTCCCCATTTTTTTATAAAAACTGGCGTCTTCTTCAGTATTGACCACTACCGCCGGCATTTCTGTAAGCCCTATTTTCTTGGCTGCAATATATCTTCTTCTGCCCGTAATGAGGGCAAAGTTCCCCTCCGGTAAAGCAAAAATTGTTACGGGGCTTACCACATCTATATTTTTTATGTTTTCAGAAACTATTTTTTCCTCATCTTCCCACTTAGTTTCATAGTCGGAAAAATATTCCTGCAAAATCTCAATTTTTTTTATTTGGACCTGTTCTACTTTCGTTGCTGCCTCCGTTAAACTAGATAGAAATAATACAGCTTTTAGCTAACCGTTAAATACCCTATTAAATAATATCGAATATAAATGCCTTTGCCAAAAAACATTAAAAGTGCAAATTTATTATTCCAAAAGTGCAGTTACTTTTAAAAAAGTGTTATGTTGGAAACATACGCACCTTCGGTATAATAATAGCATCATGACAAAAGAAGAAAAAATAATAAAAATTAAAGCAACGCGCCAATTAACAAAAGCGCGAAGAAAAGGTCAAATACTAAAAACCTATCGCCTCAAACTTCAAAACCTTTCCAAAACCGATATAAAAACCTTAAACCAACTTTTTGTTGAAGCAAAATGGTTTAGAAATTATATTATTGCAGCTATCCCCGATCGCTTAACTTCTACCGCTTGGAAAGTGAAAGAAGTTGAAATAAAAAATAAAGCTGGGCTATTTGAAAAAAGAAAATTAGAACACCTGTCTTCACATGTGCGAGCGGGCTTAGTGAAAGAAATAAAAGCTAATCTTTTCGCCTTGGAAAAAGCAAAAGAAAAACAAAATAAAGTCGGAAAATTAAAGTTTAAAAGCGAAGTTTTTGAGCTTCCTTTGAATCAATATGGGCATACTTATGCTTTTAATTTCAAAACTAATCGCTTACATATCCAAAATATCAAAAAATCTTTTAGAGTTTTGGGGTTGCTCCAAATCCCCGAGAAGGCAGAATTCGCCAATGCTAAATTATTGAAAAAACCGTCTGGTTTTTATCTTGCAGTAACAACATTTCTAAATGAAGCACCAACTACTTATAAAACTAAAAAGGGGGTTGTTAAACAAAAAATTATTGCTACTTTTGATAAACCTTTGGGTATTGATTTTGGTATTAA
>Ga0209538_1000478_pt1 | contig 23223 bp, 20 predicted proteins | sample BarGraNGADG00211_2_FD_184492 | JGI IMG/M metagenome (GOLD analysis project Ga0209538, IMG submission 184492) | Arctic peat soil microbial communities from Barrow, Alaska - Barrow Graham LP Ref core NGADG0004-211 (SPAdes) (version 2) | ecosystem: Environmental > Terrestrial > Soil > Wetlands >... | reverse complement strand
AGAAGCATGTTAAGAAACAGCGGTGCGTTAAAACGAGAAGAAAATATAATCCATTTATCTTATAAGGATATTGTCATGTTGAAAAAAGAAATAATATACCGCAATCCTCTGATTAATCTTGGTTATGACGATGAAGACATTTTACCAAACGGAGGATTTGGCGCAGTATTGGCTCATGCCGGATTAGGCAAAACCGCGTTGCTTGTCCAGATGGCCTTAAATACAATGATGCGAGAGCAGTCTGTTTTGCATGTCAGTCTTCATGAAGCAGTAAGTAAAGTTGATGTTTGGTATCATGAGTTATTTCAAAATATCGCAGGAAAACATAATGCCAATGAGATTCAGGAATATTGGGACAAAATTCAACCATATCGTTTTATAATGACTTTTCGGGTTGAAGGTTTCAGCGTGCCTAAACTGGAAGAACGTTTAACCGACTTGATGCAGCAGAATATTTTCAAACCGCACACTGTTATTATTGATGGCTTAAAGTTTGATGAATCAGGCCGCGGCCTCCTGCTTAATTTGAAGGAACTGGCCAGCAAATATTCTATGAGAATTTGGTTTACTGTTCACACGCATCGTCATGAACCTCCAAAGGAAAATGGATTACCCCTATCTTTTTTACACGTTGCGGATTTGTTCGATGTTCTTGTACAACTGGCGGCAAAACGTGATGAAGTATATATCAAAGCTCTCAAAGGCCAGGCCGCCACTGCCAAGCATGATTCGCTGCTTCTTGATCCAGCGACTATGCTGATCAAAGCTCAAGACTAATGGCGACTTTGGAAAAAGACCATCTGCTGCGTTAGGCGCGGCCTTCGTCATTGCGGCGTATTCATTGATACGCCTTATTCCTTAGGTCTTGCCTGCCTTGCAGCTGGAACTTTTTGCAAAGCCGCCAATATCTCCCCTCTTTTCTCGCGTACCCTTTAGGGTAAAAGAGGAGTTGGGGGAGATTTTACGGAAGGTAAAAATCCTTAAGTCAATGACATTGGTATAATAAATACAAACTTACTCTCAATCCCTGCTAATCACAGTGGGGATTTTTTTGCCCAATAATCCTTAATTTCAATTTGGTGCGGCAGTTGAAGGGGCATCCAATCGCTCCGAATCCCCTGCAACTGTGGCCTTACGGCTCATTACGCGACAGCCGAAAACTCTCTTCGCTGCGGCGGACTCCGCAAAGACATTGCGACACAGTCTCTCCAGCCGGAATGACGCAAGCGGACTGCCGTATCCTCCGCTGGCGGAGGTGTCACACAGTGACGGAGGTGGATAAAGAACTTCCCGCCTGTAACTTTGATGAACATTACGGCTACATTAACACGTCCACCTTCTGCCCCTCCAGGCATTGCGCCGGACTAGGCGCCAGCGGGGGACATGCAAAGCACACAATGTATAAAATTTTCGGCATACCCTCCGTCTTTTAATTTTATTATTTCTTGACAAAGCCAATGAATCTTTACATAAAAGAACCTACTGTGAGGAGGAAAATACGATGAAAATACTTCTTTTACGCGGCACGTTCGTTTTAGTCTTTTTACTTTTCATTTCTTTACTTCCGTCACCTTCATTTGGTGAAATCCTAACAGTTACCCAGACAGTAAAGCAAACATTCGGAGGCGGTCAGTCCGCTGATGATGCCCGGATTTATGGTATAGCCAAAGCAAAAAGGTAAGCCTTGGAAAAGGCGGGAACTTATATTGAAAGCCTCACCGTAGTTAAAAACTCAAAGGTAGAGAAGGATGAAATTCTCGCTTTAACTGCCGGCGTGCTCAAAGCGGAAGTTGTTTCTCAAAAGAATTACGCCTCAGAAGATGCCTTCGGTATTGAGATTGTGGTCAATGTAATTGTGGACACCTCTCTCTTGGAAGAAAGAGTAAAAAAACAACTACAAGACAAAACCCACCTGACACAACTCAAGGATACTCAAAAAAGAGAAAAGGAACTCTTCCAGAGGGTTGCTAACCTGGAAGAAGAAAACCGCAATCTGATGGCAAAGAATCAAAGCACCCAGAAGTTAAAAAAGGAATTCCAGCAAGCATCTCGGGGCCTGACGGCAGTAGATTGGTTTAATAAAGCAGTTGCATTATGGGATGGGGAGAAAGTTACCAATCCTAAGAAGACTATTGAATATTTGAACAATGCTATTAAACTGGAACCGGATGTAGCCAGTTCCTATTTAAACAGGGGGGTTGCTTATTATGACCTCGGCCAGCATCAACGCGCCATTGAGGACTACAACGAGGTCATACGCCTGAAAGAGGATGATGCCGGGGCCTACAACAACCGGGGGAATGCTTACAATAGCCTCGGCAAGCATCAACGTGCCATCGAGGACTATAATCAGGCCATCCACCTGCAACCAGATTATGCCATTGCCTACAATAATCGGGGGATTGCTTATGGTGACCTTGGCCAGCAGCAGCGTGCCATAGAAGACTACAATGAAACCATTCGCCTGAAGCCGGACTTGGCCAGTGGCTATTACAACAGGGGGTACGCTTATGATGACCTCGGCCAGTATAAGCGTGCCATTGAGGACTACAACGCGGCCATACAGCTAAAACCGGATGATGCAAAAACCTACAATTGTAGGGGGATTGATTACGGTAACCTCGGCCAGTTTCAACGTGCTATAGAGGATTGCAGCGTGGCTATCCGCTTACAACCGGATGATGCCGGGGCCTACAATAATCGGGGGATTGCTTATTTTAGACAGGGCAACAACAATCTTGGCTGCCGTGATGCACAAAAAGCGTATGAATTGGGAAACTGCAAAGCGTTAGAGTTTGCTAAAGGCAAGGGACTCTGTCGTTGATTTAAGTGTGTCCTGTATTTAAGCCGTAAAGTTGAAAAATCAGAAGTTAGGAGATTAATTGTTAGCCCCCTATAATCGAGTATGCTTATGTATGATCACAATAAAAAGGCTGGAAATCAGGGCGACGTTGTAAAGCACACTGCGTTGCTTGCCGCTGCTGACGCCATCATCAACGCTTCCAGCGGCGACTTTGAATATGCGGATACCTTCGCTGGTTACGCGTCCAATACGCTTCAATCGACTGGTGAATGGCGGTACGGAATCGGCAATCTCTGGCAATCTGGCCTTAGCTGCGACAACGTCAATATAACTTTTTGGCATGACTTGTGGGACTGTAAACCTGGACTGCTCGGTTCTGTTTACCCAGGTTCTTCGGGCTTCATTCTCAAACTTTGCATGTCCAAAGCACGCAACTTTCGGGCTCGACTACGGGACACCTCTCCCGTAGTAATCGCGCAATTGATGGAAGCATACGACAATCAAGAAGTGACGATTCACCCCCGGCCTGCGATATCTGATGACTTTACGGATCATAAGCCAGACCTCTTGCTGATAGATCCCCCTGGGCTTAGGACTAAGTCAAAGAAACAATACCCTGACCTTGCTGAATTGCTGTGTTTCTTTGATAAGGTCCCAAATACTATCCTCTGGTTCCCCATAACTGCACAAGGAAAGGGCTCTCCAGCTCGCGAAACGGGACCATCGGAAAAGGCGAAGTGCGAATGTCTTTCGTACGGACTCTCTGTTGCTTCTGTTCGTTGGTCAAACGGTATTAGTACGTGCGGATGCCGTCTCGCATACCGTCTGCCGAGTGAGGCTGCATATGCTCTGCAATCTGCCGTAGATGATGTGGCCACCCTAATGAGATGGGAAAATGTTAAACACGAAATTCCACCAAAAAAATTAGATCAACCCTGTGAATAAAGCGTTGTAGTCAATAAAAATAAACTGAAATAAATATGCAATACAACCATCTGAAAAATGAAAAGAGTCCCTACCTGCTGCAGCATGCGCAAAATCCGGTGGATTGGTATCCCTAGGGTGATGAAGCTTTTGAAAAAGCACGGCTGGAAGACAAGCCTATCTTCCTTTCTATCGGTTATTCCACCTGCCACTGGTGTCATGTGATCTAAAAATATAATTATTGCATACATTTCATAAATCGTATTCAATGTAGTAAAAGCAATCTAAAATGGGTTTATTATGAGAGCTACTGTATCTATCCGTCTTCCAGAAGAATTGAAAAAGCACCTTGACGATATTGCGAAAGAAACTGAAAGGCCGCGTTCTTTCCATGTCCAAAAGGCATTGGAAACTTATATTGAAGATTTTGCTGATTTGCGCATCGCCATTGACCGTTTGAGAGATCCGAAAGATGAGGTTATCTCAAGAAAAGAGCTGAATCATATCCGGTTCTCCAAGGTGAATTTTCCGGATTAAGAAAAATGCGAGTGGGAGATTACAGGGTAATATTCACCATCCTTGATAACGACATTCTCATTCTTAGAATCGGCCACAGGCGGGAAATTTACAAGAAACTATAATACCCTCCGATTGAGGGGGATTTTAAATGTAGAGAAAAATTATTTTCCACGGCAAGCGGATTTCCCTTTTCCCCTTCCATCTGTTGTTTCATTGGTTAATTTGCCGCTTTCAAAAGTAAGAGTATAGATAAAATCTTCATCACCGCAGTTGTAATGCCATATCTCTACTTTGTTACCACATTTTTTAATTTTCTTAATTTTACCATTTTTGTCGGTAGTAGTTGATACCCGACGATTTGCGCAGGAATTTTCCCTCGAAGTAGGTTTTCCGCATGTTACCAGGACACGCGTTTTAGTATCTCCAGAGCTCACCAGGCCGGAACCGCAACGAAAAGCAAAACATTCAACTGCAAAGAACAATAAAATGATAAAACAAAGAAAACCGATATTTATAATCTTCATGAATTTTCTCCTTTCAACATGTTCTGGATACCGGCATGCGCCGGTATGACGATTATTGGACTTTTGACGAGAGCGTCAGTTTTAATTATCACCATATATTCATACTTGTAAAGATCATAAACGAACTGCTGGATAATTTCCTGTTCGGCAGTGAAGGGTGTTTCCAACCGCAAGGCAGTCTTGACTTTGTCATTAAAATCAAGAGGCAGAAAATCAGCAAACTGTCCGCGCACAACTTTATAATTGCAGAATTCCGCAATTTTCTGCAAGTGAGAAAATTTGATCGTGTATTCATCGTGACCTTTGAGTGTAATTTTTTCCGGATTTTTTGGTGACGCGAAATTAAGGTAAGGCTTTAAGTGCGCAGGTATCGAGGACTCACAACTATGCTCGCTTAGATAAATGTATTTTATTTGGGCTTGGCAAAACTTATCCAAAACTTCCATTGCTCCAATATTGATATTTTCATCCTCCGGTAATGAAAGCTGATACTTTTCTTTGAAATATTTTACTCTTTCCTGCAAATGGGTTGATTCTTTTTCTGTACAGGTATTTTTATCAGGATGAGAAACCAAAGTGGGCAGATCACCTAAATTTTCATTCATGATTACCAGATCAAAACAGGTAAGATCATTCGCGGTAATTTTCAATATGTCTTTTGGACAAAAACTGACATTGAATCCCGATAAAATTTCTTTCTGTTTTTCCAAAAGATAAGGGGAAATATCCAGCATGGTCCCTGAGAGTGCCGGATTCAGGCTGAGGAAATCGTGCATAAGATAGCCCAGTCCACCACCAACTTCCAGAACGTTATGCACTTCATGCAGGGGAATTAATTTTTCTAAAAAATGGTAGAGTTGGACACCGAAGGAATCCTTTGATAGCAAAACATTGCGGCACGGGTTTGAATCTGGGTAAAGAGCATTACAGACAGTCAGCTCCCAGCCCAGAGAGTTCAGGTTGTTAACATGATAATCTTCTGTTGTATTTAATAAATAGTTCATAAGTCTCATCATTAATCTAAATCAGGAAAGCGGAAAAATCAATCATGAAAGTATTTACCGGCAATCCGGATTGACTGATGCTTTGCAAAACTAAATTGATCCATCAATAAAATAATACCATTTCTAAATCAAAGGTGATATCGAGGCGGCAAGAAAGAGGCGACGCAGGTCCATCGCGGCGGATTGAGGAAGCCGCCGACGCTGCCAACAAAGATAGCGCTTTGATTTAGAATTGGAATAATATCAATTATAACAATGATATGCCTGCAAGAAATGGTCTAGCGAATCATAATAAGTAAACCTTTATAAACCTTGACAATTATTGTGCAATCCATTAACTTACCTGATTAATTTTCGGGATGTCGGCAAGATCATGGCGGCAATTTTTTTCAGTTTTGGAGAGAAAATATTGACTTGCAATATTCCGCGTATTTTGTGCTTGCAGGGAAAAGAAGCGGTTGTATTTGCAATAACTGAAGATACTTATGCAGGCGTAATTGCCTGGATGCATTTAAGGGGGAAGAAGAATGATTGGTGTACTCATTACCACGCACGGTAATTTAGGAAATGAATTGATTAAGGCCGCTGAGTCGATTAAAGGTAAGCTCAATGATGTAATGCATGTTTGCGTTGAACAGACAAAAGGCGTAGAAGATTTAAAAAAAGAAATCAGTAATGCGATAAAAAAACTGGATAAAGGCAGGGGAGTATTAATTCTTACGGATCTTTTTGGCGGTACTCCTTCCAACATCTCGCTATCATTCATGAAAGAGGGGAAAGTTGAAGTCTTAACCGGCGTAAATTTGCCAATGTTACTTAAATTATCGGAAGTAAAAGAAGAAACAACTCTACAAGAGTTTGCCTGTTTTATTAAAGATTACGGAAAAAAGAATATTTCCCTGGCCAGTGAAATATTAAGCAAAAAAGCAACAGGGTGAATAATTGGCAGATACTTACGACATAGCTTTGGTTCGAGTAGATAACAGGCTTGTCCACGGTCAGATACTGGAAGCATGGGTGCCTTTCGTTAAGGCAAAATGTATTTTTGTTGTAGATGATCACGCAGCCAGTGATTTCTTTTGTGAAACTGTAATTAGAATGGCTGTGCCCAGCGAAATTGAAGTAAATATATTGTCTGTTGAAGTTTTTGCCAGACAATATGCTTACAAGCGGGAAAGCGGCAAAAGAGCTATCGTATTGTTCAGCAATATTGCCGATGCCTGCAGAACATATAAACTGGGGTTTCATTTTGATAAATTAAATATAGGCAATATTTATAACGAAAAATACAAATTATGCTGTGCGCCTTCCGTCTTTTTGTGCGATAATGAAATTCAGGATATATTAACACTATTAGAAAACGCAGGGGTTCTCATCGAATTAAAACGAGTACCACGAGAAAGGGCTGTCAATATTAGAGATGCCCTGAAGGATTATTGTCCCATAACGCCATAAAAAAATTGGTATTTAATTGTTCACTAAAATTATTTTATTATCTTTTTGCGGCGGCCTGCTTTGTCTTGATCGTATCTTCATTCAGGCCATGATTTCCCGACCAATAATAATTGCTCCAATTATCGGACTTATTTTAAACAATCCTTACGCCGGTTTAATAATCGGGGCAATGATAGAAATGTTTTGGATTGACCGGATACCGATTGGCATTTATATTCCTCCCAACGATTCTCTGGTTGCAGTACTTGCAACTTCAGTAGCTATTTTAGCCGGTCAGAAACTTGGGAGTGTTTCTCCGGAATTAATCGCCTTTTCTATTTTGTTGTTTATCCCTTTTGGAATTCTGGCCAAACAAATCGATATCATGATCATTAAATCCAACGATATTCTTTCCGATCAGGCGCTGGAAGATGCAAAAAAATCAAATATCCGTGGAATTGAACAAAAAACTTATCTGGGTTTGATCAAAGTATTGTCATTTTATATAATTTATCTTTTGGTTCTTCAGGTGATTTTCATTCCTGCTGTGATCTGGATTTATCCTAAACTAGCTTCTACAATAATAAAAATGCTGACGATGATATACTACTTTCTTCCGTTGCTTGGCATTGCGGTAGCCATCAATACAATAAAGCTGCGGGGTGCAATACCCGTTTTTTGCGCAATCTTTCTAATTATTGCCGTGTCTTTGGAATTTTTCTATGTCATCTAAAAAAGCTGATCCTCAGGTGACAATAGATCTAATGGGAAGGAGCGATCTGCCGGAAATATTGGCTATCGAAAGAGAATCATTTTCTTCGCCATGGACCGCGGGAATGTTTATGGAAGAACTCGAAAACACACTCGCCCAATGCCTGGTGATCAGGATAACTGATAAAGGAAAGAGCGTTATAAGCGCCTACATTATTTTTCGGTTAATTGCTGATGAGGCTCATCTGCACAATCTGGCAGTAAAAAAAGAGTCCAAACGACAGGGACTTGCCCAAAGTCTTATGGAGACAATGAAGGATATAGCAATGCAAGTGGGTATTTGCGCCCGCACATTGGAAGTCAGAGAAACAAATAAAGAAGCAATAAGCCTTTACCGGAAATGTGGTTTTGTAGTAAAAGGAAGAAGGCCACTTTATTATACCGATACTCACGAAGACGCGCTGATTATGTGGGCTGATAAATAAACAGGAACGAAATGGCGAAAGATATTTACATCGGTGAAATCTTAAGTAACGAAGAAATTCAAAAAGAATACTTTTTGATGAAAGTGAAGCTTGTCTCTTTCTTTGACGATCCGCTGCCGGGTCAGTTTGTCATGATTCGCATAGCCGGATTGAATGATCCGTTCTTGTCGCGCCCCATCAGCATTTATTCTTTTTCCCGCGGGAAAAATTCCTGCTCGATTGAATTGCTCTATCGTGTGGTCGGCAAAGGTACGCAAATTCTGGCGGGACTGATTAAAAGTTCACAAGTTGAAATTCATGGCCCGCTGGGCGGCAGCTTTGAAATTACCGCCAATAAAAAGCAGATAATATTTATCGCCGGTGGTATTGGTATCGCTCCACTGTTGTTGCTTGCTGAGTATCTGGGCCGCAATGTTTGTTTATCAAAAGAATCGATGTCATTTTATCTGGGAGCGCAAACGGCTGATGCCATTGTTGGTTTGGATAAGCTGCAAAAGCTTTGTTATCACATTCACGTTTGCACTAATGACGGAAGTGTGGGTCGCAAAGGTCTTGTCATAGAGGCTTTTCAAAAAGACATGAAAAAATATTCCGCGGCTGATACGATGATTTATACCTGCGGCCCGAAGGCAATGGTCAGATCATTGAGTAAAATATTGAATGGCAGCAAATTTCATTGTCAGGCGTCACTGGAAGAGAGAATGGCTTGCGGCACCGGAGCTTGCGTGGGATGCGTCGTTGCCATCAGGGATAAACAGGGAAATCTAGGATATAAGCGAGTTTGCGCTGATGGGCCTGTGTTTGATATTCGGCAAATCGTCTGGGAATAATTGTGAATAAAAAGAAATTCAAAACAAATGTAAATCTGGCCGTAGATATCGGGTCTCTGAAAATAAAAAATCCGGTTATGACGGCGTCGGGAACATTCGGCTATGGAGAAGAATATGCTGATTACGTTGATTTAAACCGGTTGGGCGCTATTGTTGTTAAAGGCCTGTCGCTTAAGCCGCGTTTGGGAAATCCACCGCCACGCATTATGGAAACGGCCAGCGGCATGCTCAATGCCGTAGGCTTACAGAATATCGGCGTTGATGTATTCATAGAAGAGAAGCTTCCTTTTTTGCAAAAGCATGATGTAGCGGTCATTGCTAACATCTATGGTGAATCATATTTGGAATATCAAAAAGTAGCCAGAAAGCTCAGCTCCGTAAAGGGCGTGCATGCGCTGGAAGTAAATGTTTCTTGTCCAAATGTCAAAAAGGGTGGTCTTAGTTTTGGTGCTGATCCCAAAGCTGCCGCCGAGGTTACTCGCCGGGTAAAGGGTGAGACAAATCTTCCGGTCATTGTCAAGCTTACTCCCAATGTGACGGATATCGCGGCAATCGCGCAGGCAGTGGAAAAAGCCGGAGCTGATGCCGTGTCGCTGATTAATACATTGGCCGGTATGTCTGTCGATTTAAAAACAAGAATGTCGCATTTGAAAAATATCACCGGAGGCTTGTCCGGCCCGGCAATCAAACCGGTAGCGCTGCGGATGGTCTGGCAAGTCGTCAAAAGAGTTTCCATCCCCGTCATTGGCATCGGCGGTATAATGAACGCTGAAGATGCCCTCGAATTTTTAATTCTGGGTGCTAAAGCAGTGCAAATCGGCACGGCCAACTTCATCAATCCCCGGGCCACACTCAATATAATTGACGGGATACAAAATTATCTGATTGATAATAAGATAGAAGATATTAATGAAATAATCGGTACCTTTAAGTCATGAACCAATGTCCAAGAGAACTGAAAAGTTACGATCATGGGGATAAAGAGTGAGGAAATAACAGGTGGCATTTATTTAATCGGCGGTCCCAATATTACTTCCTCCGATGACGCGGCAATTTACCTGATTGATTTTGCAGGCGTGCTCGTTTTGATCGATGCGGGAGCGGGTAGAAGCGCTCTTCAAATTGTTCGGAACATTGAAATGCTAGGGTTAAATCCCGCCAATATTTCACATCTAATTTTAACTCACTGTCATATCGATCATATTGGTTCCGCGCCTTTCTTTAATGAGCGCTATGGCACGAAAATATTAATTCATGAACTGGATGCAAAGGCTGTTGAAACTAGTGATTCTCTCAAAACGGCTGCTAACTGGTATGGCACAACTTTTCCGCCGACAAAAGTTGACAGGAAGCTCTCCGGTTCACACGAAATCTTAAAATTCGGTTCGGAAGAATTACACTGTCTGCATACCCCAGGGCACACGCCCGGCTCTATTGCTGTGTATTTGGACAGAGATGGAAAACGTGTTCTTTTCGGTCAGGATATCCATGGACCGTTTAACGCTGCTTTTGGTTCCGATATTGAAGCCTGGAAAAAATCAATGCAGATATTGCTTGCTCTTAATGCCGATATCCTCTGCGAAGGCCACTTCGGCATCTATCAGCCCAAAGATCGCGTGCGCGATTACATCGAGCATTATCTGGAAGAATACGAATAATTAAATTGTATTCTCAATTTCTTTGATTAATTGGTTAAGCTTTTTGGTGGAGACAGGGTAGGGCGTTTTTAGTTCCTGAGCAAAAAGAGAGACCTTATATTCTTCGATCATCCAGAATAATTCTTCAATCATCTTCTTTTTCTCTTCCGAATAATCCACTAAAATATCGTCCTTAAACCGGCTGAGTTCCTGGATTCCGGTACGCAATGGTATAAAGTCGTTTGTGGTTGGTGTAAGCATTTGCTGAAGCTGCTGGGAATAAATCATTACTTCCTGCATTTTCTTTTGCGCGCCGGCGAGATTGAGGCTTCCTCGCTCAGCCCGCAGAGCAATGGCTTTGCTATAGCGCGGTAAATCCTTCATGCGGTCAAATGTATAATACTCGGGGAAATTAATAGGCACAAGGCTGCCAAGCTCTGCCTGGATGTCCTTGAGGAATTCCAACACAGGACTATTGCCGGTATTCTTCATCATGAGCTTGCGCACGAAAGCATGAGTATCAGCAAAGGCTTTCAATATCGGCGTTATGGTATCAAACACATGCTGACCGTATTGCAGGATTTTAGAATTAAGAGAATTGGCGTGTTGAATAAAATCTTCCTGCTTACGCCATGGTTTTAAAAATAAATCTTTTTTAACTCTGTTTGTAATCGATTGCTCCAGGTGTTTAGGATTGCCGATATTTGCGGCAATTGCTTTCATCTCGGCGTTCAGATCAACATTCTTTTTGAGTTGTTTTAGCTTATTGGCAAAATGAATGGCATAAAGAGCCGCAACGCCCTGGAGATGATTGGCCACGCTTTCTTTCTGATCGGAAAAGAGCCGGAGATTAACAGAACCATCAATTACATGCAGGGCCGGATAGGCATAACCGATAAGACCTTGTTTACCAGTGAGAGGAATCTGCTCCGGCAATTCGCCAAAATCCCAGCGGGTGATTCCTTCTTTTTCCCAATCAGAGCGGATATTATCCATCGCCGATGTATTTATTGTAGCAGCAAGTTCCTTTTGCAAAAGATTAATGTCCCGGCTATTTTTTATTTCTTCTCCCTTTTCATCAAGCACACTGTAGCGAATATTTAAGTGAGTCGGTACCTTTTCCAAAGCCCAGGTATCAAGTGCAACTGTTACTTTAAATTTATCTTGCAGCAGTTGGCTTAAGGCCTGCGGCAAAGATTTATTTAAATATGATTTCTGCTCCAGCAATAACTGAGCAATTTGGACAGGTGATGGAAGTCTTTGGCGCAGTGATTTAGGAAGCGACTTCAATAAGTGAACGGCCTTTTCCTGCGATAATGATGGCAGGTAGCGGTCGATATTTTCTGCGGCAGCCTTGGAAATAAAACCCAGTGGAACATTTACAGTCACACCGTCATCACTTTTACCGGGCTCAAAACGATAACGGCAGGCAAAAGCAGCTTCCCCGATTTTTATTTGATCGGGATATTGAGATATTTCTTCAGGATCAGGTTCATTGGCAATCAAATCCTCTTCCCGGAAACGCAGAAATTCATCGCTGCCTTTTTCTTTAATGAGACTCAGTAAAGACCGGATATCGGAAACCACCGGCAGCCTTTGTTCGTAAAGACGGGCGATTGTTTCTTCATCAACAACCAGACCGCGTTTACGCAATTTTTCTTCAATGGTCTTTACTTGATTCCATAATGATAAGTTATGTTCCAAAAAAGGAATCTTGCGGGGAACTTTTCCAGTGAGGAGGGCTTCCCGGATAAATATTGATTTGGCTTCCTCAGCATTAATTCTTTCATAAGCAACAGGTCTTTGTTCAACAATGGTCAAACCAAAAAGTGTTACTTTTTCCATAGCGACAACTTGCCCTCGATTTTTCTCCCAATGGGCGGCAGCGTAAGTATAGCGGCAATTGTCAAAGCCTAGTTCCTCCAGCCACTCACTTTTAATATTGGCAACATTGCGGGCAAAGACTCGTGAGGTCATACTTATTTCTGCCGCCACAATCCAACTGCCGGCGCGATTAAATAAGCCGGAACCGGGGTAAATCATCACAGCTCTGCTCTTGGCCGCATTGTAAAAGTTTTTTTCCTTTTTTTGGGCAATATTGGAAAGATAACCACTGAGAATGCAGCGATGAATTTTATCGGCAATTTCCTGATCTATTTCAATCTTGATGTGTTTTTTACTTTTTGCCGGTTTGTTTTTGCCATCGATAATGTCCAGTATTTGATGATAGATATCACGCCATTCAATCATCCTTCTATAAGAAAGAAAATGATCGCGGCAGAATTTTCTCAGTTTACTTTGTGTCGGCAAACTCTCCAACGATCCATGATAGCGATTCCAGATGTGGAGATAAGTTAAGAAGTCTGATTCGGGATGCGCAAAGAGAGCATGAGCTATTGAGGCCTGATCAGTTTTGTCATAAGGCCGTTCGCGCGGGTCCTGAATACTTAACACGGCGGCAATGACAGCAATCTCGTTTATGCATGCTTCTTTCTGCGCTGCGATCAGCATCCGGGAAACTCTGGGATCAAGAGGGAACTGAGCCATCGTCAGGCCAACAGGAGTCAGTTTATAATGATCTGCTTCTTCGAAACTTTCATCTTTGGTCAGAGCTCCTAAATCACGCAAAATATCGATACCGTCGCGGATGCTTTTTGGTTGAGGCCGGTCAACAAAAGGGAAGGAAGTGACAGCGCCGAGATTGAGGGAAAGCATCCGCAGGATAACGCCGGCCAGATTGGAACGCATTATCTCCGGCGGTGTGTAAAGAGGCTTTGAAGAGAAATCTTCCTGTGAATAGAGCCTGATACAAATGCCGTTTTGCACACGGCCGCAACGTCCTTTTCTTTGTTCCGCGCTGCTGCGTGAAATTGGTTTTATCGGCAGGCCTGTGGTCTGGCTGCGGGGATTATATTCCAATATTCGCGCCAACCCGGCGTCAATCACATATTTGATTCCGGGGATTGTTAGTGATGTTTCCGCGATATTTGTGGCCACAATGATTTTTTGCTGACGGGCATCGGCAAAAATTAATCTTTGCTGACTACCGGAAAGCCTTGCGTATAAAGGCAGAATCAGGCCGGAGCATTTCTTAGCTAAAAGCTCACAGGTTTCCCGAATATCCTGTTCTGTGGGCATAAAAATCAAAATATCTTCATAACGTCTTTCCTGCTGTAAATTCTCCACACAGGCAACGGCTTCATCAATATAAGTTATTTCGCCTTTTTCTTCTTTGACCGGATCAACAGGCTGATAGCGAACTTCCACCGGATACATCCGGCCGGAAACTTTGATTACCGGCGCATTATTAAAAGCCTCAGAAAATTTTGCCGTATCAATCGTTGCTGAAGTGATGATTAACTTTAAATCTTTTCTTTTGGCCAGGATTGTCCGCAAATAACCTAAAATAAAATCGATGTTCAGGCTGCGTTCATGAGCTTCATCCACGATAATGGTATCGTAGGCCAGCAAATTACGGTCTTTAACTGTTTCCGCAAGCAGAATGCCATCGGTCATAACTTTGATCAGCGGCTCAGTTGAGCTTTTTTCTTCAAAGCGGATTTTATAGGCGATAGATTTACCGCACTCTTCACCAAGTTCCGCCGCAATGCGCTGGGCAATACTGATGGCGGCAATACGCCGGGGTTGGGTAAGGCCGATAACTCCCCGCAGACCGCAACCGGCATCAAGACACATTTTGGGAATTTGCGTTGTCTTTCCCGACCCGGTTTCACCGGTAATAATGATGACTTGATTGTTTTTAATGCCATCAATAATTTCCTGCTTCTTTACTAATATAGGCAAGTCTTGAGGATATTTGAGTGGGGGGATACTTCGTGCCCGCTGATGATAACGCTTGTTGGAAAGAGTTAAGATTCTTTTCAGCCTATTCAATTTTTTGAAAGAAGTGGTTACATCTTTAAATTTATTTTGTTCAATGTCTTTCAGCTCGCGGATAATATTGTAATAATCCGCAATCATTGCATGATCAAGGTTTTGTTTAATTTGCCGAATATATTGAATAGTACTGGACAATTCTTTTCTCCAGAAGAATTATAATAAATTGTTTTATTTCCGCAGACTATTTTTAATATTTATGGCTATCTCCCTTACTCTTTGCATGACTTCAGATTCATCAATTGTCAATAATTTACGATTTTCCATAACGACTTTTCCGTTGATCAATACAGTATCGATATCAGCGCCGTTTGCCGCATAAACAAGATGGGAATATTCGTTATAGAGCGGTGTTAAGTGTGGTTTATTGAGGCCGATGATAATGATATCGGCTTTTTTCCCTACTTCCAGAGATCCAGTTATCTTATCCATACCGAGAGTTCTGGCGCCTTCGATTGTGGCCATGCGCACAACTGTCTGAGCATTCATCACTGTTGGATCAAGGCGCGCGACTTTATGGAGCTTTGCCGCGGTGGACATTTCTTTGATCATATCAAGATTATTGTTGCTGGCGCAGCCATCAGTGCCCAGGCCGACGGTAATTCCTGCTTTGAGCATATCAGGTACAGGCGCCACACCGCTGGCCAGCTTCATATTACTAGCCGGATTATGGGAGATTTTGCAGCCATGATCGGCGAAAAGTTTGATATCTTCAGCAGAAAGGCTGACACAATGGAACGCAATCAGCCTTTCGTTAAGATAATCAATTTCCTTAAGGAAGGAAACGGCGGGTTTACCATACCTTTGCAGCAGTTGTTCCTTTTCGGATTTATTTTCCAAAAGATGAATGCCCAATGGCACATGGTAATCATCGGCAAGTTTTTCCGCTTCGGTAAGCAGGGCAGGGGAACAGGTGTAAAGCGAATGCGGCTCAACAATTATGTTAATCAGCGGGTCGTTTTGCCATTTTTCGATTAACATTCGGGTATAGGCGAGGCCTTCTTCCGGTGTTTTAAAGTTAGGCGAGGGGAAATCAAAAAGAACTTCGCCAGCAAGACAGCGCATCCCGGCATGTTTGGCCGCGCGAGCAGTTTCATCTTCAAAGATATACATATCGCAAAAAGTGGTTGTTCCTGATTTGATCATTTCGGCGTTAGCAAGTAGCGATCCCCAGTAGGCGAGATCTTTATTCACGTTTTTGGCTTCGGCAGGAAAAATATAGTTGTTGAGCCAATCCAGCAGTTCAAGATCATCGGCGATGCCGCGAAAGCAAGTCATGGCTGCATGCGTATGGCAATTGATGAAACCGGGCATGATCAGAGAGTCCTTCGCATTAATCGTTTTGCGGGCTTGGTATTGCCTTGCTATGTTTTCAGCCTGATCAATGGCGATAATATTGCCTTCATTTATGGCAATAGCGGCTTTATCGAGGCATGTATTCTTCGAATCAATAAGCAGTGCTTTTCCACCGATAATAATGAGATCAATATCTTGCATGTGCTATTTCCTTTTTTTGATGCCATTTCGCTTTCAAAGGATAACGAGGCGGCAAGGAGGAGGCTCCGCAAGCGTATTATTAATACGTTGAGGAAGCTGACGACGCTGCCAACAAAGTTAGCCAAAGAAAGCGAATTGGTATTAGATTGCCTTGCATAGCATAGATGTAATCCATACTTCAAGTCACAATAAACTTTTCTTTTCAGCTATTAAGCTGTTGTAAAAAAAGACAGATATCAAATCCTTGACACCACAAGTTAAAAATAATATAAGCCGCACAGTTTCTTCCCGAAGTTAAATCTTAGCCTGGGTGGCGGAACTGGTAGACGCAAGGGACTTAAAATCCCTCGCTCCTTGAGAGTGTGCGGGTTCAATTCCCGCCCTAGGCACCAATAGAATCAAGGGTTTTGACGTTAAATATTAAAAAGTAAGTCTTTTATCTTATCTGTTTCATGGCTATTTTTACCGCTATTTTACCGCTTTTGGATTTTTTTCGTGTCATTCTGCCAATTGCTATCCGCATCCACATCATGCCAAACATCGCTTATGGTTCGATTAACCTGATGCGGCTTCCTACGATGCCACAGGTTGAATTAGACTCCGACGGACTAATCATTCTTCGTTTGATTGCTGAAACCAATTTAGGGCAGTGGCGCAAATAACGGGCGTACTGGCTTTCCTATCAGTTTTGGGAAAAAGAATGCTTTCCAGTCGACCCCCGGCCACCCCTTTTTTGCTTTTAACAGGGAGCATAGAGGCTCATGTATCTCTTCCCCGTGCGCATTACACTCTCAGGAAAATTCCCCCCGGCGCCCCCTAGCCGTGTAAAAGCTACATTGCTATATCAAATCCAATTCCTGAAAAATTTCAAAAAAATAAAAATAATTGCTTTCCATACTGAAAGTTGCTTATGGTAGAAGAATAGCTAGTACTGACTTCTTCCTGTAACAATGCATACAGCAATTTTGGCGAGCGTGCTTCCTTTCTAACGGTAATCAATATTTAATTGACATACAAAACAGGACTTCCTATAGTTCAATCATCCAGAAGCGGTGTCTTATTAAAATACTCTTACATTTGGATCCAACGGAGGCAGTCATGTCCGAATCAAAATTTTATCATATTTCCCGGAAAGGAAAGTTTACAAGCGTCGCAACTGTTGATGAAGCTTTGGCTGCGACAAAGAACGGCGGCTTTCTGTGGCTGGATTACTGCCAGCCGCAGAAAGAGGAACTCTCGATCCTCATCAGTCTCTTTGATCTCCATCCTCTTTCTATTGAGGATTGTTTAGACGAAAACCAGATTCCCAAGATAGAAGACTTTCCCCGGAATACTTTTATTATCTTCAACACTTTTGAATATTCAAACAAAAAACTTTCGATCGGCGAGATTGATCTGTTTATCGGAAACAACTTTCTGGTGACCGTCAGCCAACGCAAATCCGACAATCGCCGAGTTTTGGATGGCATTGAGCACATCATGGAGACAGACATGGAGAGTGCCAGGAACGGACCGGCGTTCCTGATGCACGTCATTCTGGATAATGTTGTGGACCAAAAGTTTCTGGCAATTGAAGCGCTGGAAGATGAACTGGACATCCAGGAAGAAACAATGCTGGCCAGCGTTTCAAATTTCAACCCCGCCGAGATGATCCGATTGCGTCGCGACCTGCTGAACCTCCGCAAGAGTCTCTTCCATGAACGGGAGATCCTCGTTAAGATTTGTCGCAAAGATTGTCCCTTCATACCGGAGAAAGCCATCTATCACTATCGGGATATCTACGACCACCTTGCAAAATTCTTCGAGCTGACTGAATCTTATCGTGAAATAGTCACCAGTCTCATGGAGATGTACCTGTCGATGCTAAACAACCAGATGACTAAAGTTGCCAACGAGACAAACAAGACAGTCAGGCGGCTGACACTCATCACCACTATCTTTATGCCGCTTACACTCCTTGCAGGAATCGGTGGGATGTCAGAGTGGTCTATGATGACCGGACCTGCTAACTGGAAGATCGCCTATCCGGCTTTTCTGTTAGCTATGGTGGTAATCGGTTTTGCTAACTACTGTCTGATCAAGTGGTTTGAAAAGAAAAAAAAATGATGGGACGGGCGTACGCTGGGAAAAGCAGCAATGTCAATTTGTAAAACCTGGAGAGACCTCGTTTGCATTACTTTCACCTCTATCAAAGGGAGGCAATGTACTTGTAGTCAAGATTCCTGTTAATGAATCCAGTCATTATCTCATTGAAAACAGACAACCCGTTGGATTCGACAGGATGCTCCCTGATTCTGGAATCTTGATTTTGGAAGTTCATCCTAATGATTTAGATGGAACAGGTGTCGTGAAGGTTAAGCCCTCTATAAGTTCACCCAGTTTTGACCAGGCAACATATAAGTTAGAAGAAAGCGATAGAAACGTCTTTATTGATAAGAAGAATAACATCGCCATAATTCCTCTTTGGGAGGAGAAAGAAAAACTTGGAGTGTTGGTTACAACCCCGGATCGTAGTAAAGTGGCGATCAATGCTGCCATAGCCATACAAAAACTAATTAATCAAAACTTGGGAACATCAGATAATGAGAAGGAAACTGTAATTGTTGAGGCTATTGCAGCCTTTAAGAATAAAGACTTTGAAAAGAGCTATGCTATTGCTACAAGAAAACACGACGGACGATAGAACGGCTGATAACCTGCCACTCCAAAAGATTGCCGATAAATCCCGCTACCGATAAAATTTAGCGTTACTCTCTTTCTATCCGTAATCCTCAATTATTTTAAGTCTGACAATTGTTGACAAGGTGAAAGATGCAAATATATTCTTAAAAATAAAAAATTGTTTCTATAATGCATATTTTCTTAAAAATACTGACGTGCGTATTTCTTCCTGTAATCCGCAAAAAATAGATCTTAATGAATATGCAACCTTTCAATCAGTAATAGACACAATTTACACCTCATTTTTTGTGGCTAATATTCCATTGACATAAAAGATCTATTTCCCTAAACTTAATGTCACTGGATGGAGGTGTTTATCATGCGCTTATTTCCCAAAGAAGAAATCTTTTTTGATTATTTTGATGAGCTAGCTGAAAAAATTGAAGAAGGTAGTAACCTTTTTCTGGAAATGGCTCAAACTCGTGATTATTCCGATGTGACAGTTGCCAAGCTCAAAGAAATTGAACACGAAGCTGATAACATCACCCATAAAACATATGAAAGAATGCATAAGACTTTCCTTATGCCGATAGACCGTGAAGATATTTACGCACTTGTTAACAACATGGACAGTATTATGGATTTCATTGAATCCACTGCTATCCTTATTAGTCTTTATAAAGTCAAAAAACCATCTGATGAAATAATAAAACAGGCTCAAATACTAAATGATACTATAAGAAAAGGAAAAAGCATTATCCATGCCCTGCGTGATATGAAAAACTCCAAAAAGATTCTTGCTGATTGCGTGGAAATTCACTCGCTGGAAAATGCCGGTGATATTGTTTTAAGGACTGTTCTAACCAATCTTTTTGAAAGCGAGAAAGACGCCATTGAACTTGTAAAACGGAAAGATATCATTGAACATCTTGAGGAAGCAATAAACGCTTGTGAAAAGGTATCCAACACCGTGGAAGGGATCGTCCTAAAACATGCTTAGATGGGAGGGCTATTTTTTTAAATCAAGAATATTCTTTTTATTACTATTATTTACTTCTTCCTGAAAGTGAGCGTTTAGGATTTTTCACGAACATACTTTCTTTCAACCAGTAATCGTGGACAAATTTCCCATGTTTTACGAAGTTCGTTTTTAGTCCTTATTACCATGAAATACGAAATGCTATAAATATGTATTTACTGAAAATAATGTCATATTTCCCTTTCAAGAAAAAAGAAGTTATGTTATTTTGATACTCAAAATGTCGGAAAAAACGAAGTTCGTATATTAATTGTTGGGCTTACATGCCACGGAGGTAACGGTATGTTTCAGAAAGCATTCGAGCGTGCAATGAAGTACACTTGCCCTTACGTCGGTCTCAGGCGGAAGCACGACGGCACTGTGTCTTCGTCGATGGCGGCATTCATTATCGTCAACGACACTGGCTGGGCCATCACTGCCAAGCACATCTTCGACGAAATTGCCAAAGCTCAACAGTCGATTGCCGGGGTCTCAGCTATCGAGAGTGCCCTTGCACAGCTTAGATCGCAGAAGGTCGGCAACGCTAAGCACCGCAATCGCGAGGTTAGGAAGTTAGAGCAACAGAGAGCAAATTTCCTCTCGAATCGTGCGGAGATATGGGCTGCAGGTGCCAATTGGCAAACCGCTAAGCCGCGGGCGACTGAGCTCCGTCTACACTCAATCGCCGACCTAGCAGCCTTTAAGCTCGACCCCTTCACGCCGCTTGCGGACCAGGCATATCCGATCTTTCGTTCAGAGGCCCTCATCCCGGGCCTTTCGGTTTGCAGGATAGGCTTTCCCTGGCATTCGGTCGAAGCGGTTTTCGCCAACAACAACTTTGAAGTTAAGAGCGGCTTTCCCGCAACCTTATTCGCCCTCGACGGCATAGTGTCGAGGTTCATGGTTATTGGAGACCCCACTGGAGCCAACGCGAGGTACATTCAAACGTCGACTCCCGGCTTGCGAGGACAGAGTGGTGGTCCACTCTTCGACATCGAGGCTCGGCTCTGCGGTCTGCAGTCATCAACAGTCCATCTAGACCTTGGTTTTGATGCAACCTACCAGCGCGATGGAGAAGCGAAGGTCGAACGTCAGTTCCTCAATGTCGGACAAGCGGTGCATCTCGATGAAATCCGCACCTTCCTTGATGCTAACAACATAACTTATCAGTTGGCATAGAATCGAGCTCACAATTGAGACCACAACAAGAATTGCCCAACCATTGCCTACACCTGGACGCGGCCGCGCCGCGCCGGTGAGGCATACGTTATACCGAAGGAGAAATGACATGGAGCTAATTCTATCAATACTGAGCTTTTTAAATCCCTTTGCCTGGATTAGCAAAGCTAGAAAGCATTATAGGAGGCCTAAGCTAGTTGTATATTTTGATCTTAATGAAACATACCATACTAGAGGGGTTATTGAGCAAAATAATACGCCAGGCTTTTTCTGTCACGTGATGGTAAAGAATGAAGGGAAAGACATAGCTAAGAATTGTCGAGGTAGGGTAATCGATATCCAAATAGAAGACAAATTGGGTAATTTTATCAAACACAAAATGTTTTCAGCGCCGATGATTCTTAAGTGGGCACACGAAAGTGATTTTGAACCAAGAGATATTGAACCTGATCTGCCGAGAAGACTCGATTTATGTTATGGACTGCAAGTCCAACCGAACAATTTGTTTATTTTCACAATACATAAACCAGATGGTAATCTCACGGTCTATCCCTCGGGAAAATATAAGATTAAAGTTCGTGTAGATTCTGATAGTGCATCAACTGTAGATCAGCATTTTATTATTGATTTCAAGGGTGGGTGGAACCAGATATCAATTGAACAAGCATAAAAGAAAAAATGTATAACCATACAATCCACCGGACACGCGTTCCGCGGGCCGGTGATCTTTTCGTTGAGCCTGTAGAATAAGTCAGTTAGCGGCAATTGGCGCTAGATGCTTAAAAAAACGACCGCGGAGAATGCCCCGCAAACGACGATCGTGCGATGAGGAGCTGTCGAAATCAGCCATTTAGGAAGAAAACTTATTTTATTTGACAACATGAGTCGCTGCCACTATAATAATACATAACAGGCGATTGCTCTGTCCATTGAGATATGGGGACATGTAATCCTCGTAATAAGTATGAGGGAATAAAAGGAAGTGAAACCGACCAAAGGTTAAATCACTTCCTTTTTTTTACTTGTGTTTCAGCGCCCTCCCTCTCTGGCGCTTTCAGCCATGATGCTATCTTCTTTGAGGACTTGTGGGTAAAGTCAGCAAACATTTCTTCCTGAAAACAACAGGTCGGTCTTCCTTTCATGGATGCAAGAATTCGATGCGTAATGATCACATCTACGTCAACCTCATTACATCCTTTCATAAGTTCGGTTCTGCATCGCTATTTTACAGACAAATACCCCTGTCAGACAAATACCTCTTGACATTCAAACTTCCTGTGTCTTATATTCTAAGTATTAAAGGATATTCTCATCAATCCGGCTTGTTTTATAAAATATTTATTTAAGGAGAGGACACATGAAAAAACTAACTTTGGCATTAGTTCTGGGATTATTTCTGTTAAGCACCCCTGTCTTCGCACAGTGCGGGTCGAGATACAACCCAAATAAAACATTGAGCGATTATCTTGTTGCTCAAGGATTTCGGGTGGGTATCAGCCGAGATGAAGCGCTAAAGCATTATCCTATAGACCAACAAGATCCTGACTATCTCTCTAACAGCAAATTAATAAATCAATCTCCATATAACCATGACCCCATCAGAGAAGGGTTTTATGAGATAAATATAGAAAACGGGCAAGTTGTAAAATTACATAAATGCGTTTCAACTTTATCGGAACCACTAGGCTTTCCAGAAGTTATTACTGCCTTCAAAAATAAATATCGTATAAAAGAACACCCGCCGTGGTATATATGTCATTTTGGTAGAAGCATCGCTGTCGATTTGCGAGTTTTTAGTCGCTGTGTTGTTGTGGATGTCTGGGACTTTACCCGCAAGGTCAAAGAAGATCGTGGGGAACAAAACAAAAAGAATAGAGAAGTAAACCGTCTCAAAGACAAGTTGTAAATCTAGAGCAGGTCAGAGAAAGAAGATAAGACTAAAGCAATCGTCATCTTCCGCAAATGCCTTGCCGATAAGGGGGTGTGGCGAAGGAAGAAGGCTCGTTCCGAGCTTCCATAGTAAGTCGAAAATACTTTCCGTAATCATCACGCTTTACAATCCAGCGCAACCACGGATTTGTATATGTAGAATCGGAGAGA
>Ga0209538_1000477_pt1 | contig 23239 bp, 23 predicted proteins | sample BarGraNGADG00211_2_FD_184492 | JGI IMG/M metagenome (GOLD analysis project Ga0209538, IMG submission 184492) | Arctic peat soil microbial communities from Barrow, Alaska - Barrow Graham LP Ref core NGADG0004-211 (SPAdes) (version 2) | ecosystem: Environmental > Terrestrial > Soil > Wetlands >... | reverse complement strand
CGGCTCGGGCTCGATCGCGGCGCGCAGCCAGTGGACGTGGACGTCCACGGTGCGCGTCTCGCCCGCGTAGTCGTAGCCCCAGACGTGCTCCAGGAGCTGCTCGCGGGTCAGGACCTGGCCCGGATGGCGGAGCAGGTAGGCGAGCAGCTCGAACACCCTCGGCTTGAGCGGTATGCGCTCGCCGTCGTGGAGCAGCCGATGCCCGACCAGGTCGACGGTCAACGCTCCGAGCTCGACGGGGGGCATCGGAGCCTCCGCGAGCTGTTCCGTCCGGCGCAGGAGCGCCCGGATCCGGGCGCCCAGCTCGCGCAGGCTGAACGGCTTCGTCACGTAGTCGTCCGCCCCGAGCTCCAGGCCAACCACCTTGTCCAGCTCCGAGCTCTTCGCGGTGAGCATCACGATGGGCACGCGCGACTCGGCGCGGATGATGCGGCAGACCTCGATCCCGGAGAGCTCGGGCAGCATCAGATCCAGCACGACGAGGTCGGGCTGGTGCTCGCGGAACTGGCTGAGCGCCTCGCGTCCGTCGGCGGCCGTCAGCACCCGGAACCCGTCCGCGTCAAGGGCTTCGGCGAGGGTCTCCCTCAGCGTCGGTTCGTCGTCGACGACGAGGATCGTGCGGGCCATCATCGCCAAGCATAGGACGTTCTGTTAACGCGCCGTCTCGGGGCCGCCAGCTTCCTGGTGCCGGGATGGTGGTGGCGTGGCGCGGTCGGGCCGCGGGCGACGCTGGCCGGGCCGGTTCAACCCTTGGTCGACCTGCTCGCCCGTCACCCGGTCACCTCGATGCGGGTCGAGGACCCCGACCTCGACGATGCCGTCATGGCTCTCTATGCCGCGCATTCCGGTGATGCGGGCGCCGGCACGGCCGGGCAACGGCCGTGAACCCCGCAGCCCTCGAACTCGTCGCGCTCCCGGTCCGGGCACTGCGGCGTGGAGTGGTGTGGTGGGCGATCGGGCTGGCAGCGATGATCGCCCTCACGATGGCGTTCTGGCCCGCCTTCAAGGGCTCGGGTGTCATCCAGCAGGGACTCGACATGGTTCCGCCCGCGCTCGTCCAGGCATTCGGACTCCAGGACTTCCTCTCCCCGGAGGGATACCTGCGCGGCAACCTCTACGCGATCCTGGTCCCGCTCCTGCTCGTGCTGGCGGCCGTCTCGGCAGTCGGCAGCCAGACCGCCGGCGAGGAAGCGGCCGGCCGCCTCGAGCTGTACCTCGCGCAGCCCGTCGATCGGCGCTGGGCCGGCTACCTCGTCGCCGCCCTGTTCCCTCTCAGCGACGTGCTCGCCCCATGGCGCCACCTGTCGCCCTGGGACTGGGCGCTGGGCGGCGATCCCCTCCTCCACGCGGCAGAGCCGTGGCGCTATGCCGCGCTCGTCGTGCCGACGGTCGGGCTCGTCGTCCTGGGTATGCGGGCGTTCGGCCGGCGCGACGTGGCGGCCGCCTGAGGGCCGGCGGGCAGGGCAGGGCCGGGGGGCCGGCGGGACCCGGCGGCCGGCGGGCCCGGCGGCCGGCAGGCGCCTGCCCGCGACTGTGGATCAGCGACCCTCAGCCGCTGGCCACCCCGCCGGCCACCAGCAGGCCGACGGCGTGCGCCAGCCGCGCCACCACCCGGTCCCGGCCCAGGGCGACCATCAGCTCGAAGAGCGGCGGGGTGGCCGCGCGCCCCGTCATCGCGACGCGGATCGCCATGAAGAGATCGCCCGCCTTCCAGCCGCGCGCCTCAGCAAGGCCGCGGAGGGCAGCTTCGAGGTTCTCGACCGTGAACGCATCGGACCCGGCCGCCGCGATCGTCGCCTCCACGGCCGACAGCCCGGCGAGGGTCGTGGCCGCGTCCCAGCGCTTGGGCACGAGCGTCGCCGTGTCCAGCGGGACCTGGTCGACGAACAGGAAGCCGACCATGTCGGTGATCGCACCGAGCACGGGAAGCCGCTCCCGCACGATCGGGAGCAGCGCGGTCAGCTCCTCGCGGGTCGGCTCGCGGTCGATCCGCCCGTCCGCCTTCGCCCGCGCGAGAAACGGCGCGAGCCTTGCCGCGAGATCGTCGTCGGCCAGGCGGCGGATCCACTGGCCGTTGAGCCACTCCAGGCGCTGGCGGTCGAAGACCGCGCCGCCCTTCTGGATCGCGTCGGTGTCGAAGCGCGCGACAAGCTCGTCGAGGGAGAGGATCTCCTCCTCCGTCCCGGTCGACCAGCCGAGGAGGGCGAGGTAGTTGACGAGGGCCTCCCGCACGAACCCCTCGGCGATGTAGTCGTTGACCGCGGTCTGGCTCTTGCGCTTGCTCATCTTGGTCCGGTCCGGGTTCAGGATGAGCGGGAGGTGGGCGAAGACCGGCACGGGATGGCCGAGCGCGCGGAAGAGGAGGATGTGCTTCGGCGTGTTCGATAGGTGGTCCTCGCCGCGGATCACGTGCGTGATTCTCATCGCGGCGTCATCCACGACGACCCCGAAGTGGTAGAGCGGCGTCCCGTCGGCCCGGACGATCACGAGGTCGCCGCCCAGCGCAGCGGCGTCGATCTCCACCGTTCCCCGGACCAGGTCGTCGAAGACCACCACCCCGGGCTCAATCCGGAATCGAATGGCCGGCCGGCGACCCTGGGCCTCGAAGCGCGCCCGTTCCGCCGGCGTGAGGGTGGCGCAGCGGCGGCTGTAGCGCGGCGGCAGCTTCGCCGCCTCCAGCCGGTGCCGCTCCGCGTCCAGCTCGTCGGCCGTGCAGTAGCAGGGGTAGGCCAGGTCCGCCGCGAGAAGTTGTTCGGCGGCCGCCCGGTACAGCTCGCGGCGTGCCATCTGGCGGTACGGACCGAAGGCGCCGCGCTCGGGGAGCCCGCCGGCGGCCGGCCCCTCGTCCCACTCGAGCCCCAGCCAGTGGAGGTGCTCGAGGATGTCCTCCTCGAACTCGGCCGTCGAGCGGACGACGTCCGTGTCCTCCAGGCGGAGGATGAACGTCCCGCCGACGTGCCGGGCATAGAGGTAGTTGAAGAGGGCGGTCCGGGCGGTGCCGATGTGGAGCGGCCCGGTGGGGCTCGGGGCGATGCGGACGCGGGCGGTGGACATTGTCTCGATTGTACGGGCGCCGCGTCACGCGACTGGTCGTGATCCGTCGCGTCAGCCCGGGCGAAGGCGGCCGGGGACCCGGTGGAAGAGGGACGGGTCGGCCTCGCCCCGGAGCACGTGGACGAGCGACGCCGGGCGGAGGCCGAGCGTGGCCCGCCCGATGGGCCCGTCGAGCGTCACCGCGTCGAGCGACGCCGAGCGGGCCAGGATCTCGATGCGCGCCCCCGGCGTCAGCGCGCGCGCCTCGAGGTACGAGAGGAGCGCCGGGTCCTCCTCGGCGGGCTCGGTGATCCGGTAGACCGTGGCGACGTCGCCCGCCTCGAGACTCGCGAGCGACACGCCGGCTGGTCGCCGGGCGGCGATCGCGACGTCGATCGGGTTCCCGTGCGGACACGTCTCGGGGTGGCCCAGCAGCTCGTCGAGGCGGGCCTCCACGCGCGGCGAGATGGCCCCCTGGAGACGGGCGGCCTCCACGTCGGACTCCGCCCAGCCGAGTCCCACCACGCTGGTCAGGAGCCACTCGAGCAGTGCGTGCCGGCGGAAGATCCCGTCGGCCGCGGCGCGCCCGGGCTGGGTCAGCGTCAGCTCGCGCCCCTCCACCTGGCAGACCAGGCCCTCCGTCGCGAGACGCCGGTACATCTCACTCGCGGCCTGCGTGGAGACGCCCATGTGGCGGGCGACCGTCGCCGCGGTCACGCGGGCCTCTTCCACGGCCGCCGACCGCAGCGCCAGCAGGTATTCCTGGGCGGCGCCCGAGAGGTCGGACGAGGCGCGACGATTCACCGGCTCATCGTAGCGCCGGCACTCGCCTTGCCCGCCGGGGTCGCGCCGCGCGTCCCGCCTTGCCCGCCGGCGTCAGCCGACCAGCTCGCCGACCGGGACGAGGTCGAACTCGGGGATCGTCTCGGCCGCGATCTTCCCATGCGGGTCGAGCTGGACGGGCCGGTGGTACCGCCCCAGCGCCCGCAGCGGCTGGCTTCCGAGGATGCCGGCAAGGCGTAGCGCCTCGGTGGCGATCGACCATGCGGCCCGTGAGAAGCCGCCGCCGTCCTCGACCTTGATCGCGAACGCGGAAGCCGGCGTCCCGGCGGCGCGGTCCGCGAGGACCGCGATGCCGCGGAGCCCCTCCGCGCCACCCTTGGCGACCAGCCGACCGGGGAGCGCCTTCATGAGCGACGTGTCGAGGCGGTCGCGCGTCCCGCCCACCAGCTCCGGGTTCGCCAGCATGGCGTCGCGGATGACCAGCAGCGGCGCGGACAGCGGCCGGCGAGCGTCGGCCGTCGGGAGCGCATCGGGATCGGCGAGGAGGGCGAACGCCGCGGCGAGGCCGCGGAGCGGGAACGCGTACGTGTCCACGCCGCACTGGTCGGTCGCCGTCACGAGGCGCTCCGGCGTCGTCGCGAAGACGCGCGCGACCACGGCCCGCGTCGCGACCTGGACCGGGTGGTCCGGCTGCCAGTAGTCTTCGAGCGTCCAGTCCGCGAGCCGGGCGAGCAGGAGCTGCGCCGCGTGCATCCCGGAGCATTGGTGCCGCACCGGCCCGGGCCTCTCGCCGTCGCGCGCCAGGCGCACGGCCGTCAACTCGTCCATGGGCGCGCCTTCCGTGCCGCAGGCGAGCAGCGTCTGGCTGACGCCGGCCCGTCGGAAGAGCGCCTGGATCGTCCGCACATGCAGGTCCTCGCCCGAGTGAGAGCTTGCCATGACCGCGAGCTCCGCAGGCGAGAGGTCGAACTCGCGGACGCCGCCCGCCTCAAGGAGCGCCACGAGCGTGAACGGCTTGACGCATGACCGGAGCGCGACGACCGCCTCGGGGTCGCCGGCCACCCGGATGACCGAGCCTGTCGCGTCGACCTGAACGATGTGTCCGCGGTGGACGCTCTCCACGATCTCGCCGCGGATGTGCCGGGCCAGGATGGGCGCGGACCTGCGCAAACCCGCACCAGGACCGGAACGCACGCTGCGCGGGGGTCGGGTGGGCGGCATCGGTCGAGCATACCGCGCGCCCCGGGTCACCGCGACATCGTCTGTCCACCGACCCTGCCGGCCTCGCGATTCGCCGCGTTTCCACGCTCCGGGGTGACGATTCTGATCGTGCCATCCAATCGCGGGCCGCCGATCACGGGGCCGCCGATCACGGGGCCGCCGATCACGGGTCGCCGATCCGGATCGTCTGTCTGGGCCCCCGGGCGCCCGAGAGACCCGGACCGGTGAAACGGATGCGTCGGCCCACCGACCCTGCCGTCGCCCACCGGAGCCGCCCCGTTGCGGGGTCGCGCGGGTGCTAGGATCGTGCGGGTCGGGATCCCGTCCGCCAGGGGCGCGACCCCGGCCGGTCGTCCGCCCCCTCCACGCTCGAGGTGCGCGCCCGTGTCCGACACCACCCCACTCCGCGCCCCGTCGCTGACGGTCTCGCGGCACCCCGCGGTCCTCCACAAGCTCGCGATCCTTCGCGACCAGAAGACCGACCCGAAGAAGTTCCGGGAGGTCGTCCGCGAGCTCTCGTGGCTCCTCGGTTACGAGGCCCTTGCCGATGCGCGACTCCGGCCGCTCCGCGTCCGCACCCCGTTCGAGGACATCGAGGCGCACGAGCTGGGTGACCGGATCGGTCTCGTGCCGATCCTGCGCGCCGGCCTTGGCATGGTCGATGCCATGCTCGAGCTGATGCCGACCGCCGAGGTCTGGCACCTGGGCCTCTTCCGCGACGAGCGCACGCTTCGGCCGGTCGAGTACTACAACAAGCTGCCCGATTCCGCGACCGTCGACCTCTGCCTGATCCTCGACCCGATGCTCGCCACCGGCGGCTCCGCGACGGCCGCCATCGACGTCCTCAAGCGTTGGGGCGCGTCCCGGATCAAGCTGATCAACCTGATCGCCGCGCCGGAGGGCGTCGCGGCCGTCAGCGCGGCCCATCCGGACGTGACGATCCATTGCGCGGCGCTGGACCGGGGCCTCAACGAGAAGGGCTACATCCTGCCCGGTCTCGGCGACGCCGGCGACCGCCAGTTCGGGACCAGCCGCCGGGACTGATTCGAAGGGAGGCAGAGTCCGACCCGGACTCGATCAGTTGATCCGGGCCCGGCCGTCAGAGGGGCGACCACTCCGACAGTGCCAGTTCACCGATCCCGAAGAGCCCCAGGCAGGGTTCCAGGTTCTCGATCGTGACCCGCACGAGATCGCGTCGCCACGTCTCCCGCGTCGCTCGAACCTGGTGCACGGTCAGCCGCTCCCCTCGTGGCGCGACGATCCCTTCCCCGTTCGGCACGTAGCCGAGCTTCTCCGAGACGCGCTCGGACGCTCGGTTGCCGGAGAGGTATCCCGACTCTGCCACCCGCGCCCCAAGACCTTCGAACGCGAGCCAAAGGACGGCGGCACGCATCTCGGTTCCGTAGCCGCGCCCCTGGTGCTGCTGGCCCAGCCAGCTCCCCGTCGACACCGTCCTCCGGTGGGAGAAGTCCTTCGCCACCAGGTCCTGGATGCCGATCGGTCGCCCCTCTGCGATCACCGCGAGCGTGAGGGTCCAGATATCGGGCCTCCAGGCTCCCCGCGCCGCCCACCAGTGAAGCAGGAAGTTGCGCTCGAAGGCGGGCGGCGGAAGCTCGTCCCACGGGACCTGGAACGGCGTCGTCGTCGGGTCGTGGATGCCCGCACGAGCGACCTCCAGGAGCGCCAGCAGGTCGTCGTCCGTCGGAAGTCGCAGCTCCAGGAGCGGCGTCCGGAGCCGGAGGTCGAACAGCGGCCAAGGGTGTGCCATCGGCTCCTTCCTCGCTTCCGGGACGTGAGGCCTCAGCCGGCTCGTTGAGCGTCAACCCCCTGTGGAGCTGCCGAAGTCAGCCGGTGACGACCTCGTCGGCGATCTCGAGGGCCCGGTCGATCACGGCGAAGCCCTCGGCCAGCTGCTCCTCGGTAATGCAGAGCGGTGGGTTCGTGTGGATCGAGTTGTTGGGCGTCATCGTGTAGAGCCCGTTCTGGCGCAGGAACCTGGCGATGGCCTTCATCTCGTCCGACGTGCCGTTGAACCCCGTCAGCGGGACGAACGGATCGCGGCTCCGGACCAGGTCCAGGATCCCGAAGAGCCCGAGGCTGCGGTGCGCGCCCACGCTGGGATGCTTCGCGGCGAGTGCCTCGTGGTGGCCGCGCATCACCTCGCCCATCCGCGCGGCGCGCTCGATGAGCCCGTCCTCCTCGTAGACGCCGATCGTGGCGAGCGCCGCGGCGAGGCTGACGGGGTGGCTGCTGTAGGTCAGGCCGCCGTAGAACATCTTCGACTCGAACGCTTCGGCGATGTGGTGGCGCATCGCCACGCCGCCCAGCGGCAGGTAGCTGGAGGTGAGGCCCTTGGCCATCGTCAGCAGGTCCGGGACCACGGCCCAGTGATCCACCGCGAACCAGCGCCCGGTGCGGCCGAAGCCCGCCATCACCTCGTCGGCCACCATCAGGATCCCGTACCGGTCGCACAGCTCGCGCACGCCCTGGAGGTAGCCGTCGGGAGGGATGAGGATCCCGTTCGTGCCCACGATCGTCTCGAGGAAGACCGCCGCGATCGTGTGCGCGCCCTCGTACTGGATCACGTCCTCCAGGCCCTGCAGACTCTCGGCGACCGGCCGCGGCTCCTTCTCGCCCCAGCGGTGCGTGTCCGGGTAGCGCACGACGCCCACGATTCCGGGCTCGTTCGCCCAGCGCCGCGGATCGCCTGTCAGCGTCATGGAGCCGAGCGTGGCGCCGTGGTAGCTGCGGTAGCGGGCCAGGACCTTGTGGCGGCCCGTGTAGTGGCGGGCGAGCCGGATGGCGTTCTCCACGGCCTCCGCGCCGCCGAGCGTGAAGAAGACCTTGTCGATGTCGCCGGGCAGGATCTCGGCGAGCTTCGCGCCCAGGCGCGCCCGGACCTCCGTCACGAAGGCCGGCTGGACGTACTGGAGGCGGGTCGCCTGGGCCGTGATCGCGTCGATCACGCGCCGGTCCCCGTGGCCGATGTTCACCGACATCAGCTGGCTGTTGAAGTCGAGGATCCGCTGGCCCTCGGGCGTGTAGAGGTACACGCCTTCCGCATGGTCGATCGCGATCGGATCCAGGGTCCCCTGGACCGACCACGAGAAGAACGTGTGGGCGCGCGAGAGCCGGACGATCTCCTGGCTCGACATGGGTTCGGCGGCGGTTCGGATGGTCATCGGTCACCTCGGGGCGGCGCGTGCCCGGCACGCGATCCGCGAACCTGCTGCGCGGAGCCGACCGGCCGGGACGGGGCACGAGTGGCCGGGATGGCGCGGACCGGCTCCTGCCCGCGCCATCCGGGAAGCGATGCGCGCCATTACACCACAGCGGGCGGCGGTGTACGCACGTGCGAACATCGCGACGGCGGCGCTCCGCGGCGCCCGGCGGTGTAGCATTCCGCCTCATTCCGGACGTGCGGCATGAAAGCGTCGGAGGCGCGCCCGCCGCGTCGTCCGCTCCGCCGCTGCGAACCGACCGGAGGTGACCGATGCCGCGAATCGTACGAGGCGCGCTCGTCCAGGCGACCTGGACCGGCGACAAGGAGTCGATGATCCAGAAGCACGAAGGCTACGTCCACGAGGCGGCGAAGCAGGGCGCCCAGTTCATGCTCTTCCAGGAGCTCTTCTACGGCCCCTACTTCTGCCAGGTGCAGGATTCGAAGTACTACTCGTATACCGAGCGGATCCCGGACGGGCCGACGACGCGCCGGATGCAGGACCTCGCGAAGCAAACCGGGATGGTCCTTGTTGTCCCGATGTACGAGGAGGACGAGCGCGTCAACGGGCTGTACTACAACACGGCCGCGGTGATCGACGCCGACGGGAGCTTCCTGGGCAAGTACCGCAAGACGCACATCCCCCACCTCAAGGGCTTCTGGGAGAAGTTCTACTTCCGGCCGGGCAACCTGGGGTTCCCGGTGTTCGAGACCGCCGTCGGCAAGGTCGGCGTCTACATCTGCTACGACCGGCACTTCCCCGAGGGCGCCCGCGCCCTCGGGCTCAACGGCGCGGAGATCGTGCTGATTCCGTCCGCGACGAGCCGCGGGCTCTCGGAGTACCTCTGGCGGGTCGAGCAGGTCAGCCACGCCCTCGCGAATGGCTACTTCGTCGGGACGATCAACCGGGTCGGCGTCGAGGCCGAGATCGGTGACGACGACTTCTACGGCCAGAGCTACTTCTGCGACCCGCGCGGCCAGTTCATCGGCGGCGTGGCCAGCCCGTACGAGGAGGAGCTGGTGATCCGCGACCTGGACCTGGATCTCGTGACGGAGGTCCGCCAGACGTGGCAGTTCTACCGCGACCGCCGTCCGGAGGCGTACGGCGACCTCGTCCGACCCTAGGCAGGTCCGCAGGAGGACCCTCGGCGGGAAGACCCTCGAATGCTCCGGCCTCGCAACTGCGTCACGAACCCGGCGACCCGAGAGCCGTCGGTCACCGCCTCCGCGCTGGCGGAGGCAGGCGTTGACCAGCTCAACCTCTGCCTGATGAACGGCAACGAGGAGGAGCGGCAGAAGAAGACCTACGGTCGCGAGATCGTCCCGGCCCTCCGCGACGCGCAGGCCGCGAATACCTGAGGAGAGTTCGATGCGCACGCTGATCACGAACGGCCTCATCGTCACGGCCGACGGCTCGTGCCCGGCCGACGTGCTCGTCGATGGGGAGACGATCGCCCTGCTCGGCGCCGATCTGGCGACCGCCGGCGTCACGGCCGACGCGACGATCGACGCGACCGGGAAGTACGTCGTCCCGGGCGGGATCGACGTCCACACCCACATGGAGCTCCCCTTCGGCGGCACGTTCGCGAAGGACACGTTTGCGACCGGCTCGAAGGCGGCCGCCCACGGCGGGACCACGACGATCATCGACTTCGCGCCGCAGACGAAAGGCCGACCGCTCCGCGAGGGTCTCGACGCCTGGCTGGCGAAGGCCGAGGGGCACACCGCGATCGATTACGGCTTCCACATGATGGTGGCGGATGTGAACGATGCGACGCTCGCCGAGATGGACCAGCTCGTCGCCGAGGGCGTCCCCGAATTCAAGCTCTTCACGGCCTACCCGGGCGTGCTCTACAGCCCCGACGACCACATCTTCCGGGCAATGCAGCGGACGCGGAAGAACGGCGGCATGATCATGGTGCACGCGGAGAACGGACCGGTGATCGACGTGATCGCCGCCGACCTGGTCGCCGCGGGGACCACCGACCCGATCGGCCACGGCCTGGCCCGCTACCCGATCCTCGAGGGCGAGGCGACGAACCGGGCGATCCGCCTCGCAGAGGCCGCGGGCGTCCCCGTCTACATCGTCCATCTCTCGTCCCGCGACGCCCTGGAGGCAGTGACTGCCGCCCGCGGCCGCGGCGCGATGGCGTTCGCCGAGACCTGCCCGCAGTACCTCTTCCTCTCGCTCGACGACATGGGCAACGGGTTCGAAGGCGCGAAGTACGTCTGCAGCCCGCCGCTCCGCCCCAAGGACCACCAGGAGGACCTCTGGCGAGGGCTGCGCACCGACATCCTGCAGCTTGTCGCCACTGACCACTGCCCGTTCGACTTCCACGGCCAGAAGGAGCTGGGGCGCGGCGACTTCCGCAAGATCCCGAACGGCCTGCCCGCCGTGGAGGACCGGGTCGACCTCCTCCACGACGGCGGCGTGGTCGGCGGCCGGATCTCGCGCGAGCGGTGGGTGGAGATCATGGCGACAGCACCCGCGAAGATGTTCGGGATGTACCCGAAGAAGGGCGCGATCGCCGTCGGCTCGGACGCCGACATCCTGGTCTACGACCCGAACCGGAGGCGCACGATCAGCGCGGCGACCCACCACATGGACGTCGACTACTCGATCTTCGAGGGGTTCGAGATCCAGGGCGCCTCGGACATCGTGATGAGTCGCGGAACGATCCTGGTCCGCGACGGGCAGTGGGTTGGGCCGGCCGGCCACGGGCGTTTCCTGCGCCGCGACGTCACGGACCACGCCCGGATCAGCTGAGGGGCGGACGCCGCCGGATCACGAGCGTGGCCCCAACGGCCGCGCCGCCGACGACGATCGCCACGCCGAGGCAGATCAGCTGCTCGGCGTTGAGCGGCCCAAGGACCGCGGCGTCGCGCCAGGTTCCCGCGACCAGCGCACGGCCCAGCGCCCAGAGCCCCAGGCCGACGGCGAACAGGCGGCCGTCGGCGCGGCGGAGCGGCGACCGCCAGCCGAGCAGCGCGACCAGCACCAGCACGCCGGCGGCCATCGCGGCCTCCAGCAGCTGGGCGGGGATCGCGGGGAGCTCGGCGCCCGGGCTCCCCCAGGGCCCGAGCCCGGCGTACGCGGTTGCGAACCCGCCACCGTCGAGCACGAGGGCGCCCTGTCCGCCGCCGCCCAGGACCTCTGCGGCCTTGCCGAGCGCGAGCACCAGCAGCAGCGGCCGGATCGCGACGTGGAGCCACCGCCCAACCGGCGCGTCGAGCAGCGCGCCGACGTAGATCCCGGTGAGCGTTCCCCCGACCACCGCACCGGTCAGCTCGACGCTGCCGCCGGCGGGATCGAGCAGCTGCCGCCAGTCGGGCGCGTACCAGTCGGCGTGGAGGACGCCATAGCTCAGCCGCCCGAGGACCACCGCGCCGGGGAGCACCCCGAGGACGATGAACAGGAGATCGTCCCGGCGCAGATGCCAGCCTTCGTCGGCGTCGACGTCGTCTTCCGGGCGCGCCCCGATCCAGGCCTCGTCGGCAGGCGTCCGCCCGGCGATCAGCGCGCACCACGCGAGGCCCGCGAGCACGGCGACTGCCAGCGCAACCGTCTGCCAGCGAACCACGAGGTCCCCGACGCGGACGGAAGCATCGAAGCCGAAGACGAGCACTGCCGAGGCTGCGCCCATCACGCCAGCCCTTCGAGCCGACCGGCGACGAGTCGGCCGCCGGCGATGGTTGCCACCACCACGATGCCGTCGTCGCCACGTGCCCAGGCGGCCGCCGGAACCGCCGTGGGATCGCGGGACAGGATCACGAGGTCGCTGCGGCATCCCGCTGCCAGGCGCCCCGCGTCGTCGTCGTCGAGGGCCGCGGCGCCCGCCGCCGTCCAGGCGTGGAGCGCCTCCGCCACCGAGAGGCCGGCCTCGTGGCGGAGCGCCGCGCGCACGCCGTCGAGCGGTGCCCCGGGAACCACCGGACGGTCGCTCGAGAAGGACATCGGGATACCGGCAGCGAGCAGGGCCGCGAACGGCAGGAGGCGTGCCGCGCGCTCCGCCCCGAGGCGAATCCGGTACGTGGGCCCGGCCCAGGCGAGAAATTCCGGCTGGACGACCGCGGTCGCCCCCGATGCGGCGAGCCGCGCGACGAGATCCTCGTCGAGGAGCATCGCGTGCTCCAGCCGGTGGGGGCGTTGGGGCGCCGGCGCGGCCGCGTAGGCGTCGAGGACGGCCGTGACCGCGGCGTCGCCGATCGCGTGCGTCGCGACCGCCCATCCGCCCCCAATCGCGCGGCGAACCCGCTCGGCGAGCGCGGCCGGATCGTGGACGGGCCTGCCCGCGTGCGGCGCGTCGTCGTACGGCGCGCGCAGCCAGGCCGTGTGCGTCGTGAGCGCGCCGTCGGCCTTCAGCTTGACGTGGGAGAGGCGGACTCGGTCGCGCACCGCGTCCGGGAGCATTGCTGCGATGTCTGCCGGAGACGGAACGGCGTCGCCGGGCGCCGGCGCGATCCGGACGAGCCCGGGCATGAGCGCGACCGCCAGCGGCATCGCGCCCGACGCGATCGCCTCGCCCCAGGCCGCGAGCTCCGCCGCGACGCCGGCCGTGGAGCCCACGTCCGCGTCGGCGACGCTCGTGACGCCGTCCGCGGCAAGGCGGGTGGCCGCGCGGGCAAGCGCCGCCCGTCCATCCGCGGGGGTCGGAGCCGGCATCGCTGCCGCGATCCGGTCCCAGCTGTCCGGGCCGCGGAGGACCCCGGTCGGCTCGCCCTCCTCGTCGTGATCGATCGCCATCCTGCCGGGCACGGCGGGCGTGGCCCGATCGATCCCCGAAAGCGCAAGGGCGAGGCTGTTCGCGGTCACGGCATGCCCCGAGACGTGGGCCAGGAGGACCGGTCGGTCGGGCACCGCCCGGTCCAGGTCGTCGCGGGTCGGGTCGTCGGGACGGTCCCAGCCGGTGGGATCGTAGCGGGCGACCAGCCAGGCGTCGGGCTCGAGGTGTTCCGCGCCGCCCGGCAGCGCCCGGAGCGCCGCCCGGCGCTCGCGGCCGGCGAGGAGCCTCATCCCCGCCACCAGGCCCTCCCAGTACGGGTGGGCATGGGGCTCCAGGAAGCCGGGCAGCACGGCTCGCCCTCGGAGGTCGACGACGTGGGAGTCGGGGCCGGCCAGGGCCAGGATCTCGGCGTTGTCTCCGACGGCCAGGATCCGGTCGTGGGCGTAGCAGATGGCCGTGGCCCGGCGTCCCGCCGCGTCGGGGACGCCGGGGCCGGCGGCGCGGCTCGCCGCGTCGGTCGGCCGGGCGGCCTCGAACGTCAGCACGGTGCCGCCGAAGAGGACCGTGTAGTGGTGGGTCATCAGGCCGGAGTCTAGCGGCGCGATTGACGTGGCGAGGCCCCGGCCGGAGCCGGGGCCTCGGGTTGGAGAAGAGGGCGCGACCTGGTCGAACCCCCGGAGGTCAGGGCCCGACGACGATCTTGCTGCTGTCCCTGCCCGCATTGGCGAGGATCCAGTCGATCACTTCCTGGCGATCCGTGCGGTAGTAGAAACCGTCGCCGCGGCAGCCCGCGTTCGAGTGGCCCCACGACGTCACCGCCGTGATGACGTTCGAATCGGCCGGGTAGAAGACGGGTCCGCCGGAGTCGCCGCTGCACGTGCCGCCCCGGTCGTCACCGTTGCCGTTGAGCTGGACAGCGTAGCCGTCTGTCTGCTGATTGACGGTGTTGACCAGCGTCTCCCGGGCCATGAGCCGCTCGCGGAACGAGATCGCGACTGTGCCCTGCTTGGCGGAGAAGCTGATGCCATAGCCGGAGACGGTGAAGGTGGTGTCTATCGTCCCGCGCGCCTGCCGGAGCTGATCGATGATGCCCGGCCCGGCGAGCGTCGCGTACGGCCCCGTGACCGCCTTCTTGAGGATGACGATACCCACGTCATGGATGTTCGGGAAGCCGGCGAAGTTGTTGAAACCATAGTTGTACATGACGTCGGCTTCGGCGCACGGGTTGTTCTTCATCGTCCCAGCGCACCTGTTCGGATAGCCGGTCTCCGGGTCCTCGACGCCGTCGAACCGGGTGCCGGCGTCCTGCCGGAACCAGATCCGGGCGGACGCGTTCACCCCGCTGGCGCCATTGTCGGTGCAATGACCTGCGGTCAGCACGACGGTCGGCGCCAGCAGCTCGCCCGTGCACCGGTGCTGGAACACGCCAGCGTCGTTGTAGAACGCGATGAGGCCGACGAACGGGTGGTCGAAGTCCTTGACGTAGTCATTCGTGATCGCCGTCGCCGGGGCCGCCCATGTCACGGCCAGCATGGCGGCGGCCGCCAGGGAGAGAAGGGTCCTGCGCATCTCGTCCTTTCCGACAGCCGCGGGGTGCACCCGTCCGGCGTGTCATCCTCCGTCCGGCGCAACGCCGGGTTCTCCCCCCCTGGCCCATCATGACCGGCCGCCGCGCGGACAGTCCCATCCGCAGCCTAGTACCAATGGGTGGTGCCCTGCCTGTTCCGGGCGCCGACCCGGCGTCCATCTGGTGCCAGCCGGCACCAGATGGACAGATCGCCCCGTCCCCGTCAGGCCGGCAGCTTCGCGAGGAGGTCCCGAACCGCGTCGGCGGAACGGTTGAAGGCGGCCCGTTCGTCGTCGGTCAGAGAGATCTCGATGACCTTCTCCATCCCGCCATTGCCCAGGACGATCGGCACGCCCACGTAGAGGCCGTTGATGCCGTACTCGCCGCGGAGGTAGGCGGCGCAGGGCAGGATGCGCCGTCGATCGCGGAGGATCGCTTCGACCATCTCGACGACCGACGCGGCCGGCGCGTAGTACGCGCTCCCGGTCTTGAGGAGCCCCACCACCTCGGCGCCGCCGTTGCGGGTCCGCTCGACGAGCTCCTCGATCCGCTCGGCGCTCATCAGCTCCGTGATCGGAACGCCGCCGACGGTCGAATAGCGCGGCAGCGGCACCATCGTGTCGCCGTGACCGCCGAGGACGAACCCGCGGATGTCACGGACGCTGACCTGCAACTCCGCGGCGATGAAGGCGCGGAACCGGGCGGAGTCCAGGACGCCGGCCATTCCGATCACGCGTTCGGGTGGGAAGCCGGAGGCCTTGAGCGCCACGTGGCACATCGCGTCGAGCGGGTTCGTCACGACGATGATGATCGCGCCCGGGCTCACCGCGGCGGCCTGCTTCACGACGGTCCCCACGATGCCCGCGTTCTTCACCATGAGGTCGTCACGGCTCATGCCCGGCTGCCGCGCCAGGCCGGAGGTGACCACGATGATCTTCGAGTGCGCGGTGTCCGCGTAGTCGTTCGTTCCGGTGATCCGGACGTCGTAGCCGACGACCGGGGCGGCCTCGACCAGGTCGAGGGCCTTGCCCTGGGGCAGCCCCTCCACGATATCCACCAGCACGACATCGGCGAGGCCTGTCTCGATGATCTGCTGGGCGGTGGTCGCGCCGACGTTGCCGGCGCCGATGACGGTGACCTTGCGGCGGAGAACGCGGGTCATGGGGTGCTCCTCCGGGCTGTGGCTCGTGGGGGCGCCGGCCTTGGCCGGGTCGCTCGGTGTTGGCGGGATTGTAGTGAGCACCGCCGCTCAGCAGGTGACCAGGCGCACGGGGGTCAACGCGAGATCGCGGCTGCTCCTGGTGAGGTCCGCCGCGGTGCTGGCGGACGCTACCGTCGCGACCAGGGCGTCCGCCAGCCCGAGGGTCCGCCCGGTTGCGCGGGCCTCGGCGCGCCAGCGCCCCGCGAGGAGGGCGGCGCCGGGTCCGGGCTGGACGAACTCGACGGGCTCGACGAAGGCGTCGAAGTCGCGCACCTCCCACGACTCCAAGCCGGTTCGGACCTCGCAGGCGAGGATCTCGTTGATGACCGGCTGGCGCCGGCACCGAGGACGCTGCCAACGAACCGACTGTCCCCCGGCGAACTGACCGCGCCGACGCTTCGTAGACGCTTCGGGCCAAATACGAACGGGGCTGCTGCGAGCTGGGCCCCGCGGCCGCATGTGTGTCAGATACGAACCGGGCTGCTGCCGTGACGGCGCGGCCGGCGTCCAAGGCCGTCGGGAGGGGCCCCGTCTGTCGCTCCACGCTCACGAGCGACGCCTGGATCGCCGGTGAGGATGATCCGGCGTGTCACATCCCGCCCCCGAAATCGCCCGGTTGGTAGGTGACTCAATGCGGGCGGCGGCGGGCGATGGCTGGCAGTGGGCGTTCCGTGGGCGGTAGCGGGCGTGCCGCGGGCGGGCAACTAGCCCGACACTGGTCCGCCATTCGACGACACGCGGGTCCGCCATCCAGTCGGCTCGGCGCGTCAGTCGGCTCGGCGCGTCGCGTCGCCCGGAAGCGGTCGCGATCGCGGGCCGACCCCACCATGGGCGGGCGCGAGCTCCGCACGTCAACCCCGGCGATCCGACCGGGCCTACGCTTCGTCGAGCGCGGCCGCCAGGTCGGCCACCAGGTCGGCAGCGTCCTCGATCCCGACCGACAGGCGGATCAGCGCCTCCGGCACCTCAAGCGGCGAGGTGGCCACCGACGCATGGGTCATCACGGCGGGCAGCTCGATGAGCGACTCCACCCCGCCCAAACGATTCCGCAAGGGTGAAGAGGCGGGTCGATTCGCAGACCGCGACGGCACGGTCACGAGCGCGCCTGGCGTGGCGCCCACCGGGCGAAGGGACGAAGCTGACCATCCCGCCGCCGGCCATCATCTGGCCCGCCGCCACCGCCGCCTGCGGGTGCGCGAACCGCCCATCCCCGAGGCCCGGATAGCGCAGCCAGGCCACGTCGTCGCGGCCGGCAAGAAGGCGGGCCACGGCCAGCGCGTTTGCGGCGTGCCGTTCGGCCCGGAGCGCCAGCGTGCGCAGGCCTCTGAGCGCGAGGAAGCAGTCCTGCGGCCCCGGGACGGCGCCCATCGCGTTCTGGAGGAAGCGGAGCTGGTCGGCCAGGTCCTCGCGCGAGGTCACGACGACACCGAGGACCGTGTCGCTGTGCCCGGCGAGGTACTTCGTGGCCGAGTGGAACACGACATCCGCGCCGAGCGCGAGCGGCCGCTGGAGCGCCGGCGAGGCGAACGTGTTGTCGACCACCACGATGGGAGCCGCGCCGCGCGCACCGACGTGGGCGTGCGCCCCGCGCGCCACCGACGCGATGTCCGTCACCTTCAGGAGCGGGTTGGACGGCGTCTCGAACCAGACCAGCCGGGTCCGTTCGCCGAGCGCCGCTCCGAGCGCCGCGGCGGACGCCGCGGCCAGCCCAGCCGGATCGTCGCGGGCCAGGTCCACGTACCGCGCGTCGATGCCGCGCGGCCGCGCAACCCGCTCGAAGAACCGGTACGTGCCGCGTTGACGTCGTCGCCGACGACGAGCTGCTCGCCCGGCGCTGCCAGCTCGGCAAGCGTCGCGGTCGCGGCCGATCCGGACGCGAAGGCGATCCCGTATGCCCCGCCCTCGAGGTCCGCGACCGCGCGCTCCAGCCGCTCGCGGGTCGGGTTCTGGGTGCGCGCGTACTCGTAGCCGCCACGCGGCCGGCCGACCCCGTCCTGCGCATACGTGGACGTCTGGTAGATCGGCGGGCTCACGGCGCCGGTCAGCGCATCCGGCTCGCCACCCGCGTGAACCACCCGGGTCGCGAACGCGTCGCGAGCCTGCGGGTTCGGCACGCCGTCAGCCGCCCAGTCGCGGGTGGTGGCTAAGGTATTCCAGCACGTCGAGCTTCGTGACCACGCCCACCGGCCGCTCGACGCGGACGGCCAGGACCGCGGGCACGCCCCGCGCGAGGAGCGCGAAGGCCTCGTCCAGCGGGGCCGCCTCCTGGACCAGCGGCAGTGGCGGGTCCATCACCTCGCCCACGGTGCGCTCCACGACCGCCGGATCGCGGTAGGCGCGCTCCAGGAGGCCCTTCTCGGAGATCGAGCCGACGAGCCCCGCCAGCTCGCTGCCTTCGACCGCCTCCGAGACCGGCATCTGGCTGATGCCGTAGTCCTCCAGCCGGCGAATCGCCGCCCCGACCTTCTCCGTTGTCCGGGCCAGGACCAGGTCCGGGATCTGCTCGCCGTGATGGCGATCCTCGAGCACCTCGCGCACCCGGACCACCGCGCCGGCCGAGGCGAGCAGCCCGTTCGCGCGCATCCACTCGTCGTTGTACAGCTTGGAGAGGTAGTTCCGGCCGCCATCGGGGAGGATCACCACCATGACCGCGCCGGGCCCCTGGCCCGCCTCGGTCAGCTCGCGCGCGACCTGGAGCGTGGCAAGCATGGCCGTCCCGCACGACTCCCCGGCAAGAATCCCCTCTTCTCGTGTGATCCGGCGGGCCATCGCGAACGCGTCGCGGTCGGAGACGCGCACCCACCGGTCCACGAGCGCGAGGTCGAGGGTTCCCGGGATGAAGTCCTCGCCAACGCCCTCGGTGAGGTAGGGTCGGGCCGCGTCGCCCGACAAGACGCTCCCCTCCGGATCGGCACCGACGATGACGAGATCGGGCTTCTGTGCGCGCAGATAGCGCGCCGCGCCGGTGAGGGTGCCGCCGGACCCGACGGACGAGACCAGGTGGGTGAGCAGGCCGGCGGTCTGCCGCCAGATCTCCGGGCCCGTCGTGGCCTCGTGGGCGGCGGGGTTCTCCGGGTTCCAGTACTGGTCCGGCTTGTAGGCACCGGGGATGTCACGGGCCAGCCGGGCCGCCACCGAGTAGTAGCTCTCCGGCGACTCCGGCGGGACGTTCGTCGGGCAGAGGACCACCTCGGCGCCGTACGCGCGCAGGATCGCCTGCTTCTCCGCCGACTGCTTGTCGGCCATCACGAAGATGCAGCGGTATCCCTTGATCGCGGCCGCCATCGCCAGGCCGTGACCGGTGTTGCCGCTGGTCGGCTCGATGATCGTGCCGCCCGGTCGGAGGAGCCCGTCGCGCTCGGCAGCCTCGATCATGGGCAGCCCGATGCGATCCTTGACCGAGCCGCCCGGGTTGAGCGTCTCGAGCTTGGCGAGGACGAGCGGCTGGCGCTCCAGCGGTCCGATCCCGCGCGTGACGCGGGAGATCCGGACGAGTGGCGTGTTGCCGATCAGGTCGAGGATGGAATGCGCATATTGCATGGTCGCGAAGTATCGCACGCACCCGGGACGGCGCGACCTGCGGCCGCGGAACGCCGAGCGGCACCGAGCGGCTGGGCCATCGAACGGTCGTTCAGCTTCCGGGCGGCGACCCGCGGCCGGTCACCCGAGGCCGACCCAGCAGCAGCCCAGTGAGCCATGGCCATCGGCGCCCCGCACCCGACGGGGTGACGGTCCCGGGCCACAGCTCCGCGATCGCGGGGGCCATCAGCGCCTCCAGCCGCGCTGCGGCGAGACGCGCGGCGGCGAGCTCCTCGCGCGAGCCGGGCTCCGGCAATCCGGTCCAGTCGACACCCAGGAGAGCCGGAACGGTCGTCGGCGCCAGGATCCTCGTCGCCATTCGCTTGCCGCGGTGGAGCTCCTCGGTCCCGGCGACCGCGAGCGGGACGATCGGGGCACCGGTTCGGAGGGCAATGAGCAGGGCGCCGAGCCGGAACGGGGTGGGGCGGTCCGGAGGCCCGCCGATCGTCCCCTCGACGAACGTGGCGAAGATCCCACCCCGCTCCAGCACGGCGTTCGCCGAGGCGACGTGGACATCGATCCCGAGGCCGCCGCGCCAGACCGGCAGCACTCCGCCGATGCGCTGCAGCAGCCACTCCTTCCACGGCCGGTCGAAGGCCGACGGGCCGCTTCCAAGGAACCACACGCGCGGCGCGGCGGGCAGCGCGTCGAGGGCCAGGAATGGATCCATCCAGCCCCGATGGACGGCGCAGAGCAGCAGATAGCCGCCACCGACCGGGAGCCGTTCGCGCCCTTCGTGGCGAACCCGGAACCCGAAGACGCCGAAGACCATCGCCCGGGCCAGCCCGCGCACCAACCGGTAGAACAGGCCGGCCCGCACGTCGGGCGGCCGGCGGAGCCAGGCGAGGCCTTCGAGCGTCTCCCGCCCGGCGGCCAGCTCCTGCGGCCGGATGTTCGCGGCGGCGCGGCGACGGGATGGCTCGACCGGTGGGCCAACGGTCGCCGGGTCGGGCTGCTCCGCCGGAGGACGGACGGTCGCCGGGTCGGGCGCCGCGGTCATCCCTCGTCCGGCTCCGCGCGGCCGCGGGCGGAAGCCGAAGCTCCGTCCGAGTCGCCGCCCACCACGTCGTTGTCTCGTCCGCCGGCCGGCGTCGGCGGGCCGGTCGGATCGGCCGGCCTGGCATCGTTCGCCGCCGCCCCGGGCCGGTGGCGCCAGGCGAGCAGGAGGACCGCCCCGCCGACGAGAGCGGCCGAGATGATCGAGGCGGTCGGGATCCCGCCGAGCGTCCAGTTGTTCGTGCGGAGGGGCTCGAGGAGGAATCGCGTCGTCCCGTACCAGGCGAAGAAGAGCAGGAAGATGTCGCCCGGCCGAAGGAAGCGTGCACGCCGCGCCAGCAGGAGCAGGACCACGGCGCCGACCAGCCCGGAGAGCGATTCGTAGAGGAAGAGGGGCACGAAATGCGCGTCGACCGCGGTGGTTCCCCCATTCTGTGGGCAATACCAGGTCTGCGTCCGGTTCGCGCACTCGATCGCGATCCCCCACGGCAGGTTCGTCGGCGGTCCGTAGAGCTCCTGGTTGAAGAAGTTGCCCCAGCGCGCCACCGCCTGCATCACGAGCAGGCCCGGCGCGACCGCGTCGGCCCAGCCCAGGAACGGCTGCCGCTTCCAGCGCGTGTAGAGGACCCCGGCAAGGAACCCGGTCGCAATCCCGCCGTACACGCCGAGGCCGCTGTACGGCGGCAGCACGATGGCAAGCAGGTCGCTCTTGTAGCGGGCGTCCCACTGGTCGATGACGTGGTAGAGCCGGCCTCCGATGAGCGCCGCGAACGCGATGAGGATGAACCCGTTCGCCAGCAGCCCGGTGTCCAGGCCGCGTCGACGCGCCTCGCGCTCGATGACGACGAACGCCAGGGCGAGGCCGATCGCGTACATGATCCCGTACCAGTGGACCGCGAGCGGGCCGACCGAGAACGCGATCGGTTGCGGCGTCCAGTCGATCACCGCGGCAGTGTACCGGCGGGTCGCTGATCCGTCCGCAGCCTCGGCCTCGTCGGCGCCCCGTCCCTATACTCGCGGCGATGCGCGCCCCTGCCGACGTCCCGTGAACACCGAGTACGTGCTCTGGTTCGCCGTCCTCGTGGTCGTCACGGGCGCGGTGCTCCTGTGGCTCGCCATCGGCGACGTGCCCGAGGTCCCGGCCGACCCTGGAGCGGCCTCAGAGCCCGGGACGGCCTCAGAGCCCGCCGGTGAGGACGGGCTCGCCCGCCCCACCTGAGCCCACGGTCGCGAGGGAGACGCCGAAGCGGGACCCCGGCCCAAGGTTTGCCGGCAATGCCGCGGGGCCATTCCACCAGGCCACGCTCCCGGTGAGCCACATCGTCCCGAGTCGCGTCCGGGTTCCGCCGACCTCGACCCAGCAGCGGTATTCGCGGCCGGGGCCCGGATCCGGCAGGTCCACCGCGACGGCGACCATTCGGCCCGCGCTCCGCGCGACGATGACGCTGCCGCGCGCGACTCCGGCGGCATCCGCGAGCACGACACGCGCGGAATCCGGGGCGGCGAGGAGCGCCGCGCCCTCCCGGGTGACCTGGGTGAAGGCGACCGCGGCATCGCCGGCCTCCGGCGCGGCACGACCGCCGGACACGAGGAGCCCGCCGGCCAGTCCGACCACCAGCGCGGCCGCAACCGCAGCCGGCCATGCCGCACGGCGAGCCATGCGCGGCGCGGCAACCCGGTTCCGCGGAACCGGCGCCACGTCCGGTGCGGGGGCCACGGCCGGGGCCGCCGGCATCGGTGCGGCCACCGCCGGGACTCCCCGCTCACGACCCACCGCGCGCACATAGGCGAGCGTTCGGGCCCGGAGCTCCGGCGGCGCGGCCGTGGCAAGCACCGGCCGAAGCAGCATGTCGGCGCGCCGAAGCCGGGTTAGCTCGTCCATGCACCCGGGGCATCCGGCCAGGTGTCCGGCGACCGCGGCCGCCTCGCCCGTGTCGCCGGCCGCCAGCCGATCCAGCCCTCCGGGCTCGACCGTCGCGAGCTCCAGAGCCGCGCGGACGTCCTCGTGCTCCATCATTGGCGTGCCTCGCGGCCGGCCGCGTCGAACGGGATCACGGTCGACCCACTTGCGGTCGGGGGGCGCCGCGGCCCGCCGGCACCCGGCGGCGCCGGGGCCAGCCCCTCGCCGTGCACGTCGGCGAGGGCGACGCGAAGCTGGAGCAGCGCACGGCGCGTCCGCGTCTTCACGGTCCCGAGCGGCCAGCCGAGCCTGGCCGCGATCTCGCTCTGGGTGAGGTCGTCGCGATAGGCCAGCACGATCACCTCGCGTTCGTGCTCCGCCATCCCGGCGAGCGCGGCGCCGATGGCAGCCTGCGTCTCGACCGTCGCGAGGAGATCCGCCGGGTCGCCCGCCTCCAGGTCGACGGCGCCGCCAACCGTCCCGTGGGCGCTCGCGAGGCGCTCCAGGGCCCCCGAATCCGGTTCGTCGTCACCACCGATCGGCGACAGCGAGACGAGCTGCGGTCGGCGACTCGCCGCGCGCAGCCGATCCACCGACCGGTTGCGGGCGATCGTCCCCAGCCAGGCAGCAAGCGAGCCGATCGCCGGGTCGAAGCGTTCAGCGCGGTTCCAGAGCGTCAGGAAGACCTCCTGCACAACATCCTCGGCGACGGATCGGTCCCCCGTCAGGCGATAGGCGGTGGCGAAGATCGAGCTCACGTGGCGATCGTAGAGAGAGGCGAGGGCGTCCTCGGAGCCGGCGGCGACCGCGGCGACAAGGGCAGCCTCGTCGGTCGGCGCGGAGCGCTCGTCAGGCATAGCTACGCCCCGGTCGCCGGATCGGATCTGGGCGACTTCTCCGTTGGTCGGGTCGGCAGCGGTCGCCGCTCGAAGGGCGTGGAGAAGACCACGTCCGTCTCGGTCCGGCAGACGTGGCGGGTTCCCTGCACGATGGTCCTCGCAAGCGTGCTCGGCCT
>Ga0209538_1000472_pt1 | contig 23511 bp, 20 predicted proteins | sample BarGraNGADG00211_2_FD_184492 | JGI IMG/M metagenome (GOLD analysis project Ga0209538, IMG submission 184492) | Arctic peat soil microbial communities from Barrow, Alaska - Barrow Graham LP Ref core NGADG0004-211 (SPAdes) (version 2) | ecosystem: Environmental > Terrestrial > Soil > Wetlands >... | reverse complement strand
GGTTGCCCGCCTCTGCAACTACAGCCTCACCTAAAGGATGTTCGGAACCTTTTTCCACGGAGGCCGCCAATCGCAAAATGTCCTCCTCTGTGAAGTGTGTATTCTTGACCACAATATCCGTGACCGAGGGCTGCCCTTTGGTGATGGTGCCTGTTTTATCCAAAACAATCATCTTCACATGCCCGGCACGTTCAAGCGCTTCAGAGGTTTTAAGTAAAACGCCCATTTCAGCACCTCTGCCCGTACCAACCATGACTGCTGTAGGTGTTGCCAGGCCCATTGCGCATGGGCAGGCGATCACAAGTACGGCCACCATCGAAATTAAAGCCCGTGTAAACACGCTAACATCAGCATTGATTGCTAAGGGAGGGCCAAAGAACATCCAGGCAATGAAGGTGAGCAGGGCCGCTCCGATGACGGCAGGTACAAAATATGCCGAAATTTTATCCACCAATTTCTGAATAGGGGCTTTGGATCCTTGCGCTTCTTCCACGAGGCGGATAATTTGCGCCAGGGCAGTTTCTTTGCCGATTTTGGTGGCTTCGAACTTGATCATCCCCAGTTTGTTCAGGGTTGCGCCGATGACGGCCGCGCCGGGTCCTTTTTCTACGGGCATTGATTCGCCAGTCAACATGGATTCATCCACAGAAGAGCGACCTTCCACCACTACGCCATCGACTGGGATTTTCTCGCCGGGTCTCACAATAATCACATCGCCAACCAGCACATCCTCAACAGGCACTTCCATTTCCTGCCCAGCGCGGATGATGCGGGCGCTCTTTGCGCGAAGTCCCATAAGCTTTTTGATGGCTTCGCTGGTGCGTCCCTTGGCCCGTACCTCCAGCAGTTTGCCCAGCTTAATCAAAACGATGATTACTGCCGCGGTTTCAAAGTAAACATGGCCTGGCAGCAACCCTAAAGTTACAGGGAGCGAATAGAGAAACGCGGCCGAGGATCCAAGTGATACAAGTACATCCATGTTGGCTGCCCCGTTGCGCAGTGATTTGTAGGCACCGACATAATATTGCCAGCCCACGTAGAACTGGACGGGGAGAGCAAGAATAAGCATGAGCCATTTGATCCAGGACGAGTGGGAGACCGCCATGGGAAGGAAACCAAGGTCACCCGACATGGCAATTATGAAAAGCGGGACGGTAAAGATTAACCCGATGGTTAATAGCCGTTTTTGTTCGTCGATTTCTTTTTGCCGTGCCACTGCTTCAGCATCTTCGGCTTCACCCCCGGTTTCAAGCGCTTCAAACCCAGCCGCTGAAATGGCTCGGCGCAGGTCGGTTTGACTGACCAGTGTTGGGATGTAACGCAACTGAACTTTTTCAGTCGCATAACTGACATGCACATCACTGACACCTTCAATGGATGAAAGTGCTTTTTCCAGCCGGCGCGCGTCATTATCATCACTCATGCGTTTGATGATTAAATCAGCTTCGCCTTCAGCAATATCGTAGCCAGCATGCTGCACATGCCCCACCAGGTCGTTCAACGAAGAAACCTGCGGGTCAAATTCCACCGTTGCCCTTTCAGATGAAAGGTTCACTGAAGCGCTCTTGACTCCCTTGTCTTTCTTTAACGCCCGTTCTACCGCTGCAGAACAATTGGCACAGGTCATGCCGGTGATGGGGAGAGTAATCAATCGTGTATCGGTCATAATTCCTCGTTTTCAGAAGATTTGTTTATAAAGTTTTCAATAGCAATCAATCTTATTCAATTGAGTTGACTGCTTCAATAGGCTATCCCCCCCATGTACAACAGGCCATTATGCCTATATAACGGATCAAACTGAAATGGTAAACTCATACAACTTTAAGATGCCAACTGCGTCTTTATTAACTTTCTTATGGAGAGCGAATTGAATAACATACTGATAGCATTTATCACTGGATTGACTACCGGCGGCCTAAGTTGCTTGGCAGTGCAAGGCGGCTTATTGGCCAGTTCACTCTCAAATCAAATCGAAAAAGATTTTCAAGTTGCCGGTGTGAAAGACCGAAAGTCCAAGAATAATCCCAAGCAGAAGCCTTCAAAATTAGCAGTGCCGATCTTGGTTTTTTTGGTTGCAAAGCTGGTTGCTTATTCTATTTTAGGTTTTTTACTTGGAATGGTTGGCCAGGTCTTTCAGCTTTCTCCCATCGCCCGCGCCGTACTACTAATCGCTATCGGTATCTTTATGCTGGGAAACGCCCTGCGTATGTTGAATGTGCATCCCATATTTCGCTTTTTTGTTTTTGAACCGCCAGCATTTTTACGGCGGAAATTGCGAAAAACCGCGTCGGGTGCGGATGGCTCTTCATTAGTCACCCCTGCATTTTTAGGGTTTATGACCGTACTAATTCCATGCGGGATTGCCCAGTCCATCATGGCTGTTGCCCTGGGAACTGGAAACCCGCTTCAAGGGGCAGCCTTGATGTTCGCTTTCACCCTGGGAACTAGCCCAGTATTTTTTGCAGTTTCCTATTTTGCCACCCAAATTGGCTCAAAACTCGAAAAGCAATTTGTGCGCTTTGTTGCCATTGTGGTGCTAATACTGGCGATCGTAACTATTAACAGCGGGCTCACACTGGCAGGTTCACCCGTCAACTTATCACGTCTGCCCATCAGCTTTTACCCCCAGCCGCAACGGGTGAATGCAGTCCAGGCTGGACAAACAGCGCAAGCAATTGACCCTGCTATTGCATCGCCAACAGAGGCAAACCCGAATTTGGCGGACACTGAAGGAAGCACCATCATTATCAATGTTGAGAATTACGGCTACAATCCGCCAGAAATCCATGCCAAAGCCGGGGTTCCGGTCACACTGAAACTGATTACCGATGATGTAAGGTCTTGTTCCCGAGCATTTATTATTCCTTCTTTAAATGTACAAAAAATGCTTGACCAAACTGGCGAAGCCACGATCCAAATTCCCGCCCAGAAAAGCGGAGCAAAAATCAACTATTCCTGTTCCATGGGTATGTATGGTGGCAGAATTATCTTTGATCTGTAGAGGATAAAATGACCAAACGGGTAACGCTGAAGATTGACGGAATGGAATGTCCGAATTGTGCCATGATCCTTGAAAGCATGGAAGACAAGCTAAAGGGTGTGAAAAAAGCCGAAGCCAGTTATCACAAGGCACAGTTGATCGTTGAATTTAATGAATCAGAATTATCAGTTGACCAGATCAAAGCTGAAGTAAAACGTCTCGGTTATGTGGCTACTGCGGATGAAAAGAAATTGGATCAGAAGATCTAATCTGCATCCAAAACTTTTGTACTTATCAGAACCGTGGTGCCTTCACCGGGCATGGATTTGATTACCAATTCTGCATGCAGAAGGTCTGCGCGCTCTGATAACCCAAGCAGGCCATAATGCCCTTTTTGCGGGAATTCTGCAGGGTTACTGGGGGCTTCAAAACCCTTTCCGTTATCCCGGATCTTAACAAACAATCGATTTTCTACAAATTCGAGATCAACCCAAGCCTGGGACGCGTGCGCGTGGTGGACCACATTATTGAGTGATTCCTGCACCATCCGGTAGATGGACATTTCGCTTTTCGGGTCCAAACGCTGTTCCTGGCCTCTGGTTGTAAATGCAATGGGCAAGTTGGAAGATTGCTCGATTTCACGCACCAACATTTCCAGGGAGGCAACCAACCCCAAATCTTCTAGATAAATGGGCCGCAAACCCCGGATCATCCGCCGTAGATTGGTCATGGTTTGCTCCACAAGGGATTGAAGCTCACTCATCGGACTGTTTTTTTCCTTGGGAGTGTTCAATAAAGCTAACTGAATCCTCTGATTAAGGGCAATCAGCGCTTGAATCGTATCATCATGCAACTCCCGGGCCAGGTTTTTGCGCTCGCTTTCGACCCCTGCGGTAATCGCGCCAATATAATTATGCAAAGTTTGCTGCGCGGTTTTCAATTTCTCCGCCATGTCAATCAATTCTGCCTGCAGGTTGCGAATCTCTTCTATGCCGCCAACCGGTGGGTTTATGGCGTCAAAATCTCCCGCTGCCAGGTTTGCGGCTTGTTTTTCCAGCTTCTGTAAAGGTGTGACGATACGGCGGGCACCGAACCAGATGGCAAGTAATGCCAGCAAAAACACGGGTACCAAAATCAAGGGTGCCGACTGAGTGTTGACCAGATAAGGATTAGAAATATCTTCCCAGCCCTCTTCAATAACCAATCCCCACCCAACTGGTGATACCGGACTGAATGCCGCAACATGTTCACCGTCACTGCTCTGAAAATAATCGATGCCGCTTTCCCCGTTCATTACCTCCTGGATTCCAGGATGGGTTGGCACAATTTCATCCACCTTAAGTGGACCGGTTTGGTATAGGACATCAAACCTACCAGTAACGCTCGCTGGACTGATAACCAGGAAGGTGGTTTGACCAGAACCCACAAGATTTACAATTGATTTTTCAATCATCTGACCTGGTAAAAATGCTCCGACCAGGATTTTATTTTGGGTGGTGATTGTACTGACAAAAATATAGGGGTTGGAATCTGCAGCTGAAGAGATCAGGGAAGAGAATATGGGTGTACTGGGTCTTGAGTCAGTTTCAAAAGAAGCCGGAATTTGATTTGGAAGGTTTTTCCAATCTATCTTGGAAGAGGAGGACTGTATCAAACTGCCATTGGTGGCAAACAAGGCTAATCCACCATCAAACGTGGATGAGATTTCGGCAGGTGTTAAGATCAGGGAATTGAAATCTGAATTACCATCCAGGCTACGAGCCAAAATCTGGATTGTCTCACTGACGTGCGACACATCCCTTTCCAATGAATTAGCAGCCGCGCGAACCGTCCGTAGATCACGATCACCTACCAGGCTGCGCATAGCATCATGGTGCAGAGTTTGACTGCCAAAAGCCACTCCTAAAACCAGAATTGTCAATGGGATGACGATGAATAAGAATAATTGCAGGGTAAAGCCGCGAAATACTGGAATACTAAATATTGGCTTCTTTTTTTGAATGGGAGGTTGGGTAGGTTTTTCCAAGAAAGCCTTTTTCCTGTAGACAATATGGAGTCTTCAGGGAATACGAATTGTTATGAAAATTCCGCAATATTTACCGAGATTAAACCGAGAGATACCGCCCGCATAACCATTTCAGTGCGGCTTGCAGCATTCATTTTTTGGAAAATATTGGCCAGATGATTTTGTACAGTCCGGTCACTGATCGATAGCTGCATACCAATGGCTTTGTTTGTGAAACCTTTTGCTGTCAAAGTCAGAATCTGAAGCTCCCGGTCAGTAAGCGGATCGAATGCGGCCTCCTCCGATTTACTCGAGAGCCTGGTTATCAGCTTTTGCGCTATGGCAGTATCGAGTACAGATTTTCCGTGGAACACATCTCTGACCGCGTCAACGATTTCCTGCGGTTTGGCAGTCTTGAGTACATATCCATTTGCTCCGGCTTGAAGAACCGCTTGAACATAAGGCTCTTCATCGTAAGCGGTTAACACCAATATGCCGATGGACAAATGCTTTGCCCGAATCCAGCGGGTTACTTCGATACCGCTCATGCCGGGCATCTGGATGTCCAGGACGGCCACATCGGGGGCAAATTGTTCCAATAATTTGCAGGCTTCCTGACCGTCTGAGGCTTCGGCGACTACCTGAATATCCGTGCTTTGCTCAAGAAATTGGCGGATGCCAGCACGTACCACAACATGGTCGTCGGCTAATAAAACGCGAATCGGGGTTTGGATTTGGGTTTTCATTATTCAGTAATTATACTCATGGATCGATCAACTGATATCCATGGAGATTGTTGCGTAAGGTGGGCGTCCATGAATCAGTAATTGTTTGGCGATGGACCTCCATTAATTTGCGCTTTCCGCGGTGAAAATTTTGTACTGTCCTTCCCAAAGGTGGCAGTGAACTGGAATCCCTCGAAAATGGTGATCTGTCTTTCAGAAATATAAGGATGAAAGAGCGGCACAAAGCTAATTAATGTAAAATCATCTACATAAATTCAGTAGTCTCCCACCCAAGTAAAAATAAGGGCACCCGCAAATATAGGATGAGAAAGTCTGTCAGGTATAAACAATGATTTTTCCAACAGTGAGCGGAACCAATTTACTCAGACAAAAACTAACCCTGCCGCAGGATTTTGAAGGCAATTTCAATCTGCTCTTCATTCCTTTTCAACAATGGCAGCAGTCGGAGGTGGATTCGTGGATAGCTCTGGCCAGGGAGTTGGAAGCGCAATACACCGGTGTTGTTTTTTACGAACTACCAACCATACAACTGCGAAATCCTCTCTTCAAAATGTTCATCAATGAGGGCATGCGGGCTGGAATCCCCAATCCGAAGACTCGCGAACGCACCATTACCCTTTATCTGGATAAGATCGACTTCCGCGCTGCCCTGGATATGCCGGACGAAGAGCATATCTACCTCTTGGTAGTCGACCGCCTGGGGAATGAACTCTTCCGCACCCGGGGTGCGCATAGCCAAGATCAAGAAGCGGCGTTACGCCGTTTCCTTGAGCAGCCATTCAAATAGGAGAGTGAACTATGTCCTTGCGCACCACCCTTAATCCTGGCCTTTATCATGGATTGAATAAAAAACCGCCCTTTTTTGAAGGATGGTATTTTAAGATGATCAGTGCCGATGAGCGCCACAAAATTGCCATAATCCCTGGGATTTTCCTGGGGCAGGACGCGCACGCCTTTGTGCAGGTTTTGGATGGGGTGGAGGGAACCACTGCCTATATCAAATTCCCAACGGCGGATTTTCGGGCAGACGAGCAACGCTTTGCGATCCAGATTGGTGAGAACCGATTTGACGAAAGTCAACTGGTTCTGGCACTGGATAGCCCCGAGTGTCAGCTCTCGGGCGAAATTCATTTTGGAAAACTCAACCCCTGGCCGGTCACCTGGCTTTCACCCGGCATCATGGGCTGGTTTGCCTGGGTGCCCCGCATGGAGTGCTACCACGGAGTGCTCAGTTTTTTTCATTCCTTGCAGGGCACCCTGACCCTCAACGGAAAAGTGATGGATTTCAGTGGCGGTCACGGTTACATCGAGAAAGATTGGGGGCAGGCCTTCCCGTCGGCATGGGTCTGGTTTCAGAGCAACCATTTTGCGGGTGCAACGGCGAGCATAACGGCTTCTGTGGCCATGATCCCCTGGCTTGGGCAGGCCTTCCGCGGCTTTATTGTAGGCCTTTGGCTGGATGGCCAACTGCATCGTTTTGCCACTTACAGCGGCGGGCGGATTGAAAAGCTGCAGATATTTGACGACCATGTGAACTGGGTGCTAAGAAATCGAAAATCGCGCCTGTTCCTGAAAGCTTACCGGGCCAAGGGTGGTTTGCTGCGTGGCCCAACCCGCGTGGATATGGGCCAGCGAGTGCCCGAAACCCTGAACGCCACCGTGGAGGTGCGCCTTGAGAGCCTCACTGGGGTGGTGCTTTTTGAAGGCCTTGGCGAGCATACTGGTTTGGAAGTAATAGGTGATTTGGCGCGCCTGATGCAGGGTTAGTGGTTCTTGCTCGGGCGAGGGGGGTGGTGACCTCTACCTCTGCAGAAAGAAAATATAACAAAGAGGTTGACGGATAAGTTAGCCTCTAAAGCATACAAAAACGACTAAAGACAATCGGCTTACAGGCCGCGTTCACCGCGAACGTAGGGCTCACCGAGGGCGGCAGGTGCGCCGAGGCGCTTGCGGCGCGCAGCCGACGAGCCCCACACCAGCGCGATGATGGTCAATAAGTAAGGCGCCATCTGCAAAAAGAACACCAGGTTGTGGTCATAAAAGAAGGGGTTTTTCAGACCGAGCAGCATTGCAGGCCCCTGTAGGTCGAGTAGCAAGCGCCGCAGCATGCCGAACAGGTATCCGCCGAGCGCGGCGCGGGTGGGGTTCCATTGGGCAAAGATGACCAATGCCACCGCAATCCAGCCCTGGCCACTGGTGGTCAGGTAGCTGTACCAGCCGGGGGAGATTGCGATGCTGATGGCTGCGCCAGCCAAGCCGGCGAAACATCCGCCCACGAAGGTGTACAGATAACGGAGGCGATATACATTGACGCCGAGTGTGTCAGCGGCGTCCGGTTTTTCGCCCACGGCGCGCAGGTGCAGGCCGGGTTTGGTCTTGAAGATGAATAGCCAGGCAATTGGTATCAGCAGATATCCGAAATATGTGAGCAAATTTTGGTCGGTAAAGAAGATCTGCCCAAGGTAAGGAACCTGAGAAAGCAGGGGCACCGTGAGGTTGGGTATGGTGGCGGTGGTCAGGCCGGTTAGGCCTTCACCCAAAACCAAGGCTACCCCAGTACCCAGGAAAGTCAGCGAGAGACCGCTGACGGTCTGGTCAGCCTGGAAAGAGATGGTCACCAGGCCGTGCAGAAGGCTGAGTAATCCACCTGCCAGGATGGCCGCTAGCAAGCCCAGCCAGGCGTTGCCGGTAACGTACGCGATTTTGAAGCCAGCCATGGCGCCCAGCAGCATCATCCCTTCGATACCAAGGTTCTGGATGCCGGAACGTTCAGCGAAAATCTCACCAATCGCGGCGATAAGCAAAATCGTGCCAGTGGCGATACCAGCGTGGAAGATGACGGTAAAGTTCATTTTGCCTCCTCAACCACAGTGGCTTTAGGTTGGACGATTTCACCGTCTTTGTTAGTACGGACCACGCGAATGGTGTATTTGAGTAGCACATCGCTTGAGATCACCAGGAAGAGGATGATGCCCTGGATGAGGAAAGACACGCCTGAGGGTTGAATTTCACGCCCAGCAACAATCAGCGCGCCGAATAGCACGGATACAAGGATGACGGCGAAGGGGTTTAGTTTGGCCAGCCAGGCGATGATCACGCCTGAGAAGCCATAATTGGTCGAGATGCGTTCTTGCAGGCGGTGCACCACGCCAGTCACCTCAGCCATACCCGCCAGGCCAGCCAATGCACCCGAGAACATAAAGACCAGCACGATGTTGCGGGTGATGTTGAGCCCGGCGTATTTGGCGGCTTTGGGGTTGTCACCAATTAAGGTGATCTTGTATCCCCAGCGGCTTTTGTAGAGGATTAACCAGACAATAACGGCTGCCACCAAGCCAAAAATAACGCCGACATGTAAAGTGATGCCGGAAAAGCTTTTGTACTGCTTGGCAAAATCGGACAACCTTGGCAGCCAGGCGATCTTTGGGAACATCTTGGTCATCTGGAAGCCAGCATCGCTGTACTTGCCAAAAATCCAGTAGTTGTTCCAAAAGACGGCGATGTAGTTGAGCATCAGGGTGGTGATAACCTCGTTGATGTTGTATTTGGCGCGCAGAATGCCGGGTATGAAGCCGTACAGTGCACCGCCAAGCATGCCCATCAGCATCATCAAACCCAATACCAGAAATTTAGGGGTGGTTTGCAGGTCGACCATGGGCAGCAGAATCACCATGCTCGCGAAAAAAGCACCCATGTAGAACTGGCCTTCTGCGCCGATGTTCCAAAGTTTCATCTTAAAGGCAAATGCACACGCCAGACCAATCAATAGCAAGGGCGTAGCTTTAACGATCACATCCGAGACTGCTCCCCATGAACCAAAACTGGCAGTCCAGAAGAAGGAGTAGATGCGAATGGGGTCAGCGCCGACGCTTAAAAGTATCAATCCGCTGAACACGAAAGCAAGCAGCACAGCGCCAATGCTGGTGGCGGCGGGTAACCATTTGGGGTAATCTTCAGTGCGTTTTTGGACGTCTATACGGAGGCCCATCACTCACCTCCCTGTTTGTTGATATTTGTTGTTGCGGCATCCTCGGGAGGACAAGTGGGTTCACCCCTCAGCGAACCGATCATCATCAGGCCGATGGTATTGATGTCAGCCTCTTTCTGGTCCATCACCCCGACGATCTCACCTTCGTACATCACTGCCACGCGGTCGGAGAGCGAAAGCAATTCTTCGAGGTCTTCCGAAACCAGCAGGATGGCACCACCTTTTGAGCGTTCTTCGAGCAAAAGGTCCAGAACGGCTTCGATTGCGCCGACATCCAGCCCACGGGTAGGTTGCATGGCGACAATCAGTCTTGGTTTGGAAGAGAGCTCGCGAGCTAAAATCAGCTTCTGCAAGTTGCCACCAGAAAGCTTACGCGCTTGCGTTTCGATGTTCGGCGCCTGTATTTTGTATAAGTTCTTGAGTTCCTGAGCTTGCACGCCTGCCGCGGTATAGTCTACTCGCCAGGAGTTGCTGATGGGGGCATGATCGTAACTCTTCATGATCACGTTTTTAGTCAGCGAGAGATTGGGGGCGGAACCTACCCCGATACGGTCTTCCGGAATATGGGCCAGCCCAGCTGAGATCGAAGCCTGTGGGCTCTTGTTGGCGATGTTTTTGCCTTCAAGCAGGATACACCCTGTGCATTCCCTGAGCCCGGTGATGACCTCAACCAGTTCTGACTGGCCGTTGCCAGCCACGCCAGCGATGCCCAAAATCTCGCCTTGCTTGAGACAGAGGTTGACCTTACGCAGCGCGGGCAAGTTCTTGTTGTTCACCGCGCAAACCTCTTGCAGTTCCAACACAACCTCACCGGCGGCCTGATCCTTCTTCTGCAGGTTAAAGATTACTTCGCGACCGACCATCAGCGAAGCCAAAGCCTCACGGGTGATGCCTTCCAGTGATATGCCTTCAGCGGTGGCGCGACCCTTACGCAGGATGGTCAGGCGATCCGCCACCGCGCGCACTTCATTCAGTTTATGGCTGATAAAGATGATAGATTTACCCTGCTTGGCCATGCCGCGCAAGGTTTCGATCAGTTCGGTGGCTTCCTGGGGGGCTAAGACAGCCGTCGGCTCGTCCATGATAAGGATTTGCGCGCCGCGGTAGAGAATCTTGAGGATTTCCACGCGCTGCTGCTCACCAACGCTGAGTTGCCAGATCTGCGCGGTTGGATCAATCTTGATGCCAAACTGTTCTGCCAGTTCTCGCACCTTCTGGTCGTATTTTTTGAGGTTAAGCACGAATTTGGGTTCGTCCAAACCGATCAGGATGTTCTCGGTTACAGTTTGGTTGGGCACCAGCATAAAGTGTTGGTGCACCATGCCAATGCCGCTTGCAATTGCATCCTTGGGTGAGTTAAAAGTGACGTGCTTGCCGTTCACCATGATTGTGCCAGAATTTGGCTTGTAGAGGCCCATCAGCACATTCATCAATGTACTTTTGCCGGCTCCGTTCTCGCCAAGAAGCGCGTGGATCTCACCTTTTCGCAGGGTTAAATTCACATGATCGTTGGCCAAAACGCCAGGAAAGCGCAGCGTGACATCTTTCATTTCGACCGCAAGGGTCTCATTTGTGGTCTCTTGGATGGTCATAGGCGGGACTTTTCCTGAGAAGAGAAGGATGGCTCAGGGAGCCATCCTTCCATTAATATAAGGTTCGGTTTAGAGGTCGGGCAGTTCAGCGGTGATATTCTGGTTCCACCAGTACATGCAGGTCTTGCAGGTGCTGCCGAATTCTTTGAAGCCATCCAGGTCGAGCTGTTCAAGGCTGACGCCGTCGGCAAGGACTTGGTTGCCCTTGTTGTCGGTGATGGGGCCTTTGAAGACGTCGAAGCGGGTGAATTTACCAGCCAGCATATCGGCCACTAGGCCTTTGACGAGCGCAAGGTCAGCTGCGGGGAGGTCAGCCACACCAGGCTGCATAGTCTCGCCAGCCATGAAGCCGAGTAGACCCAAACCACCGGAGTCGCCATCAAAGTAATCTGAGGAGCCCTTCCAAGTACCGGCGCGGCACTCTTCGATAATCTTGCCATAGATGGGACCCCAGTTCCAGTACATGGAGGTCAGGCAGGTGGGCAGGGTGCAGTTGCCACTATAGTCATAGGTGACTCCCCATTTGCCTTCAGGTGCGACAATTGCGGGGGCGGGGGTGTCAGCACCGGTCATAACGACCTGAGCGCCACCATCGAAGAGCGACTTGGCGCCTTCCTGTTCGAGGATGGGATCGTGCCAGGTGTTGATGAAGCGTACGTCAATTTTGCATTCGGGGCAGATTCTCTGGACGCCGAGCGCGAACGCATTACCGAGGCGCAGTTCTTCAGGAATGGGGAAGGTAGCCACGTAGCCGATCTTGGGGTTGCCATCTTTCATTGCACGGGAACCAGCCAGGATGCCAGCCATGTATTTGATGTCTTCCATGGCGCCGAAAAGGTTGCCAAAGTTTTCATTGTTAGTCTTGTAACCAGAGTCGTGAATGAAGTAGATGTCGGGGAATTCGCCAGCGACAACTTCGGTGCCATCCATGAAGCCGAAGGAGGTGGTGATGATCACATTAAAACCCTTGCGAGCCAACGAACGGGTTACCTGCTCAGAGTCGGTGCCTTCAGCAACGTTTTCAACATAAGCGGTATGGACACCCTCAAGGTTGTCCTGAACCCACATGCGGCCTACATCATGTGCCTGGGAATAGCCACCATCATCGTGGGGGCCAACATAGACGAATGCTACGTTAAAGCATCCCTGAATAGGGGCGGGGACCTGATAGGTACCAACCGCTTCAGAAGCCGTGGCCGCTTTGCAGTCTACGGCCGCTGGGGCAGCGGGAGCAGTTGTGGCCGCTGGGGCAGCGGGGGCAGTTGTGGCCGCTGGGGCAACCGGGGCAGTTGTAGCAGCTGGGGCAGTAGGGGCAGTTGTAGCAGCTGGGGCAGTAGGGGCGGTGGTAGGGGCAGGAGTCGCGGTTTGGCAGGCAGAGAGTAAAAGTGCCAGCACAATAACCAGACTGGTAATCAGGACGAGCTTGTTTTTCATCTTTCTCCTTCTATTACGACAAAGTGGCTCTTCATTTGGTCGGATGGCCATAACAGGCCTTAACCAGCTCTCGCCATCTCGCACCAATACTTGCTTAATTTTACTGCAAAGAAATTGATTAGGTGGATATTCGACCCATTTGGTATGTGAAAAATGGGATTAGTTTAGCGCAATCTGGCGGAATGAGTAGTGGTCCAGGGCGTGCAATGTGGCCAGGATGCCATCCAGGTGGTCATATTCGTGCTGGATGAGCTCGGAGAGCGAGCCCGAAAGGGCAAGTTGTTGAGGGCGCAGGTTGCGGTCTTGAAAGCTGAGCAGGCAGTTGGAAAAGCGTTCTACGTGCACCAGCAGGTTCGGGAAGCACATACAATCATCCCAGACCTGCAGTGTTTCTGTGTCGGGGAAGCTGAGCGAGGGGTTGACGATGAGCAGGGGCTCGTTGATGTGCATGTAGATGACGCGCTTTTGCACGCCGATCTGCGGCGCGGCGATGGCCCGGCCGGCCTGGTGGACGCGGCGGTACTCAAGTAGGGTGTCGTGAAGGTCGGTTTCGAGCTGGGGCAGGATGGCTTTGTCTTCGGGGGTTATGGGCGTGCTGACTTGGTAAAGCTGCGTGTTGCCGAGGAGGAGGATGGGCTGGATCATGGGGTTTCAATTAATTCTAATCTTGTTGTTGGGAAATTTCTACAAAGAAACAAGAAAATTTTGTTTGAGTGGAGCAACTTGCCTATCCGAAAGCTTAAATGTATTTTGTCTTTCTGAAGCTCATTTGCGCAGCAATAATGCATTCTGATAGGGGAAATCTATTATCCTGCTGAGAGCTACTGTAAAATGCTCATAATACAGCGTAAAATAACCCAAGATGAAAAAACAATCGCTTCCCACATCAAAGCAAGTAGCCGAAAGGGCCAAGGTCTCCCAGCCAACCGTATCCCGAGTTTTCAGCGGTATGGAAGGCATCAGTGAAGCGACCAAAATGCGGGTTATCAGAGCAGCCCAGGAAATTGGTTATCGCCCGAACGCGATTGCCAGAAGTTTGATCTTAAATCGCTCCAATTTAATCGCCATGGTGGCACTTGGGGTTCAGAACCCTTACTACAATGTGGTGATCAATAAAGTTGCCTCGAGAATCCAAAAGATGAATCGCGAGCCGTTGTTTTTCATCGCCGAGGAAGAAAAAGGAGTTGATCAAATCCTGGGCCAGGTGATGCAGTACCGGGTTGATGGAATCATTATCCTTTCTGCGGAGATGTCGCATGCAATGGCTGCTGAGTTTGAGAAAATCAGGACACCCGTGGTGATCTTTAACAAATTAACCCACATTGCCAATGTTAAAACGATCTGTTCCGACAACGAAAAAGCGGGGCGGGACGCAGCGGATCATCTCTTTAGTCGTGGTTATCGAGAACCTGTCTTCATAGGCTCCTCCACATTTACGGAAACCAGTCTCACTCGTCAAAAAGGTTTTGAAAGTCGGTTTGAAGAACTTGGTTATAAAGTTCAGATTTCGCAACAGACTCCTTATTCTTATCAATCAGGGAAATGGATTATTGAAGATCTTCTCAAGAGTCAGACGCATTTTGATTCGATATTTTGCTCAGCCGACCTGCTTGCCCTGGGTGCCATAGATCAATTAAGGAATTCATCCCTTCGAGTGCCTGAAGATGTTGGCGTGATTGGATTTGATGATATTGAATCCGCATCATGGCCATCTTATCAGCTGACCACTTTCTCGCAGAAAACCGAAACCATGCTGGATGCCTGCTTCAACTACCTGGATACGAAGCTGGAAGGATACGAAAACGGCAATGATATTCAGTTATTCTCCTGCGAATTGATCCACAGGAAGACAACCTGAAATCACTTTCTATCCCGAATAGGAGGATTATTCACTTGACAGGGCTTGAATGGAGGATTAACATTTAGTTAAGTATACGTATGCATGACACTAAATTGGAGAAATGAGGATTTACCTGCATGATCCAAACCGTTTTGGTCGTTGGTAGTGGAATGATGGGCAGCGCAATTGGTGTCTGCGCGGCTGCGGCTGGCAATCATGTTATTTACTATGATAACAGCGCAGACTTCCCTCAAAAAATCAAACAGCGCACGGATGATTTGCTTAGCGAATTACTTTCCTATGAGTTGATCGCGGCTTCCGATGTAGATCCCATAAAAGCAAGGCTGGATACCAGCGCGGATTTACGAGCTGCCGCATGCAAAGCGGACCTCATTATAGAAGCAATTTACGAAAACCTGGAAGCAAAACAAAAGTTATTCAAGGAGCTGGATGGATTAGCAGACCCTTCCATTCCAATCCTCAGCAACACTTCCGGATTGAGAATCACTGACATCAGCAGCCACATGCAGCACCCTGAGCGTAGTTTAGCGGCTCATTTTTGGCTGCCTGCACATCTAATTCCTCTGGTAGAGATCGTCATCGGCGATAAGAGTTCCCCTGAACTTGCAGAGCGGATCAAAGAAATACTGATTGGGTGGGGGAAGTCGCCCGTGATAGTGAAAAAGGATTTGCCGGGTCAACTGGCCAACCGCATATTACAGGCTGTCATCCGCGAAGCTGTGAATATTGTTGAGATTGGCCTGGCTAGCCCCGAAGACGTCGATAAGGCTGTTCAGATGGGCATGGCATTGCGATTCCCGGTCTGGGGGCCCTTGGAGCATGTGGACGCGGTAGGCTTTGATATCTGCAAATCTGTGCAAGACACTGTCCTGCCCGAAATTTCAGACCGGAAGCAAGCTTCCCCCCTTTTTGCTGAAATGATGGCCACAGGCTGCTCAGGGGTTAAGAGTGGTGAAGGCTTTTATGATTGGTCCAAAAAAGATATCAACGCGTTGGTTAAAAGGCGTAATGATTTTATTGTTTTCGCGATCAAACAAATCAACCAGAGTCATTTATCCGCCAAGAGCGAGTTGAAAAAGGAGTAAGTATGCCCTCGTCAAAATTACCCGAAAAGATGACAGCCTGTGTATTGACCCGCCCCGGTGCGTTTGAAATCCAACATGACATTCCTGTTCCGCAACCTGGCCCCGATGAAGTTTTGTGCAAAATCCAGGCTGTTGCCATCTGCGGGAGCGACCCCGAAATCTTCCGGGGGGATTTGGCGGGTTCATGGCCACCAAGCTATCCTTTTATTGCCGGGCACGAATGGTCTGGGGAAGTAGTTGCACTTGGGCCTAATGTTGTGGAATTTAAGGTTGGTGATCGCGTGGCAGGCGAAGCCCATAAGGGCTGCGGCTATTGTGAAAATTGTAAACAAGGCCGTTACACACTCTGCCTGAACTATGGAAAACCGGTGACGGGCCATCGGCATTACGGTTTCACCACATTTGGAGCCTACTGCCAATACCAGGTTTATTCGATAAAAAGTGTCAATCATATGCCGGACAACGTAAGCTTCGAAGAAGGGTCTTTATGTGATACAGCCAGTGTGACTCTGCACGGGATTGAAGTCTCGGGGATCACCTCTGGGGGCACGTCCGTTGTCATCGGGCCCGGGCCGATTGGCTTATGCACGATGCGACTTGCCAAGGCGTTAGGTTCGGTGAGAGTCATCATGGTTGGCCGAGGTTCCAGATTGGAATCTGCCAAACGATTCGGTGCCGATGATATTGTGAATTTTATGGAAGTAGAGCCGGTTGCCGCTGTCAGAGCGTTGACTGGCGGGCTGGGGGTGGACCAGGTTTTCGAGTGTTCCGGAGCACCGGGTACGCTTACTCAGGCAATCCGGATGGTCAAGAAAGGAGGCAGTATTTCGCTCATTGGTGTTGCCAGGGATGGTGAGATGGAATCTGTACCATATAAATACATCACCCATAATGAAATAGCTATCTTCGGCTCGCGCGCGAACCCCAATACTAGCAAACGTGTATTAGAGATGATGTCGTCCGGTACATTAAATGTCCGAGACTTTATTACCCATCGCTTTGCGCTAAGCGCATTTGCGGAAGCCTTAGAAACGTTTGTGCAACGGAAAGAGAATGCCGTCAAGGTTGTGATCCTTCCGAATCAAAATTAGTTAAGGAGAGAAAATGAAGAAAATTATAGTGTTCTTGCTTGTTGCAATGCTTGTCTTTATGGCAGCTTGCAGCGCCACCCCTGTACAGGCTCCCGCAGTGGAGACTACAGGGGCTACTCAACCCGCGGCGGCGAAGATGCCGGTTATTGGGGTGGCTATTTTTGATTACTCCAACAACTATGTTACCTATATTCGCAACTCCATCATGGCCGTCTCCGCAGGAAAAGCTGATATCCAGATGGCTGACGCGCAGAACGATCAGGCCAAGCAAGTTGAGCAAATCGACCTGCTGCTCAGCAAAGGTGTAGATGTTTTGGCCGTGAACGCGGTGGACCCCAAAGCTGCTGCGACGATCATTGCTAAAGCCAAAGCTGCGAATGTTCCGCTGATTTTCTTTAATCGCAGCCCATCAAAGGAAGACATGCTCAGTTACGATAAGGCCTGGTATGTGGGCACTACCCCGCAGGATTCTGGCCGTATGCAAGCTGAAATGGCGATGGATGCCTTCAAAAAGGATCCCACCTTTGACAAAAATGGCGACGGAATTATGCAGTACGTAATCCTGAAGGGTACTTTAGGACATCCCGATGCTGAAGCCCGCACGCAGGCTAATCAGGATACATTTGCCGCGGCAAATTTCAAGACCGAATTGCTTGATGTTCAACCCGGCGATTTCAAAACCCAGACTGCCAAGGACATAACGGATGTTTGGATGGGAAAATTCGGCGACAAAATCGAGATGATTCTTGCCAACAACGATGCCATGCTGCTCGGCGCAATCGAGTCCGCTAAAGCTGAAGGCTATTTTGGCGGTGGGAAGAAGATGGGTGCTGTCGGCATCAATGCTTTGCCCGAGATTCTGCCACAAATTAAGGATGGCACCATTATCGGATCAATCCTTTCTGATGCTTATTCAGAAGGTCTCAACATCTTCACGATGGCTTATAACCTGGCAACCGGAAAAGACGTCTATGAAGGTGTCACGATCAAACCTGATGACATGAAAGCTATCCGGGTACCCTATGTACCGATCTCGAAGGATAACGTTCAAATCGCTGAGGAGATGTACGCCAAGGCGCTCAAGAAGTAAGATTTGACTAAAAGGCAAGGCGGAAAGATTAGCTTTCCGCCTTGCCTGCTTTAGAAGGGAAGTCATGGCTGGTTTACCCTACCTTCTTCAAATGAAGGGAATCAGGAAGGAATTTCCTGGTGTAAAAGCATTAACGGATGTTGACTTGAATGTTCAAGCCGGCTCGGTTGTAGCACTGGTCGGTGAGAATGGGGCTGGAAAGTCGACATTAATGAATGTGCTTTTTGGCATCTACATACCAGATAGCGGGGAAATGCTTTTAGCTGGGCAACCATATAACCCCAAGAATCCACGGGATGCGTTGGATCACGGCATTGCCATGGTGCATCAGGAACTCAACCAGGTACAGGATCTCAGTGTTTATGAAAATGTCTGGTTAGGGCGTTTCTTAATGAAGGGCATCACGGTAGACAAGAAGGGGATGATTGCAAGTACGGCTAAGATTTTCAAAGAACTTGAAATCGATATCGATCCCAAGGTTCTGATAAAAGACCTATCCCTTTCCAAGCGGCAGATGGTTGAAATTGCTAAAGCAGTCTCATCCGACGCCAGAATTATCGTCTTTGATGAACCGACTTCATCCCTTACAGAGGTTGAGGTTAATCATCTTTTTCGGATCATAACGCAATTAAAGGCTAAGGGATGTGGAATTATTTATATTTCACACAAGTTGGAAGAGATTTTTTCGATTGCCGATGAAGTACTGATTTTACGTGATGGCAAATGGATCCACAACGGACAATGCTGTAACCTGAACATGGATCAGATCATTACTCTGATTGTGGGCAGAGAGTTAACTCAGCGATTTCCTGAAAAAGATACAAAACCGAGTGAAGACGTGCTCTTTTCCGTCAAGAACCTAAGCGGCGCATATGACCCGGCTGCGAAAGACGTTAGTTTTGACCTGCACCGCAGTGAAATACTTGGCGTATCCGGGCTGGTTGGCTCGAAGCGCACGGAACTTCTTGAATCAATTTTTGGTTTACGGACGAAAGCTTCGGGGAACCTGGAACTGATCGGTGATGCGGTCTTCAATCGCAACCCCAGGGAATCAATCCGCAACAAGTTCTCGATTGTCACGGAAGACAGAAGGGAATCGGGTATTTTCCCGATGCTGGACGTCTATTTCAACAGTGTCGTGGCGAATTTGAATAAGTATTCGAACTCCATAGGCGTGCTTGATGAAACGCAAATGGTTAAGGATGCCAATTGGGTGATCTCAGCATTCAACGTAAAAACTCCTAACATGTCCGCCAAGATCAACAATCTTTCGGGTGGGAATCAGCAAAAAGTGCTGATGGGGCGGTGGTTGCTCACCGATCCCAAAGTGCTGTTATTTGATGAGCCGACCAGAGGGATTGATGTCGGAGCCAAGTTTGAAATCTATCAGCTTATTCTGGACTGCACGCGGAAAGGCAATGGTGTTATTTTTGTGTCCTCCGAAATGCCGGAACTCTTGGGACTTACTGACCGCATTCTGGTGATGAGCAACGGCAGAGTTGCCGGCATTGTGAATACTAGCGAAACCAACCAAGAAGAATTACTTAGGCTTTCAGCAAAATACCTGTAGAGGCAAAATGACCTTAAGTTCCATTAAATCCAAACTTATCAATAATTCGATTTATATTGTTTTATTGATTCTGATGATTGTTATCGTGGCCATGAACCCATCCTTCCTGAGTTTAAAGAACTTGGGCTTGATCATCAGCCAATCTTCCACAAGAATAATATTTGCTTGTGCAATAGCTGGAATTATTGTATTGGGCGGAACTGACCTGGCCGCTGGCAGGATTATTGGATTTGCTGGTCTGGCCGCGGCCTCACTGCTGCAGGACGTGAACTACGCGGGCAGGGTATTTAGAAACTTACCCCAACTGCCGCTCGTTTTACCTTTGCTGGTTGCAATCATGGTTGCTGTTTTTTTCTCTTACATCCACGGCTTGCTTGTGGCCAAGCGGCATGTTGCTCCATTCATTGCTTCACTGGGCATGCAATTGGTGGTTTTCGGACTGATGTCCGTCTTCTTTGATGTGGCCAACGACTCGGCTCCAATTGGGGTGCTGGATGGGCGCTTTACCCGATTTGCCCAGGGAAGCCTGACTCTCTTAGGCTTGAGGATTCCCTATCTGATCATGTATGCATCTGTAGTTGTGGTTATCGTTTGGTTCATTTGGAATAAAACCAAGTTAGGCCGTAACATGTTTGCCATCGGGGGCAACCCCATTGCTGCCAATGTTTCAGGCGTGAACATCGTGGGAACGATGCTCGCATTTTACATTCTGGCTGGTATCTTGTATGGATTTGGCGGTGCCCTCGAAGCAGGACGCACGGGCAGTGCCACCAATGCTTTAGGGCAGGGGTATGAACTGGATGCCATTGCGGCTTGTGTGGTGGGAGGTGTGTCCATGCGTGGTGGTATTGGAACCATCCGAGGAATCGTCACAGGCGTGCTCCTCTTCCAGCTTATCAGCTACGGGCTGGTCTACATCCAGGTTAATCCCTATCTGGTCTACTTCATCAAGGGGCTCATTATTCTGATCGCGGTGTTGATCGACATTGAACGGGTCAGAATTAAAAAGTAATTTGATTAGCTAAAGGAAAAAATGAAAGCAGCTGTCCTTAGATCCTTCAATCAGCCTCTCGAATTTGAGACGCGAGCTGTACCTAAACCAGGAACAGGCGAAGTGCTGCTGAAAGTGAGCGCCAGCGGCATTTGCGGCACAGACCTGCATATCCAGGATGGCAAAGTGGCGGTTATCAAGCTTCCACATATTTTAGGCCATGAAACCGCGGGCGTCGTGATGGAGATCGGGGCTGAGGTTGATCAGGTCCTCCTGGGAAAATTGGCCATAGTGGCTATCGACCGCATTTGCCATCAATGCCACAACTGCTTAAGCGGCCGAACCAACCTGTGCCAGAACCTTAAACGCTACGGGTTTGAGCTGGCAGGGGGGTTCCAGGAATACATGCTTGTTTCCGCCGATAACCTTGTGTTAGTGGAAGGGATAGAGCCGGAACAAGCTGCTATCATTCCTGATGCTGTGGCGTGTATGTATAGGGCTATCGTCACCCAGGGAAAGGTGCAGGCGGATGATTTGGTTTGCATCCTGGGAATGGGCGGTCTTGGATTTCAGGGAGTCCAAATTGCGGCGAGTCTTGGCGCAAAAACTGTCTGCACCAGCCGAAACGAAATAAAGCTGGATATCTCCAAAAAATTAGGTGCTGACTACGTCTTCAACACCAGGGAGCGGGCTTTGGACGCGGTGAGCCTACTTCAGCTGACCCATTCCCTTTGTGATGTGGTTATCGACGCTATTGGGTCGGTTGAAAGCGTCAGTTTGGGGCTGAATATCCTTCGGCCAGGCGGCAAATTGGTCAGTGTGGGCTACGATAGCCTTGATTTCAAGGCTAATTATCAGGAACTTATTATTCCAGAAAAAGAAATTATTGGGTCCCGCGGAAGTACCCGGCAGGATTTGACGGAAGCGGTTAATATGATAAATTCCGGGACTCTTATTCCCTTCATCAATCACTACTTTGACTTTGAAGCCATCAACGCCGGATTGGACTTTATTCGATCTGGCAAAAGCTTGGGAAGAGTAGTTCTCCAATATCCGCAGAACGAATTAAGGTAAAGATGCAACTATTTATTGGAACCTATACAGAAGATATCAAATTTGGCACCGGGCAAATCCTGCATGGTAAGGGAAAAGGTATCTACGTCCTGGATTTTGATCCTCAAACCCTCACTTTCTCTAAACCTATCCTGGCCGCAGTAACGAGAAACCCCTCGTATCTTTGCTTTTCACCAAATAAGGGAGTGCTGTATTCCACCAACGAGCTCAAATTTACGAATGGAGACAGTGGTAGCCAAGCAAGTTCTTTCAGATTGACGTCGACGCCATTTCTTGAATATCAAAATTCAGAGTCGACACAAGGCGAGGATGCTTGTTTTGTGATTGAGATCAACGGCTCGCTCATCGTTACCAACTATATGTCCGGAAACATTGCCGTGCTTCCCCTTGACGAAAATGGTCGCATTTTGCCGATCCGACAAAATATCCAGCATGTAGGATCGGGCCCACATCTGCTTCGGCAACGATCGGCCCACGTCCATTCCGTAATCAGAGATCCGCTCCTACCCCTCATCCTGATTCCTGATCTGGGTTTGGATTTGCTGGTTGCCTATGATTATACTGATCCCTTTGAGTCCCTGGTAAGTAATCAAGCGTACGATTTACACCTTGACCCCGGAGATGGCCCACGCCATGCAGTTTTTACGAAGGATGGGCTGGCGACCTTTGTGATCAATGAATTGAGCAACACCATCAGCCTTTTCACCCGTGAAACCAAAAGCCACCCCTTCCATTTGCAGCGGAAGATAGGAACGCGCGAGCATGACAAGGGAGAATCCAGCGCGGCAGATATCCATTTATTGCCATCAGAGCGTTTCTTGTATGTGTCCAACCGCGGCGGGGATACGATTGCCTGTTTCAAGGTGGATACAATAACCAAAAAGCTATCCTTGGTGCAAGAAATTGATTCGGGCGGTTGCATTCCAAGAAACTTCACCGTTTCCAGCGATGGGAGATTCCTCATTGTCTGCAATCAGACAAGCGATAATGTAGTCTCATTTAAAGTGGATCAAGCGACTGGCTGCATCACAAAAAGAGATACAGCCCCCGTGCCCACTCCGGTTTGCGCCTTGCTGAGTGAATAACTGCTTCCCTAAGATGCAGAGCAGATTCCGGTAAGCATTAAACCCAGAATTCCTAATCTCACTAATTAAGCCAAAACATGCGCTGCGGACAACCGAAAAGCATGCTCAGCGGTAATTGACCAATTATTTTGACATTCGGATAGAGTTGCGGGAGAAGGGTTTAGGGTTCCCCACCGCGGTGAAGTAACCTTTTTCTGCGGTGCGGGCTTCTTCCACGGTGATGAAAGCCTCAGGCACATCCGCATGCACAATCCTCATCAAATCGTCCATCTGTTTGCGTTGGACGGTGATGTAGAGCATTTGGACCGGCCCCATAAAACCGTCCCCATGAAAGACGGTCACGCCATAGCCTTTTGAGCGCAGGCTGCAAGCCAGGTCTGTTTTGGTTTCAGAAAGGAATATTCGGACCATGTAAATGCCCATAGCCAGTTTTTGCTCGATGAACATGCCGATATAGTTTCCGCAAGCAAAGCCGGCCGCGTAGCCAAAATAAGCCGTAGGGCTTTTGAGGTTTTGCACCAGCTGGCCGATGACAACGACCCAAATGAGCACTTCAAAAAAACCCAGGATGGGGGCTAATTTTCTGAGGCCGCGGGAGACTGAGATAATGCGTATGGTACCGAGGGTCACATCGCAGATGCGGGCAAAAAAGATAATCAGCGGCAGGATAATCCAGGAGTACCAATCAATGTTTGCTTTTGCTAGCGTTTCGAGCATAGAGAAGTCCTTTCGTGTAAATTCGTTCTATTTATAACATGGTTGCGTGAGTTGGCAGATGGAGAGCTGGGCGATTGTAAGAGCAAAATGATAATGTCCTAAAGTAGCAAAATAGAAATGTCCTAATTAAGATTAGGAGCTATGAAATGGACAATCGAAATGAGCAACAAAGAATTAGCCCGGAAAACTGAAGTAGAAAGGG
>Ga0209538_1000471_pt1 | contig 23514 bp, 24 predicted proteins | sample BarGraNGADG00211_2_FD_184492 | JGI IMG/M metagenome (GOLD analysis project Ga0209538, IMG submission 184492) | Arctic peat soil microbial communities from Barrow, Alaska - Barrow Graham LP Ref core NGADG0004-211 (SPAdes) (version 2) | ecosystem: Environmental > Terrestrial > Soil > Wetlands >... | reverse complement strand
CGCCGGAGCGGACCAGGCGAACGGCCTCGGTCCTGAACTCAGGTGCGTAGGGTGGATGTGATCTCGGCATGTGGACTCCATCTCCGGGGACCAAGGTCCCCAATCGTCAGGTGTCCACGAAAGCGGGTCAATATCAGGTGGCGCGAAGTCTGTAGGTGAGAACCGTGGCCAGACGATCGTCTCGGGCGCCGGCGGGCGTTGCCCCAGCGAGCTGTGGGGACGCAGGCCGTGTAGAGCCGCAGCCAGTTGGCGATGAGGATCTGTGCCTCCTTCAGGGTGTAGAAGAACTCACCGTTCAGGAGCTCGTCGCGCAGCTTGCCGTTGAACGACTCGATGTAGCCGTTCTCCGAGGGTGAGCCCGGCTCGATGAAGAGGGTGGTGACGCCCAGTTCGGCAAGCCAGCCGCGCACCGCCTTAGCCACGAACTCGGGCCCGTTGTCGAGTATGAGCCTATGAGGAGAGGCGAAGCCCGTGTTATCCATGGTTGGCTCTCGGTTGGTTGGCGACCACCGAGGAGGAAAGACCATGAGATCAGCAGGACCGCGCCTCGTCTGCGACCATATCACCGTGGCTCTCGATCTGGCCGCGCGCGAGCATCAGGTCGTCATCGTCGACGGCACCGGGAAGCGATTGACCCGCTTCTGCATCGCCCACTCTCGTGCCGGTATCGCCGAGCTGCTGCGCCGCAGCCGTCCCGAGCGTTGGAGCGCCGAGGATCGCCTGTTCGCCTTCGAGGCCACCGGCCACGTCTGGGAGGCATTGGCTCGCCACCTCGAGGCGGCGAGCGAGAGCTACGTGATCGTCAACCCGCTGGCCACGTTCCGTCTGCGCGAGGCGCGCTCCATGGACCGCACCAAGACCGACCGCACCGACGCGGAGCAGATCGCCGAGCTGGCGCGCAGCGGCATGGTCACCTCGACGCGGCCACTGACGGGGCCCTACCTGGGCCTGCGCCGCAGCTGGGGCGAGTACGTCCGCCTGCGCTTCGAAGCGGCGCGTTTGAAGGGCCTGCTGCGCCAGCAGCCGTTCGGCCTCTTTCCCGAGCTGCTGTCGGTCTGGAGCGAGGTGAGCACTCCGGGTTGCCTGGCGGTGCTGCGCCTCGGCCTGACGCCGGCGCAGATCGCCGCTCAAACCCCGAGCGAGTTTCTGGGCAGAGTCTGCAGCGCGCAACAGGGCCGTCGCCTCTGGCGCGCCAAGGTGATCGCTGCCCACGAGAAGGCCGCCCGCAGCGTGGTTGAGGGTGAGGGCCTTGCTGCCATGGCCGCCGAGGCACGGCGCATCGTCGCCCGCTACGATCTGCTGGCTGGCCAGCTCGCCGAGCTGCGTGCCGAGATTGAGGCGCTGCTCGAACAGATCGAGGAGGCTCGCTGGCTGGCGACCATCCCCGGCCTGGGGTTCGTCTCGGTCGCCGGCATCATCGCCCACGTGGGGCCGCTCGAGCGCTACCGCTCCGGGCGGGCGCTGATCAAGCTGGCCGGCACCAACCCCTCGCGCAACGAGACCGGCGAGCGACGCGGCGGTGCCCAGGTGATGACCCACAGGGGGCGTTCCGGCCTGCGCCAGGTCGTCTACATGGCAAACGGTCTCGTGTCTGGTGCACAACGAGCGCATCCGCGCGCACTACGACCGCCTCATCAGCCGGCCCGAGCGGCCCTTGAGCAAGATGACCGCCCTCGGCGCCTGCATGAACAAGCTGCTGCTCTATGCCTTTCTCGAGAGGACTCTTGCCTCCGTGTCCCACACTTCACGTGACGAACTGACGGAGATGGCGCTCTCCTCGACCCAGCAGCTCATCGCTCTCGACTTGATACACGAACGCGATCGGGTCCAGCATCTTCAGCGCGCGCGAGCAGCGCTCCTCGGGGAATTCCTCGCACAGGAAGAGGACGCGCAGCAGTTCGTCGAACCGCTTCGAGCTCACGGCGTCGATCTCGGGAAGACGTGGCGCGCCATATTCTTTCAGTGGCAACCGCGCCGGATGCCGCCTGCGCCGCGGGCGCGATCTGACGTCTGCCTCTTCAAGATGGACATGGCTGCTACCATCGACGCCCGTCTCGCACACGCCGCAGTCCCTTCCATCAGTGGTGTCGCGGGCGACGTGGCGGCGAGCGTCGCTGTCTTCGAGGACGGCTCGCGCGACCGGGTACGGAACATCCTGGCCGAGCTGACCGATTTTCTGCAGCGGGAGTGTCCCGATCGCGGGGTGGTCGTCGGCGTCTCGGCAGCCAGACTGGGCCCATTCTGCCCGGCAGCACCATTCCGCCAGGCGATCGAATCGGTTCGCTCCATTGATGAAGGCGTCGAAGGGACAGGACCCGTGTTGCTCTTCGATGAGGCGGGAGCCAGGTTCAGGTTGCTCGATGGCCAGAGCCTTGAGGCCCTCACAAGCATGTGTGACCGTTTCATCGATCCCCTGATCGATCACGATGTATGTACCACACCGCTCTCCTGCCGACCCTGCGTTCGTACCTGGAGAGTAACATGGCCGGGTGCACGAGACGGCAGAAGCCCTCTACATCCACCGGAACACACTGCACAAGCGCCTTCGCCGAATCGAGGAGCTTCTCGATGTACGCCTCGACGTCATGGACGACATCGTCGAGATCTTCGTTGCGCTGCGAGCGTCCGACCTTACCAGGACCCCACTCTCGAAGGGGGTCTCGCCGAGGTAACAAGGGCGCAGTGTGCCTGTGACCTCCTCCCAAGATCAGGGAAGGTGCCTGTGAACACTTCTCAAGCCGTCCGTTTTCTCCAATCATTGCAGTGAAACCTGACTGCATGGCTCGCGGGGTTGTTCCCGGAGCCAACCAGATTGTGGAAGGAAACGGACAGTGATCACGGAGGGGCTCAAGGGCCGAGACTTCATTACTCTGCGCGACTTCTCGAAGAACGAGATTGAGACCATGCTCGAGGTTGGTCTGCGCCTCAAGGCGGAGAACGCCATTCGCCGTGACCATCGCGACGTGCTGCCTGGGCGCACGTTGCTGATGATGTTCTTCAACCCTTCGCTGCGCACGCGCAACAGCTTTGAGGCCGGCATCTTTCAGCTGGGCGGGCACGGCCACTTCCTCGAACCCTCGGCCACGCGCATGCCCACCCTCGAGGGTGAGGACGTGGCCTATCAGTCGGAGCGGATCGCGGATGTGGCGCGGGTGCTTAGTCGCATGGGCGACGCGATCGCCGTGCGTATCCTCGGCGGCGCCGTGGAGTGGCAGTACGAGAAGTCACTGAAGATCATCAACGAGTTCGCCAAGTACGCCGAGGTCCCGGTCATCAACATGGAGGACAATATCTACCACCCCAATCAGGGGATGGCGGATGCCATGACGCTCTGGGAGCACCTTGGACGCGACCTGCGCGGGCGCAAGCTCGCGGTGTCTTGGGCCTACTCGCCCTCCACCAAGAAGCCGATCGCGCCGCATCATGACTTCATGTACGCCGCCTCTTTCTTTGGTCCCGACATCGTCTTCGCGCACCCTCCCGAGATGCGTATCGACCCCGATGTCGAGGCGGCCATTAAGGCCAACGTCGAGCTCAACAGCGGCTCGTACCGAGTGGTCGACAACATGGACGACGCGTGCGACGGGGCCGACATGCTGTACGCGAAGAACTATGTCTGTCTCGACCTGCTGCCGCCGGTGACCTCAGAGGCTCGACACGATGAGATGGCCAAGCTCTTCGGGAAGTATAGGTGCTGGATCGCCGACGAGCGCCGGATGCGCATGCTCCAGAGAGCGGGCTTCTTCATGCACTGCCTGCCCTGTGATCGCGGCTTCGAAGTCGCGGATGCCGTCCTGGACGATTCCCAGTGGGGCACGCCCTGCTATGACGAGGCAGAGAACCGCCTGCATGCCCAGAAGGGTGTGATGGCCAGCATCATTCCGTGAGGCTCGACGCGTCTCGCCCGGCAAGAGCAGCTTCCACATGAGAATACCCAAGCAGTCTTGCGTTCTCGTGATCGCCCTTGGCGGCAACGCCATTCTCCAGCCCGGGCAGCTGGGTACGTTCGAGGAACAGCTGATGAGCGTCGATGCGGTCGCACGGAGCATCGTCGCCCTCGTCAGGGACGGTTACCGGATTGTCGTCACACACGGAAACGGTCCCCAGGTCGGCAACATCCTGATTCAGAACAAGGCCGCCAGCCACCTGGTCTCGGCCATGCCGATGGACGCGTGCGGTGCCGAATCACAAGGCCTCATCGGCTACATGCTTCTGCAGTGCCTGAAGAATCATCTGCAGCGGATGCGGATCAAGATCCCGGTCTGTGTGCTCCTCACGCAGACGGAGGTGTCCGGGGACGATCCCGCCTTCTTGCATCCGTCCAAGCCTGTCGGCCCCTTCTACGATGCGGACAGAGCTAGACAGCTTAGCCTGGAGAAGGGCTATGCGGTCCACGAGGATGCCGGGCGGGGGTGGCGGCGGGTCGTGGCCAGCCCGGTCCCAGTCACGATCGTGGAGAAGCGTGTGATCCGGAATCTGGTGTCGGATGGCACGCTGGTTGTGTGCAGCGGGGGCGGAGGAATCCCGGTGCTGCGCGGTGATGACGGAAGCTACCGTGGCGTCGAGGCGGTCATCGACAAGGATCTTGCGGCCTCCCAGCTGGCCATCGACGTGAAGGCCGACCTTCTCCTAATTCTCACGGACGTGACGAAGGTCTACCTCGGCTACGGATCCCCGCAGCAGCGTGCGCTGGACGAAGTCGGGGTCGGTGAGATGGAAGCGCACGCGCGGCAGAACCACTTCAAGGCCGGATCGATGGGACCGAAGGTCGAGGCCGCTCTCCGCTTCGCCTGGCGAGGCGGTACGTCGATCATCGCCGGTCTCTCCGAGGCAGAATCCGCCCTCGCGGGGCAGGCAGGCACACGGATCGTGCCCCAGGCTGCTGTGCAGCGTTGTGCGCACGATTCCGTCGTGGTGCGCTGTGGCTGAGGACTGACGAGGGACATGGAGCAAATCGACGTCGGCGGCGGCGGCGGCGGCCTCGCCGGCCTTGCCGCCGTTTACGGCCTCGCCCGCGAGGGCCTCGAGGTGATGCTGCTCGAGCGCGGCGACTACGTCGGCGCCAAGAATGTCAGCGGCGGTCGCCTCTACACCAGCCTCATCTACGATCTCCACCCCGAGCTCTGGGCGCAGGCACCCTTGGAGTGCGTCGTGGCGCACGAGCGCTTAAGCCTGGTTGCCGAGGGCCGCCTAGCGACCCTCGAGATCGCTGCCCAGGACTTCAGCGCTCCGCGCTCGCAGAGCTACACGGTGGTGCGGGCGCGCTTCGATGCCTGGCTTGCCGAGAAGGCGGCCGAGGCTGGGCGATGGTCATCCCCAAGATGCAGGTCGATGCACTACTGAAGGATGGTGGGCGCATCACTGGCATCCGTGCTGGCGGCGATGAGATCGGCGCCCGGGTCACCGTGATCGCCGAGGGTGTGCTCGGTATGCTCGCGAGCGCGGCCGGTCTGCGCGAGGCGCCGGCCGCCGCCGCGCATGCCCTCGGCTACAAGGAGGTCATCGAGCTTTCTCCCGGCGCTATCGAGGACCGCTGGCAGCTAAACCCCGGCGAAGGCGCCGCGCACCTGTTCATGGGCTCCATCACGAAGGGCATGATGGGCGGCGCCTTCCTCTACACCAACCACGACTCGGTCTCGCTGGGCATGGTGATCGGCATGGAGCAGCTGCGTCGCCGTCCGGATGAGCTTGAGAGCTGGCAGCTGCTCGACGCCTTCAAGGCGCTGCCCCAGATTCGGCCATTGCTCAGGGGCGGCGTTTCGGGGGAGTATTCCGCCCACGCGATCGCCGAGGGCGGCATCCACGCCCTGCCGAGGCTCGCCGGCGACGGCTACCTGCTGGCCGGCGACGTGGCCGGCCTTGCCCTCAACGCCCTAATCACCGTTCGCGGCATGGACTTCGCGATCGCCTCGGGCTGCTTCGCTGCCCGGGCGATCGCCGCCGCCAGCCGTGCCGGCGATCTCGCCAGCGCCGCTCCCGCATACGAGGCCGCCCTGCGCGAGAGCTTCATGCTTAAGGATCTCAACACCGCCGCCGCCATTCCCGCGATCATTGAGAACCCGCGCCTGTTTACGCACTACCCGCAGGCCGCCACCGCGATCCTGACCGAGCTGTTTACCGTCGGTCCCGGCCCCCAGCGCAAGCTCGTCTCGACCGCCTTACGCGGCGCCCGCAAGCACTTCCTCAACCTCGACACGCTACGGGACGCGATCTCGTTCCGCAGGATCTGAGGTGCTTGACGGTGGAGAAGAGGCCACATGACTCAGGAAGCCACGAACATCGACGCCAAGCTCAGTCTGCACGTCTTCAAGCTCGACAAGGAGCCACACATCGTTGTGGACCACAAGATCTGCCGGCAACGTTGTAGCAAGAAGGTCTGCCTGACAGTCTGTGCGGCTGATCTGTATGAGCTCAACGACCAGGGCGATGTACTCGTCAACTGGGGGGCTGCCTTGAGTGCGGCACTTGCCTGATCTGCTGCAATGAGCGCGCTCTGAGCTGGCACTACCCCCGCTCGGAGTTCGGCGTGCAGTACCGAATGAGCTGAGAAGAAGCGAAAGTGGAATGGTGGAGGCAAGACAAGCAGCTAGGATTACGCCCCAGTGTTGACCTTTTCGGCCGACCAGTGTTCGCCATTTGGACCGACCTTCACATGTGGTTTGCGGCCCGGGAATCCCAGATCAAGTGGGCCCAGCGGTCGGGGTCGTCGAGCACGGCAGCGAGGGAGAGGGAAGGGTTGGTGGTGACGCCGCGGAACTGGGTGGCCTCGAGATGACCGGCTCCCACAGCCGCAGCAGGCCGGCCGCCAGAACCTTGCGACGCTCTGGTGCGGCCGCCCGGACCATGGTGATGCCTTTCTCTAGGGCGATCTGCTTGGGCCTGTGTCCTGTGACGGACTGTACACCGGCTGCCCCCCCGGCACGACCCCTGTCTGGTAGATCCGGCCCAGCATCGCTGCACCGAGGATCGACGACTGATCCTGGAAGACGTAGTCGAAGTCGCCCATCCAGCGATGGCGCGCGGCAAGCATGCCCCGCACGCGCGCCCCCCCGCCCGAGATCCCGACGCGTCCGCGGAGATGCACGAGCACGGCGACCTCGCGGAGGTGGCCGCCGAGGTAGGCCATATTGCCGCGCACGAGGCTCAGCAGTAGGTCGTCGCGCGTCGTCTCAAGCGTGAGCCCGCTGAAGCTGCCCTTCAGACGCTCGGTGGTGTAGCGGCTGCCGCCCAGGTAAGGAACGAACTCCGGCAAGTCGGCCTCGCGGGCATCGAGATCGGGGGCGCCAAGGGACCGCTCGAGGACGTCCGGGACGTATTCGCCGTAGAAGTGCTCATCGTCGAGCTCGCGGCACATCACTTTGCGGAACCAGTCAAGGGCCTCGCCGCCGGCGTTGAGCACGAAGAAGGTGAGCCAGCGGCCGGGAACCACGTGGCAGCGCACGTTGAAGTTCGCGGAGGAGATTGGCCGGTCGGTACACACATTCGCGATGTCGCACGTGCCGCTAATGATGTTGATGTCTCCGGGCTCGGTGAAGCCTCCCGAGAAGGCGGCGAGCACCGCATCGTTGCCGCCGCACAGCACGACGCAGTCCCGCGGCAGGCCCAGCTCGTCGGCGACTGCCGGCAGCAGCTCACCCACGGGGTCGTAGCTCCGCATGAGGGGCGGCAGCCGCTTCTCGGCGATGCCGGACAGCGCCAGGATCTCGGCGTTCCAGGTGAGGTCGTTGCGCGCCGTGTTGTACAGGCCACTGATCGAGGACGTGGAGGGATCGATGGCCCAGCGACCAGTCATCCGCTTGACCACGTAGGTATTGCAGTGGCCGAACTTCGCCGCCCGCTTCCAGACATCGGGACGGTGATCGGCGAACCACAGGATGCTCGACAGGGACGAGCCGCCTGACACGGGCAGGTTGCACGTCTCGCGCAGAAACCGTTCCTCGCCCACGATTCGGCGGATCGCGGCCGACTGCTCGTGTGATCGTCCATCGAGGAATAGGATGGCGGGGGCCAGCGCGGTTCCGTCGGCGGTCATCGGTGTCAGGGCCGGGGTCGTGACCGAAAGCGAGATCACGCCCACGCGCTCCAGGGTGTCGCGCACCTCGGCGCAGCATTCGCGGAGCGCCTGCCACCACGTCTCGGGCTCGACATCCGCCTTGCCGTGGTCGTAGATATGCACGTCGTAGGCGCGCTGCGCCTCGCAGCGCTTCTCGAGTTCAGGGCTGAAGACCGCCAGCTTGAAGGCGCTCGTCCCGAAGTCGACGGCCAGTATGTCGCGGCTCACGACAGCAGCCCCTCCCCCAGCAGGAACTCCCGCAGCCTGGCGATCTGCGACGGCTCGAGCGGAAGCAGCGGCCGGCGCGGGATGCCGCCCCGGAAGCCGGCCAGGTCCATGGCCGCCTTCACGCCAGGGACCCCGTATGTTCCGGAGATGGCGTGGTTCACACGGCTGACCCAGTCTTGGTACGCTGGGCCTTCCGACTCGTCCCGGCTCCGACCGAGCTCGAACAGCCTGAGCGCCACGCGCGGGAACGAGTTGGCGAGCGACACCGTGCCGCCCGGCGCGCCTCCCAGCATGGCCGGGTACAGGAAGTTGGCCGACCCGGCGAGCACCTGGAACGAGGGACCCTGGAAGGGCAGGAAGTGCTCGATGCCGCTCGCGGCGCTGTCTTTCATGCCCACGATGTTGGGGTGCGTTGAGAGCCGGCCGATCATGGCTGGGCTCAGGGTCACGCCGCAGAACCCCGGCGCGTTGTAGAGGAGCAGCGGAATGCGGGCCGTGTCCGCGAGGCTGCAAAAGTACCGGAAGAGGACCTCGTCGGTCATCTGCTTGCGGAAGTAGCCCGGAGACAACACCAGCGCGAAGTCGGCGCCCAGATCAGCGGCGGCGGCCAGGAAACGCTCGGCCTCCCGCTGCGCGTCATACGCCGCGCCGGCGATGACGACCTGCCCGGCGCCCCTGTTGCGCACAACCTGGTCGAGGACGTCCAGCCGCTCGTCCTCGAACAGACTGCGGTTCTCGCCGTTCGACCCGAGCGTCAGGTAGCCCAGGGTACCGCTGCCGGCGTACTGCGCAAGGTTCTCGCGGAGCGCGCCGTAGTCGACGTCCTCGTTCTGCGTGAAGGGGGTGCAGATCGGAGCGAAGACGCCGGCGAGCCGGCGTTCGGCAGCGCCAGCGGGCACGTGCCCCGGGGCCGTGTCGACGCGCTTCCGCCTGCCCACCGCGGGCGCAGAACCCAGACCGAGGTTGCCGTCCTCCGGGGCGCTCACCGGCCCACCCCGAGCGGGTGCCTAGCGCGCCCATCCGCGACGCCGTTGCCATCCGGGGCGTCGGCGATCTGCGACGGTGCCGTTGCCGCCGGCACCCGGCCGGGGGCCGTGCGCCCCGTTCGTGAAGGGACGGCCGGCGCCAAGCGTGTCGGCTCCGAGCTCCCAGGCGATCTGGGTGGCGGTGGCGCGGACCTGTTCTCTGAATTGGCCGAGGTGATCATGGACGCGAAAGTGGGGACCGCAGACGCTGATGGCTCCCACCGGCCGGCCTCCGACCCCGATGATGGCTGCAGCGACACGGATCGGCGGCTCTATGGCCGCTCCTCCCTTCTTGGGGACAAGCGCCCCCACTCGTTGGGTGTCCACGAAACCGAGTCAACTCCAGGTTGTACTGCGCCGTCAGCGTGGCCATGCCATCCGCGCTCCTGATCACGTGGGCCCGCTATGCACCAAGTAGGCGATCGAGGCCCTCGAGCAATTGATCAGTCGCCGTGGCCAGTGAAATGCGTATCCAGCCTTGGCCGGCTTCGCCAAAGGCGGTTCCGGGCGCGACGGCGACGTGTCGCTGGAGCAGCATCTGTTGGGCCCATGCCCCGACATCGCCGCCGCAGCGGTCGTGAACGTCGACCCACAGGTAGAACGCGCCTTGTGGAAGCAGGTATCCACAGGCGATGCTGTCGAGCAGGCTTGCAGCGGCATCGCGGCGGGCCCGATAGGTGGATCGCATCTCATTGACGCATTCCTGCGGGCCCTCCAACGCAGCAAGCGCAGCTCGCTGCGTTGGAGCACTGACGCACGAGATCAGCGGCTCCTGGAGCTTGGCTATCGCATCGTCGAACCGCTCAGGAACCACCAGATAGCCCACCCGCAAGCCGGTCATCGCATAGGTCTTAGAGAAGCTGTAGCAGCTCAGGACTCGGTCTTCGCGGTCATGTGCGGCCAGGCTGACGTGCTCTCGCTCGAAGGACAGCGCGTCGTAGCACTCATCGGAGATGATCCAGAGGTCGTGCTCGTCGGCGAATCGACAAAGGCTCTCCGCTCGTTCTGCCTCGATGACGGAGCCGAGTGGGTTCGAGGGCGAGTTGACGATCAAGGCCCGCGTTCGCGCCGTGATGAGCGAGCGCAGATGGTCGGTCTCGGGCAGAAACCCGTTCTCCGGGCGCAGTCTGTAGCGTACGACGCGTGCCTGCAGAAGCTGCACAGCCATGGCGAAGTTCGGCCACCCCGGATCGGGAATAAGCACCTCGTCTCCCGCTGTGAGCGTAGCGGTGAGTGCTAGGTACACTGCCTGCATGCCGCCAGCAGTGACGATGACCTGTGAAGGTTTGACCGTGAAACCGTTGTGATGCTGAACCTTCGTCGCGAGGACCTCGCGCAGACGCGTAATGCCTCGGTTTGGCGTGTAGCGCGTCTCTCCCCGCGTCAGAGCATCACAGGCAGCCTGTCGGATGTGTTCAGGTGTCTCGAAATTCGGCTCACCCACGTGCAGGCCGATGACCGGTGCGTCGACCGTCCAGACGAGGTCCATGACCTCGCGAATGCCCGACCGCGGCATCCGCTCGACGTGGGGGGCGAGTGCTGGCACGGCAAGCCTTCTCAAGTGCACGATGAACAGGGAGCGGGCCCGTCGTGGGCAGCGGAATCGACGGTCAGTGCCAGCGCCACACCAAGTGCGGCGACCACCGGATCCACAACATGAACGCCAAGTCGACGCGCCATCTGCGGACCCATGCCCAAGAGCCCCATGCGGTTCAGGACGATGGCGGTCTTCCCGGCAGCAATCAGCGGCCCTGCGACTCGCTCGATGGCTCGTATGCTTCGCGGCACGTCCTTGCGCAGTTCCGGCACCAGGATCTCAATTGAGCCGCTCAGTGCTGGACGGATATGGTCACGGAAGACTCGCTCAGACATGCTGGGTTCGGTGACGGCGTCGCAAGTACCGTTGCAGCTGGGACTCAACTGTTCGTTAGGTAGTCGTATGACGAGAGGACATGCGTACGAACCACATGAAGGAACTCGTCTATCTCGACGTACTCGTCGGCAGATGCCATGTTAGTGGGCGACACACCGTAGACGTAGCCGGGGATGCCCTCGGAGCGCCATAGACGCGTGTCGGTCCCGCCGATGCTGAGGATAGGTGTCGGCTCGAACCCCTTGAGTTCGCGCACGTTCCTTTGGATTATGCGCACCATCTCTCCACAGGGGTCACACACCGTGGGTTCGTGGTGGCGCATCTCCTTCACGGACACATCTGGGTAACGCCTGAGGATTTCCTCGACGCGTTCCATGATCTGGTCCTTGGTCACGCCCACCGGCAACCGGAAGTCAGCCTCAAAAAGGCACTGGCCAGGAGTCATGTTGACCTTGAGTCCACCGTGAATGACCCCGATGTTGAGCGTTACCGCCTTGACGGTCTTGTACGCGCCAGGCCCTTGAGCTTTCTCAGTCGCCTCCTCGATCTCGGCAATCACTCGGGCGACATCGGCCGGCGGGGAGGGCTCAATGGAGGTGACCGCCTCAAGGTCCAGGATGAGCTTGGCGGCGATCTTGGTGGCGCTCGGACTCATGTGGGTGTAGGCACCATGAGCGCCGGGCGTGGAGACGGTGAAAGTGAGCCACAGGCTTCCCTTCTCACCGAACCGTATCGCGGATGGACTGCTGGGCTCACCGTTGAGAAGGCAATCGCCGCGAACTTCGGCAGTGTGCTTCATCAAGTAGTTCGTGCCCCACGGACCACCCGTCTCTTCGTCCGACACGGCGGTCAGCGTCAGACGACCTTTGAGATGCTCACGGATTCGGTAGAGGTAAGCATAGGCGAAGATAGACGCAGACGTGCCCGCCTTCATGTCACACGCGCCTCGACCGTACACCCGGCCGTTCACGATCTCGCCACTCCACGGGCCGTAGGTCCAAGCTTCGTCGCCAACTGGATAGACATCGATGTGCCCGTTGAACACGAGGTGCCTGCCCGGGGAGCCGCATTCGAAGCTGCCCACGACGTTCGGCATGGTCGGTTGAGGTGCGACAAGTCCGTAGGGCAGCCCTCGCTTCTCGAGGAACTCACAGATGAATGCGACTGCCTCCGTCGTGTCACCAGGCGGGTTGGGGCTTTTCGCTTGCACGAAGCGGCTGAAAAAATCGACGAGTTCCTCGGCGTCATTGTCAATCCACTCGAGCAGCGTGCTCTTGAGGTCAGTCATTGCTCATTTCCTCCCTAGGGGTAAGTTCAGCCAGCCGGTCCAGATACCAGTCAAGCTCGTCTGGCTGGTCGTTGGCAGGGTGGGCCAGCGGGCTGGGATGGAGTCCCATCAGCACCTGAGCGTGAGCAACCATGATGCCGGCCTTGAGGGGATCGACCACGGGAACACCGAGGCGTTGGCGTAACTCCGGCGCAAAGGGGTGAAACCCGAAGCTTAGGCAGCCCAGCACGATGGCTTGAGCACCCACTTGCACCAACAGACGTCCGGCCAACTCAGTCCGTTCCATGGCGGCTTCTGGGTCGCTGTGGACTTCGCTCGCTGGCAGGCCGATGCTTTCGACCCCGACGCACTTGTGGCGCAGTCGGAGTCCAGCCGTCAGGTGCTCGAGATCTGGAACGGCGCTCGGCAGGATCTCTACGATTCCGAAGCGATCGGCCACAGTCTGTACCAAGCACATCGAGGCCTGCCCCGCACCAATGACTGGTATCTTTGCGACGGTTCGCGCAGCCCGCACGCCGGGGTCACCGAAGCAGCCGACCAGCACGGCGTCGAAGTCGTCCTGCCACCGGCGTAGAGCCGCCAGGATGCCCGGCACGCAAAGGGCGAGGCCTACGGCAGACTCATGGTAGTAACGTGGGCCGAAGGGAATCGGCCGCGGGCAGAAGGTAGTGCCTGACGGCATGGCCGCTTGACCGTCGCGAGCCTTGCGCTCCAACTCCTCTTCGCTCGCTTCCGTACGATCTACCATGAGATAAAGCAGTCTCACGTCAGCTCCTTTCCCGCGTGGCCACAACGGGTCGAATCACGCCGACGTGTACGGGTGTGGCTCGGCAGCAAGGACCGTCGTCGCCAGCGCGTCGCATCGGCCGAAGGCCACGTCGCCGCAGTTCTCTGCGAACTCAATGAGCTGCTCGACGGCTCGCACCCTAGAGGGCCGGCCGCTCACCAGCGGGTGGCAGACCAGCGTCAGCAGCGAGTGAGTGGTGCGCATAGCTTCGAGCTCGTCCGACCAGATTTCCGCAACTTGGCGCGGGGACGCTATGTGGTCGCCAAACGACGGGTCCAGCATGTAAATGTAGTGCGACCAGTCGTCCAACGATGCATGCACCGGTAGCTCAGCGAGCCTGCCCCACTGGGTCTCCAGTACGTAAGGGCGATCGTCATCCGCCAGCGAGGAGTCGTAGACCAAGCCGTACTCGAGTAGGAGCTGGAGGGTGAGAATGGTCGGCCCCCCGCCGGGCGAGCGATAGCCTTTGGGGGTCACCCCGAAACGGCTGAGGGCCGCGAGGCCACGTTCAATCTCCTCACGCTGACTCTTCGGTTCGCCCTTGACCGGCGGCAGATGCTTGTAGCCATGAAGAGCCACCTCATGACCCGCCTCGAGGATGCTTTCCACAGTTTCCGGCCAACGCTCAGCGATGATGCCCGGCACATAGAACGTGGCGGGGGCCTTGTGCTGAGCGAGCATGGCTATCAGGCGAGGAACCCCGACACGGGGTCCGTACTGCTGATGGGATACGGCGGCAAGGTGCTCGAGGTAGTGGTCACTGCGGGAGAGCAGGTTGGATTCTGCATCGACATCGAAAGTCAGGGCCAGGGCAGCTGCCCTGTTGCCCAGCCAGCTCTCCGGGAGCACTCCCACGCGTCGTAAGTCTGGGTACAAGAGCATGCCGCCTCCGCTCGGTCCATTCGGGCGCCCGTGGTCGTCCACGTCGACCCCTCGCAAGGTGCCACATTGGGATTGCGCTTCGGGCGAGCGATGTCATGCCAAGAACCGAAGCGAACTCAGTTTTAGGATACAAGCGGCAGGATGTGGAGTGAAGTGTGGCCGTGCACGTTGCACGCCATCTTCGCGGTGCAAATGCACCGCCTGTCGGGGTGCGCCTACCTCGTCAACTGCTCCCGCAGTGCCAGAAGGTCGGTCGCCCGTACCGCCAAATAGACTTCAATCAGGCCGCTCATGCTCCTCAAGTCGACCTCGAGGATCGTCTGAATGGTCGCCAGGCGCTGTGAGACCGTATTGCGGTGCAGGTAGAGGGCCTTCGCCGTGTCGGCAAGAGACCGGTTGTGGGCGAGGTAGCTGCGCAGCGTGTCATACAAATGGGTGCGTCGGGAGTGGTCGAACTCAAGGAGTGGCGCAACCACTCGCGCCCGAAGACGCTGCAGGTATTCCTCGGGCAGCGCGTTCAGAGCCGCGAAGTGAGCCCCGAGGTCCTCATAGAGCACGACGGATGAGGGCCCAGGGATTCCAGCCGAGGTGCTCATCAGCGCCTGGTAGGCATGTGTGCACGCCTTTGGCACATCTGCCGCGTGGGTGAAAGGCTCAGAAAGACCCGCGCGGAGACTGCGAAGACGAAGGGCTCGTGAGACGTGTGCCACTAGGTCTCCTGCGAATTGCCGCACGTCAAGCAACTGATTATGTGAGACCAGACTCAGCATGATGACCAGGCAGTCCCCTTGCGGGGCCGTGATGAAGTGGGCACCAACGGATTCGAGATAGCAATTGACTGCCTCTGGCCCCTGCCTCATAAAGAGGTCCTCGGCCTTGGACTGTCGCCGCTCGTGATGCGGTTCGTGGAGGTCAACCGCGAGCCCGAGCAGCCGCCACGGGTCCGTGCTCACAACGCTGTAACGAGCCAGCCGTTCCGATTGCTCCACCGGTTGCCCGTGTCCGTGTATGAGCTCGGTGAGGAGTGCCTCACGGGCGCGGCGCTCCTCTCCTTGTGCGTTCCGATTGGCGAGCGCCACGCTGGCGAGAAGCACGCTTGCGAAAGACAGTGTTCGCTCGGCAAAGAGGTCGAGGGTCTTTCCCACGGGCAGGACGAGCATCAGCACCTGCTCGAGGCCTTCGCCCACGCGTACTTCTCGGAAGTGCACTTCGCAGTCACCGAACTGCGGTGCAGGTGCAGGGAACTGGGCGGACGCGCCGCGCGTGGACTGGTAGAGGCTCCAGAGCCTGGCGTAGACGTCAGGCGTCAGGTTAGTCGTTGACAAGGAAGCGTGAGCACTCACCCCTCCGTGCCAGTCGAACAGAAACACATCGGCGTGCAGGAAATCGGACAACTCGCCGACGAGATCGTCAGGCCCGCGCCCCTTGGCTAGAAGCTCAGCGAGGGCCCGTTGCACTGCTGCGGTGCGTTGAAGCATGGCAACGCGTGTCGACGAGAGAGCGCCGAACACGTGACTCATGATCTCGTGGAACGGGATGCCGCTTATGCGAAGCACGGGGAATGACAGCTTGTCTCCGGCAGCGATCATGCTCGCCGGCACTTCGGTCCAATGCGGGGCTATTGCGAATCCGATGGCGCTCATGCCGGCGTCGCTGAGTTGCTTGATCAGCCCCGCGCCGCCCTCGGGGTTGTTCTGCAGCATGATTCCAGACGACAGAACCAGGCTGCGTTGCGCCATCCAGTTGACCGAGTCGTCCGCTTCTCCGACAGAGACTCCCTCAACAACGCGGGAGAGTCCGCGGAAACCAGCCACGGTTACAACACGCGGTTGGAAGGCGTCAATGAGCGCTTGCACAGTTAGAGGTTCCGCGTCTTCTTGATTCATCGCCGCCTTCCAGTGCACTAGGATGAATATACGGACTTACACGACAAAGCGGGAGTTGACCCGGGCGCCGGACGTGCGGCAGTGAAGTCGGACCTCTTAGGTGAGGCCACGTACGAATGCGCGGCGGTACATGTACACCGTGGAACATATCACATGATGTGCACGCACACACTGGGATCGGGGGGGGGCGAAATTTCATAATATCTCACGAGTATAGTGCGCCTTGGCATCAGACGTGCAAAGCATCATTCAAGGCGACGGGCATGCCGGGCGGACAGACGCCCCGGCAAACTTGGGGCTGATGCACGAACGGCATTGTCAGATGATCTCAGAGGCCGTGCGAGGTTGCCGTTTCCCTGCGCGGCGTCACAATGTGGTGGGCTTGCTCACGCTCATCAAGGGGCAACGACCCGCACGAGCAAGGGGGTTTGAGGATGAGTACTGAGGATAGGGCGCATCGCGGCTCGGAGCCTGCTCGGTCTGGGATGACCAGGCGCGAGCTGCTTCGGGGAGCCGCTGTCCTGGGAGCTGTCGTGGCCGTTGGCGAGCCGTTGGCGGCGTGCGGCGGTAGTGGCTCGAGCGCCAGCCCGGCCGCTTCTCCGACGGCTGGGCGCACTCGAAAGAAGGGCGGCAATCTGCGCATCGCGATGCCCGGCTCGACAAGGGAAACGCTGGACGCGCACTTGATTGCAGGTTACGACGATCAGGCCCTATGCATGGGCCTGTACGAATCGCCGTATCAGTGGGACCCGGTAACTGCGCTGCCGGCACCCGTGCTGGCCACGGAGATCACGCCTAAAGACGCAGCGGGCTCCGTGTGGACAATCAAACTGAGACCCGACGTGGTTTTCCACAACGGGCGCACACTGAGTGCCGACGATGTCATCTTCAGCTTCCAGAGGGTCTTCAATCCCAAGACGCACGCGGACTTAGTTCTTCAGGTCTTAACCCTATCACAGATGGATGTGAATCGCCTGAAGAAGGTGGACAACCTGACCGTAGAGGTGCCCCTCAAGAAGCCGAATGCGATCTTCACGCATCAGATGGCTGACGCGCGCCTCAAGATTGTTCCGGTGGGCTACGACCCGAACCACCCGGTAGGTACAGGCCCCTTCAAGTACAGCAGTTTCGTTCCCGGTGAAACCTCCACCTTCGTGGCCAATCACGACTACTGGGGCGAGGGTCCGTATGTCGATCAGTTCGAAATCACCATGCTTAGTGATAACACGGCAAGGACCAATGCCTTGCTGAGCGGCACCGTCGACATGGTTGCCCAGTTGCCGCGGGGCGTGGTAAAGACCGTTGGCGGCACGAGCGGCTTCGCGGTGCTTGATACCCAGTGCGGCTGCTGGGATCCAATGAACATGTTGTGCAGCAAGGCGCCTTTTGACGACGTTCGTGTGCGTCAGGCCTTCCGCCTCATAGCCGACCGCGAGGAGCTTGTGCGGCTCGCCCTCAACGGCTACGGCAGAATCGCCAACGACGTGAATGCCCCGTACGAGCCCGGCTATCCAAAGGATCTGCCGCAGCGTCAGCAGGACATCGAGAAGGCCAAGTCACTTCTCAAGGCGGCTGGCCAGGAAGGGCTGAAGATGGATTTCGTCTGTTCCCCAATGGACGAAGGCCTTGTGGAAGCCGCTCAGGTGTTCACTCAGCAGGCAGCCAAGGCAGGCGTCACGCTGCGCATCCACTCGGTCGATGGGGGGACATTCTGGGACCAGTACGAACCGAGCGACATGAAGGTGCCGTTTGACAACGAGTACTGGAGCCCGCGCCCCTATCTCGACCAGACAGCGCTTTCGATTGGTACGGCGGCCGGCCCGAGGAACATCTGCCACTGGGTGGTCCCCGAATGGGACAAACTGGTGGCGGAAGCCATACAAACGATCGACGAAGCGAAGCGGAATGAGCTGACGGGCGAAGCGATGACGATTGAATACAACATCGGTCCGCACATCGTGTACGGGTTCAAGGATGCGCTCGACGGCTACTCCACGAAGGTCGTGGGCCTGAATCGGGACAAGCTGGGCAGGCCCCTTAACAACTTCCGGTTCAATCTCCTGAGCTTCGCATAATAGTCCGTGTAGTGCGTGACATGCCCAGAGATCAAGGATGCGAATCCGTGCGGCTGCGGACGGACTGTTAGCTGGCAGTCAAGGGGGCAGGCCTGAAGAAGCTGAGCCATGGCTGTACTTAGGACCGTTCTGCGCCGGATGGCGCTTGGGATCATCACCCTGTGGCTGGTTTCAGTCGTGGTATTTGGGGCCACGCAGGTGCTTCCCGGCGACGCAGCAAGGGTCATCTTGGGGCAGAACGCGACTCCCGAACGAGTTGCAACCCTGCGGGCACAACTCAACCTTGATCGCCCGGTCGTGGACCAGTACTGGCTCTGGGTAACTGGCGTAGTCAAGGGCGATCTCGGCATGTCCCTGTCACTGCACCGCGTGCCCGTGGCATCCATCATTAGGGACAGGGTGAAGAACTCGCTCGCGCTGGTGCTCATTGCTGCAGTGGTCGGCATTCCTCTCTCGATTCTGGTAGGTGCGCTCAGTGCTCGCTGGCGCGACGGCTGGTTCGACATGAGTGTAACAGTCGTGACACTAGCCTTGGCCTCACTGCCCGAGTTCGTGCTCGGGGTCGGGTTCATCCTGCTGTTTGCGACGTCCGTGTTCCACCTTTTCCCCGCCGTCTCGCCCGTATCGGGCAACGTGTCTCTCTGGAGGCAGATGAACATGTTCGTCCTTCCGGCGATGACCCTGGTGTTCGCGGTTGCTCCGTACATAACGCGTCTGCTGCGTGCCTCGATGATCGAGGTGCTCGAAAGCGAGTACGTGGCGATGGCACGTCTGAAGGGTGTGCGCGAGCGCGTTGTGCTGCGCCGGCATGCGCTGCCCAACGCTCTGGTCCCGACAATTCAGGGCACTGCGCTGCAGTTGGCCTGGCTTGCCGGCGGCATTGTGGTGGTCGAGTACCTCTTTGGCTTTCCCGGGATTGGGCAGGCGCTGGTGGAAGCCGTCGAGAGCAGGGATGTCCCCACGATTCAGGCCGTCACGATGCTTATCGCGGGTGTGTACGTGGTCACAAACCTGTTCGCCGACATTCTCACGATCCTGGTTACGCCTCGCCTCAGGACCGGCCTGAGATGACTACCGACCAAGTCGCTGATTCCATCTTGGACGAAACGGCTGCGGTCAGCCGTCCCAAGCAGTGGGCAACGATCCTGCGTGACACGTGGTCCTACGGCAGGACGAAGGTCGGGGTGGGACTGTTCGCGTTCATTCTGCTGTTGGCAGTTCTCGGCCCCGCGGTGTCACCACACTCACCGACTCAGTTCATAGGGTTGCCCTTCGCGTCGCCATCGCACGCAGCGCTGCTGGGCACTGATAACCTCGGGAGAGATGTGCTGGCTCGACTGCTGTGGGGTGGGTGGTCGGTTGTGTCCCTTTCGGCGCTCGCGACCGGGATCGGCATGGCCCTTGGTGTGACCCTCGGTCTCATCGCTGGGTACGCGCCTGCTTGGCTTGACGAAATCGTGATGCGTCTTCTCGACGTGGTCTTGGCTTTTCCGAGTATCGTGTTCGCACTTCTCCTGGTGTCAATCGAGGGACCGAAGCTGTGGCTCATCGTGCTGGCCGTGGGCATGGGGCATGCGCCCCGAGTCGCTCGTGTCGCTCGCGGCGCAACGCTTGAGGTGGCTCAGAACGAGTATGTGGAATCGACTGAGGTTCTCGGGGTCTCTCGTGGCAGGATTCTCTTCGGTGAGATCCTGCCGAACATAACGAGTCCCCTATTGGTCGAGTTCGCGTTGCGGCTGGCCTACTCGGTCGGTATCATCGCTGCCCTCAGTTTCCTCGGGTTTGGCATTCAGCCGCCAAACGCGGACTGGGGCCTCATGATCAACGAGAACCGCATCGCTCTCTCTGTCCAGCCCTACGCCGTGTTCGTTCCGGTTCTCCTCATCGGAATCCTTACCATCGGAGTCAGCCTCGCGGCGGATGGCCTCAGCCGAGCCATCGTGGGCATCGAGCGCAAGCCGGGGGCGTGATGCACGAGCAGCTGGTTCGAGTCGAGCACCTGCGGATCGAACTGGAGAGTTCCGGCATTCAGATTGATGACGACGTATCACTGAGCCTGAACTGCGGAGAAGTGCTTGGACTGGTGGGCGAATCGGCCTCGGGCAAGACGACCGCAGCCGTTTCTTTGCTTGCCTACCAGCGACGTGGCGCCCGCATCGCCGCGGGGAACGTGCTGCTGAAAGGGAGAGATGTCCTGGGCTTGTCTCCGAGCGAACTACGCAAGACGCGGGGCGGTGTGATCGCGTACGTTCCGCAGGATCCGTCCATGTCGCTCAACCCGGCGCTGCGAATTCATACACAGCTTCTTGAAGTCCTTGAAGAGCATGGCTTCGGCAACTCGAGGGGCGATCGTGAGGGACGTCTCAGAGACATGATGGACGAGGTACTCCTTCCTGGCGACGCCGACTTCCTGAAGCGGTACCCACATCAACTCTCAGGCGGTCAGCAACAACGCGTGGTCCTTGCCATGGCGTTCGCTTGTCGTCCCGCTGTGATAGTCCTCGACGAGCCGACCACCGGGCTCGACGTTACAACCCAAGCTCACATACTCCAAACCATCCGGCGACTTCTTGCCCAGTACGGCGTGTCGGCTTTGTACGTGACGCACGACCTGGCGGTCATTGCCGCAGTGGCAGACCGAGTTGCGGTCATGTACGCAGGACGCTTGGTAGAAACCGGATCTCGGCACCAGATCTTCAGCAAGCCGGTGCACCCCTATACTCGCAAGCTGCTGTCAGCTGTGCCCGACGTGACGGCGCGGACGATGCCTCAGGGGATTCCGGGTATTGCGCCTCGGCCCGGACATCGGCCCGCCGGATGCGCTTTCTCAGCCCGCTGCGACCTGGTGGTCGATCGATGTCGGCACGAGGTCCCCCCAATGGAGCAAGTAGCAATCGGGCAGCACGCGGCGTGCTGGCGGTGGGCTGATCTCGTCTCCTCCTCGCAGCGAACGGGCGAAGGCTCGCTGTGTCGCTGGCTGCGACCAACGAAGCAGGGAGGGGGGCTGCTCGAGTTGACCGACGTTTCGGCTTGGCACGGTCGACGGCAGACGTTGGACAACGTGGAACTCGCCGTTCGGAGTGGTGAGTGCACTGCGCTGGTCGGCGAATCGGGCAGCGGCAAAACGACGCTGGCGCGATGCATCGTCGGTCTGCACAAGGGCCGTGTCGAGGGAACAATCACGTTTGGAGGTCAGGCTCTCAGGGGCATGGCGCGCAAACGCCCGCGACAGACTCGCCAGGCAATCCAATACATCTTCCAGAGTCCGTACAGTTCTCTGAATCCGCGCAAGACGGTGGCGCAGTTGCTCGGGCGGCCGCTCAAGACATTCTTTGACATGCGTCCGCAGGAGATGGAACGACGCATGGTCGAGGCGCTTGAGCATGTGTCGCTAGACCGCTCAGTGATGGGACGCTATCCGGACCAGCTCAGCGGCGGCGAGCGCCAGCGCGTGGCCATTGCTCGGGCGCTTTGCGCACAGCCAGCGCTGCTCATCTGCGACGAGGTTACATCCTCGTTGGACGTATCGGTGCAGGCGACCATCGTGGAACTTCTCTCTCGACTGATCGACGAAACGGGAGTCGCAGTGGTTTTCGTCACGCATCACCTCGCGCTGGTGAGGGCGATTGCACAAGAAGTAGTCGTGATGAGTGACGGTCGCATCGTTGAGGCTGGGACCACCGAGCAAGTGCTGGGATCCCCGCAAGCTGATTACACCCGCCACCTATTGGCGGATACGCCCCAGATACCCCTGTAGAGTGCCGCACACCAGCGCGGCGCGCCGAAGTTCGCAGGTTCGCTGCCGTGGCTGTGCGTGAGCATGCAGCAAGGAGAGTTCGTTGACCGGCAGGTACAGTGTTGTTCAGACGGATGGCGCCCCGTCCGCTGACTGCTGCGTTGAGGACTCTGTCTTCGCCCAGTCTGGGCTTTCAGTCGAGTACACGCGGTACGAGTGCGTTGAAGAGCAGGAACTGATCGGGCTTTGCTCTGGTGCGCATGCCCTCATCGCCTCTTACGCACCGATCACCAGACGTGTCCTCGACGCTGTGCCCGATTGTCGCATCGTGGCGACAATGGCGACCGGGTTCGATTGCGTTGATGTGGAGTATGCGACGGACCAAGGCATCGTTGTCTGCAATGCTGGGGCTTACTGCAGTCATGAAGTCGCCGACCATGCAATCGCCCTGCTGCTGTGCCTTTCTCGTCGAATCCTCGGCTTGCATAGCGCTGTGCTCTCCGGCGTGTGGAAATCGTCAGCATGCGACACTCCCGGTGACCTGAGGAAGCAGACGCTGGGCATCGTGGGTCTGGGTCGAATCGGGAGCCGAGTGGCTCTCAGGGCTCAAGCATTCGGGCTGCGAGTGGCGGCCTACGACCCGTATGTCGACCGCTCACGCATGGATCTGCTGAACGTTGAGAAGGTCGCCTTCGAGAGTCTCGTCGAGGACTCCGACTATGTCTCGTTGCAGTGCCCGCTGACCGACGAGACGCGAGGAATCGTCAATCGTTTGGTGCTGGCAGCGATGAAGCCCTCCGCCTTTCTCATCAACACCGGGCGGGGTGAGTGCGTGGAGACTGCTGCGCTGGCTGACGCACTTGAACGGAGCGACATCGCAGGCGCGGGTTTGGACGTCGTCTGCCCGGAACCTCTGCCGGCCTGGCATCGGCTGTGTTCACTCCCAAACGTGGTCATCACACCGCATGCGGCCTTCCGGTCGACATCGTCAGTCCTCGAGTTGCGGCGCCGTCCCTGCCAGCAGGTGGTCATGGCACTCAAAGACGAACCACCCGAGCTTACTGTCAACCCGGAAGTGCTTGGGCGAACGAACTGCCGTGTCAAATGTTCTGGCGGGAGCCGGCAGATGGGTCTGCGACCATGAAACGGGTCTGTGCTCGGCGGCCACGCCAGGACGAGCGAAAGGCCCAGAGAGACACATTGCGGGCTGACATTCTGTCCTCGCTGCGGCCTGTCGTTGCTGAGCTCGGTTTCCACCCCCCTGGCAGATGCAGGAACGACGTGGCGAGGGAGTTTGGCATCTCGAAGGATGTCATCGTGAAGCTCGGGTCGAATGAGAACCCTTACGGGCCCTCGCCGCGTGTCGCTGAAGCTCTCGTGAGGCACGTGATGGAGCTCAGGTATTACCCAGGCGACTTTTATAGACAGCTTAGAGAGGCAATCGCGACCTCCAATGGGGTGCAGCCATCAGAGGTCGAGATAGGTCCGGGAGCAGAGGCCATTATCCGTTATCTCACCTGTCTTTTCATTGACCCTGGCGACGAGTGATATTGACCCGCTTTCGTGGACACCTGACGATTGGGGACCTTGGTCCCCGGAGATGGAGTCCACATGCCGAGATCACATCCACCCTACGCACCTGAGTTCAGGACCGAGGCCGTTCGCCTGGTCCGCTCCGGCG
>Ga0209538_1000470_pt1 | contig 23557 bp, 15 predicted proteins | sample BarGraNGADG00211_2_FD_184492 | JGI IMG/M metagenome (GOLD analysis project Ga0209538, IMG submission 184492) | Arctic peat soil microbial communities from Barrow, Alaska - Barrow Graham LP Ref core NGADG0004-211 (SPAdes) (version 2) | ecosystem: Environmental > Terrestrial > Soil > Wetlands >... | reverse complement strand
TCAGAAGCGGTTGCACTCGGCGCTCGGGTACCGAACCCCGAACGAAGCCGAACAAGACTGGCATCAAACCCAATCCGCAGCCTAAACAACCAACAGAACACCAATCCGAGAAACGCCCGGCACTCCACAGCGACCCCGCATCCATCCTCACCAACGAGGGCCCCGCAACCCTCGCCAGCATCCTCGCCCATGCCACCCCGATGGCGACCCAAATGATCCACGAGCTCACCTGCGACGGATCGACCGCAGCCGCCATCAGCGCAGCCGCCGCAGCCCTTGCCGCCAGCCCGATCGCGACCTGGCCGGACGGCATCGCTCTCATTTCACGAGCCCTCGATGCTCCACCGGAGACGGTGCGAACGGCACTCGCCGACGAAGCCCGCAACTGGAACGCCGACCCGCGCAAGGCCGCCGAGCAAGGCATCGCCCGAGAGGCTGAGACCCGCCGGCACAGCAGACCTGCAGATCCACGAACCGCTCAGCCAACGGTTGAGGGACCGCAGGAGCGGGTCAACCGGTCAAGGCCCCTCGGGCACTTCAAGGACGTATCCACACGCAGGCCGTGACGAGAGCCTTCCCGACCCCCACGCCATAGCCGGATGACACCCACCACTCGGCGGGAAGCCTGTGAGCGACGACCAAGGCGGTCCCGCGGCGCGAACGAGCCGCTGATGAGCGGATGCTGGCTTGAGTGCACTTCCAGCTGATGAGCAGCTCTCCGCGACCGGGTAGAGATCCACCAGCCGCGACCCGACCAGGCGTCGCTACTGACCCTCGACCCCGGGGCGGCCCTGACGGTGGCGCTGTGGCTCACAGCCTGCCGTAGCACCTGCTTGCCGAACCGGGCGGTCGCGAGGAAACGCCCGACGAGGTCCGGTGCGTACTCATCGGGACTAACCGCGCCGATCGCCGACGTCCGGTCATCCGAAAGAGCAGCGGCATGACAGCAAGAAGTACCCGTCGCGGCGACCCTCGGCGGGTCTGCTGGATTGGGAGGGCTGTCGAACGGCCGCGACAACATTGCGCCGGTTGTTCATGCTGTGGTGCGTACGTAGGACTGGAGAAGATCTAGGACGCTGGGTTCGAAGGCGTCGTCGACATGGTTCACGTTCCACAGGGAGGATCCGCTCACCTTGGGGGCAATGGCATGGCGGCCAAGCCAGGTTGGACTGGCTGCCTCGCTTCCTCCCGCGAGAGTCGACAAGAGTGCGATCGTGTTGCGTTCCAGCAATCCCCGGTCGGAGCCCCCATCGGGTCGAGTGGGCACGTCGAGCCATAGGAAAGGCATCTCACGAATCATGCGGCTGACCTCGACTTCGAGTGCTCGCTCGGCTTGCACTTGGTCTGGGTGGGGCCCGGGCGCCATCCAGGAAGCCAGCAGCTGACTATTGTCGCCGCGTTGGTTCAGGAGTGCGGAGCCGACGTGGCGGCGGAAGATTGAGCCTCGATGATTCCCGCCGCCTGGATCGGTTCCGCCAGATTGTCCCCGGTGCTGACCCAGGCGTCCCCAGAGTGTGGTCCGGGATGTTGGCGTCAGGGCGTGCGTTCCGATGCGCACGACTCGGGGCCGACCGTTCGGTCGGGCTTCGCCGTGCTCGAAGAAGAAGTAGAGGCCTGCCTTGGGACACCGGCGAGACAAGCCCGGGTCGGTCAGGTAAAGGGGGCCGCCGATCCGCTCGGCGAGCTCGTCGAGGTAACCGTAGAACGGGTCCGTTAATCGGGCTCGATGAGTCACGCGTCAAGCCTTTCGATGACCATGCTCGGAGGGTAGTCGCTGCGCCCCTCGATGAAGGTCCGAAGAGCCTGACCGAGGGCACTCGAGACCGCGGCAGCCCCACGCATGCCTCGCATCGTCATGAGGTGCGCGGTGCGTTCAGGGCCAAGTTCCCACGGCGTCCTTCGGAGCACCTTGGCGTAGTCGGTGCTAGCACTGGCGACCGCCAGTACATCGAGTCCTGAGCCGGCGGCACGTTCGGCCAGCAACCGCTCCAGCAGGCCGCTCGGCCAATCTCTGGTTCGCATTATGCGGTTGTAGTCGCCGATCAGATCCCTTGAGTCGAGGAGTCCGTAGCCGCCGCTGAGGATGAGGAGTCGATCGGTCGAGGCCAATCCCGGCAGCACTGGAGCGGCCGCTCGGTACAGGTAACCGTCGTACCGCTGCCACGCCGGCCTGACCAGGGTTTCATCGGTATGCGATTCGGGATCTGACAGCACCCGGCGACGCGCCATGGCGAGGGCGCGCACAGCGGTCGACGGCGCGCCCACTTGACCGCCCTTCCTCTTTGACGCTGAGCAGGGGATGACGATGAGGCAACGGGTCGGGTCGAGTCCATCCAGGGCGCTCATCGGCTCGGAGCTGTCGCCGCGCACCACGCTGGGTGGGACTGCGCGTGGAGGGTGAGTCATCGCGCCCGACGACTGGGAGCCTGTGCGGACGAACGTCACGGCGAAGCCAGGGTCAACCTGTGCAGCTTCGTAGCCCGCGGCGCGCCACGCACGTGTGTTTGGTCTGTCGCCGTGCCACCACTTGGGATAGTGATCGACCGCGGAACGCGGTAGTCCCCCGACGATCGCGTCGAACTCGGCCCAGGTCAGACTGACCCGGGCGCCAGCACGCAGAAGGTAGTCGGTCAACAGTCGCCACTGCGCAGCCATCTGACACCCTTCTCCTGCCAAATAGGGACGCTAGGCCTGCCCACTGGTCGCGGCAACTGTGGTCGGCCGAGTGATCTTGCAGGACCTGCCATCAGTGTGCGCGCTGCTGCGAGTGCTGGGCGCCGACCACCCCGACACCCTGACCACCCGCGACAGACCTAGCCTTCAAATTGGGAAGGTCGCCCGCGCAATCGGCGGCATGTGCGGGTAGCACGCTTCCACGCAACCTGGCCTACTTTGGATTTCGTGACGATTCGAGAGCCCGAGGAACCGCAGGTGGTCTTCGCTCAGCCGGAGCTGCCACTCAGAGGGGTCGAGGCATTGAGTGCGATCCAGAGCGTTGAGTTGTGGCTCGCTAGAAGCGATGACCGCGACGATGACCTCAACGTGGTCACGGCGCAGCTCTACCTTGCTGACAGTGACTCACGGCTGTCGCGCGCGCGGCGTTGGCTGCTCGTTAGGGACATCAATGAGCGGTGCATGCACGAATGGGGAGTCCTGGTCCACGGCGGAACAGAGAGTGTTTGGCTGCTCGATGAGGCTGCCCAGGCGCTCGTCGACGGGCTCTGGCTGGCCTCCCTACTCTGCAGTCATTCTGCCTGCGAGCGGCACTTGGCGGGGATCCTCAGCCTCGACGAGGAGTCACTGCACCGGTCGTGGCGCAGTTGGGGCCTAGGGAAGCTGCTCGAGGAGGCGCAACAGCGGGACATCGTGCCTCCAGACCTGAGGGAGCCGCTGAACCTGATGAACGAAGCGCGCAAGGCGTCGGCTCACTTCAAGCCTCCGTTGTACGACGGTTCCTTGATTCGCCGTGCCATGGCCAGAGATCCCGAGCGAGTGTTGGAGTCGGCCGAAGGTCTGGCTGAGGCGGACGCGTTTGCCGCATACGAGACGGCTAGGTCACTGATCCACAGGGCAGGTTTGGCGTGACCATCCTGCCGCGCGGGCGCGTACTTCGTCCCCTGACTGCGGCAATTCAGGATGTCGTCCTGACTCTCGCAGGGGTGTCCGCGTGCACAACTGCCACCTCCAACGGTGGTCATCGGAGGTGGTTGCCAGAGGCGCTGCGTGACCGGTCAGCCCATCCGCTGCGCGGGTGGCAGCCACCCAAGCTTGATCAACTTGGTTGGCTAAGCATTGGATCTATCGTGATAGCTCTCATGGCTGCCGAGCAGATCTATATACCGAGGGCTGCGCCTGCGCTCACCGTCGGTCGCCGCAGTGCCGGTAGAGCCCTGCGCCGTCGTTCGCGAGTTGGAGAGCCGTGCATGGCCCGTGGGTAGCACGGGAAGCTAGTAGTGCGAGCCACGAGGCGTTTTTTGGCTAGATTGCATCCATGACCGCAGGCTCTGTGGAGACAGGCACCTTTGAGGGCCTGGAGGTCGGAAAGATCACGGGACACTTCCTCGTTCCCGCCTACCAGCGCGGGTATCGATGGACCGATCTTGAGGTCACCCGACTCCTTCAGGACATTCGTGACAGCGAGGGCGCCACGTACTATCTCCAACCCATCGTGGTGAGGCCACTCGGCGATAAACGGTGGGAACTGATCGACGGCCAACAGCGCCTGACCACGCTGGCCCTAATCGTTCGGTACTTCAAGCGGTACGTGCCCATGGCCGATCTCGACAAATACACGATCGAGTATGAGACCAGACCGCAGTCCGCCCAGTTCCTCAAGGACCCGACGGCGGCCGAGGCTGACACGAACATCGACTTCTTCCACATGTACGCCGCTTGGGAGGCGATCGGCACTTGGCTCGATGAGCGGGAGGATGCCTCGACGGCCGCGTTCGAGATCTACACGGCCCTTCAGCGACGCGTGAAGGTGATCTGGTACGAAGCCCCCGAGACGGCCGACTCGACTGAGCTGTTCACCCGTCTGAACGTCGGACGCATTCCGCTCACCGACTCTGAACTCGTGAAGGCTTTGGTGTTGTCACGGAGCCGGGACATCCAAGGTGCCGATCGTGCACTGAGCGTCGCCGCGGAGTGGGACGTGATCGAAAGAGACCTGCGGGACCCCGAACTGTGGGCCGTCCTCACCGCCACGGCGGAGGAGGAAGCCACGCACATCAGCCTTCTGCTCGACCTGCTCGCAGATCAGGTGAGGGCAGAGGAGGGACTCAAGGTGCTTCGGCGCCGGCAGCGGCCGCCGTTCCACACTTTCGAGACGCTTCGCCCTTGGATCGTCGCCAACCCGGAAGGCTTCTGGAACCGCGTCGTCGACCTGCACTCGCTCGTGCGCGGCTGGTTCGAGGAACGCAACGCCTTCCACAAGATCGGCTACCTCACTGCCTGCCGGGTGCGGATCGACGAGGTTCTTGCTCAGGCGGCCGGGGCGACGAAGTCACAGTTCTACGCGAACCTTGACAGGATTATCGCGAACGACCCCAGGTGTCTGCGCGGACTCCAGTCGTCCGCGCTCCACGAGCTCGCCTACGGCGAGGACGACGAGCTGATCAAGAGTGTCCTGCTGTTGATGAACGTTGAGACGGTTCGGAAGCTGACCAACTCGACCGAGCGCTACTCCTTCCGGGCGCACGCCGCACGGAAGGACAGGTGGTCTCTCGAACACATCCATGCCCAGAACTCGGCTGGCCTGAACACGGTAGAGCAGTGGGCTGAATGGCTCCGCCAGCACCGTGACGCGCTTGCTGATCTTCCCACGATCTCCTCGGAGGCTCGGGCGGATCTTGAGGCGCGGATCGACGCGGCGCTGCCCATAGTCACCTTGGAGAGGTTCCAGGAACTCGAGGATGAGCTCCGCGTCGTCTTCTCCCCGGGTGACCGGGGCGGTACGGACGACGAACACGCCATCAGCAATCTTGCGTTGCTCGAACGGGACGACAACAGCTCAGTGAGCAACGCAGTGTTCGAGGTGAAGCGGCAGCGAATCCTCGCCCTGGACCGCGCGGGGTCGTACATCCCCATCTGCACCAGGAACGTGTTCCTGAAGTACTACACGACCGACAGGGCCCAACAACTGCACTTCTGGAGTCCGCAGGACCGCACCAGCTACCTCGCAGCGATCGAACGAGAAGTCGGCCCGTACCTCAAACTGGAGGTAGTCGCGTGACCCGGATCGAGTCCTTCACCCGCATGTTCCAGGCCGGGACCGCGCACGGCGACGTGATCAGCCGCGTCGAGATTCCCCTCATCCAACGCGACTACGCCCAAGGGCGGCGGGGGGAGAAGGTCGATGCGATCCGCGCGAACTTCCTATCCGTCCTGCACGATGCCCTTGCCGGAGATGACCCGGACCCGATCGGACTGGACTTCGTGTACGGAGAGCGGAAACCAGACGGCACCCTTCAACCGCTGGACGGCCAGCAGCGACTCACCACTCTGTTCCTGCTCCACTGGTACCTCGCGGCCCGCAGCGGCAACCTCGCATCAGCTACCGGGTGGACGAACTTCTCCTACGAAACGCGACCAAGCGCTCGCCGCTTCTGCCAGCGCCTCGTGACGGCCGAACCTCCCGAGGACGCCCACAGCCCGTCGGCCTGGATTCAAGAACAGCCCTGGTACCTCTTCGTCTGGCGGTACGACCCGACGATCAACTCGATGCTCGTCATGATCGATGCGATCGCAGAGCAGTTCGCGAGTCTCGACGCCGAGCTGGCATGGCAACGGCTCACCAATGCCGACAGGCCCGCGATCTCATTCCACCTTCTTCCGCTGCCGGACATGGGCTCGGCCGAGGACCTCTACGTGAAGATGAACTCACGCGGGCGGCCCCTGACGGACTTCGAAAACTTCAAGGCACGATTCGAGAAGGTCATCAGCTGGTCGCCTCGGGCCGACGAGTTCGCCCACAAGACTGACACCGCCTGGTCAGACGTCCTGTGGCAATTCCGCGGCGAAGACGACCTCGTCGACGACGAGTTCCTGCGCTTCTTCGAATTCGTCACCGAGGTCTGTGAGTGGACCGATGACGAACTGGGGTCGAAGGCCGGAGACTCCTTCACTCGTCGTGCAGCGCGAGTGTTCGGTGCGGACAACCCCCGCCGCAAGGAGCATCTCGACTTCCTCTTCACAGCCTTCGACGTGTGGGTTGGACGCGACCCCAAGGAAGTGTTCGACAAGCTATTCCACACGCAAGCCCCCGTCCGCATCCCGACCGGCGAAACGCTCCCGTTGTTCTTTCGTGATCCGAACCCGAACCTCTTCGAGTCTGCGTGCCGGTCGTACGGAGGTGGCACAGGTGCCACCCGGAACTTCACTTTCGGCCAGACGTTGTTGCTGCTCGCCGTCGTTCTGCACCTCGCACCGAACTACGCCGCGAGCGACGTGGAGTTCGCCACCCGGATTCGTACACTCCGGAACCTCATCGAGGGCTCGCAGTTCGAGATGCGCGCCGAGCGTATGCCTCGTCTAGTGTCAGACGCATGCGCGTTGATTCTGAACGGTGACCTGCCCGAGCCCGGCAGCACGTTCGCAGTGGCGCAGATCACCGACGAGGCAGAGAAGCGCGCATTCCTTGTTGACCACGCGGAGTCGGCCGATGCGCTGAAGGCGATCGAAGACAACTACGTCCTGAAGGGCTCGACCGCGGCGTTCACGCTGGACGCCGGCAAGCTCGCCGTCCGAGGAGCCACATTCAATCAACTCATGGCCGACCCCAGCCTGTGGTGGGACCTCACTGGCGCCCTGCTTACCTTCGGCGACTACCAGTGGCCCCGCGAACGGAACGGCACCCTCGAAGACTCGAACACCTTCCAGTTCGGCACCTGGGACGGCAGATACAGTGATGCCTGGCGCGAGGTCCTAGTCGGCCGCGCCCGATCGGACTCAGCGGCCACCTCCGAAGTGCTCACCGAATTCCTTGATGCACTCGCTGAGTCGTCGGCACCTATCCGCGAGACTTTAGTCCAAATGCAGGGTCAATGGCTCCGTGGCCGTGAAGCCTCTAAGGATTTCGACTGGCGGTACTATCTCGTGAAGTACCGAATGATGCGGGATGGCGCCTCGGGCCTTTACTACGCACACGGGCGTCGAATGGGATTCAGCCTCACAAACCTCCCTGGCGGCAAGAAGTACCGCAACGCGAACTTCCGAGACCCCTACCTGCTCACCATCTACGACGGGCTCGGCAGCCCCGCCGAATTGCGGTCACCCTGGTTCAGCGGGTACGAGTGGGACCCGCGATGGATGCGCCTCACCAGAAGCGCCGTGGGCATCCGGGCAGTCCCTGAAGGGTTTCAGATCCAGGGGCCTTCGGATAACGTCTTCCACGCCGTCTTCGAAGACGCGGCCAGGCATCTCGGGGCCGAGGCCATGGACGACGACACCCAAACTCTTGTCATTACCGTCGCGAAAGCCACCGAAGATCCCGCCGGTCCCGATACCGAAGACCGCATCGCGGTTGGCATTGAGATAGCCAAGCGCTTCATTGAAATGGGGCTGTAGGCGGGGCGATTCGACTGTCGCCGTGAGCCGGCCTGGCCTGAATCGGACCAGCTGCGCTACTGATATTCAGCTATCTGCGCTCAGTGGCCAACGAGGTGGACGCCGTTGAGGGCCAGAGGGGGCTGGAAGATGTCGGGTCTGCCCAAGACGAACATAGTTTCTGCGCACTTGAGCTGAGAACCCAGTGAGCCCCTGATGGACCAAACGCAAGAATCACCATTGCTCGGTCTGGGCCTCGACACTCGCAGCACAGCGATCCCTCCACAACAGGCTGTCCCGGCGGTTTCGTATTCTTCTGCTTGCATCACGACAGCGTTCAGCCGCTTCCCATGTGCGAGGTGATCGTGGTCCAGACCCCGCTGATGGTGGTTGGCCGTTCACTGTCGGCCCCCCCGGCAAAGGTGGCGGGGCGGGCTCGAGCTTTCGCCTGCAATCCTCGTGGGAGTAAGCGGTCACGGGAAGCCCGGACCCGTCACCACCAAGCCTACGACCACCCTGCCCAAGGCGTCTTGACACAGAAGGGAGCCAAAAGAGTGTTTCTTCCCGGGCGCGGCGACCGCGTTACTGGTCCTGGTCGCTACTCAACGTGACGGAGCTGCTGAACGCGTCGGTGTCAGTCTCTCAGGCGACGTCGATCGGGGCAGCGCCCGTCGGCCATACTCGTCGTGCGCGGTAACGGAAGCCGTCTTGATCAACTGCTTCCCACTCCAGGGTCACATACTGGTGAGGGACCAGCTCCCTCTATCCGTCGATGGCCACGCGGCTGAAGTGCGCCCAGCACCCACCCGGGGTGTCTTGGGCATCGATGACCCCCCACCCCTGCTCGGGGTGCCATTCGCGCACGACTCCTTCGACGGTCATGCCCGACATCCTCGCCGCTGCCGGACTCCGACACCACGCTTAGTGCGACGTGCTGCGTCTCTAGTCGTCAGCACATCGGCAACATCGACCGCGCTCACCGCGGCATGAGAGTGAAACTCGCTCCCTGGGTTGTTGACGCGCCCCCGCGCTCAAGACGGCTCGAGGAACGACCGAAGTGTCAGTCCGCTCTGGTTCGATTGGCTCGTGGGATCAAAGTCAAAAAGACACGCCTCACGTCTCAAGCGCCAGAAGGTTTCTGCTCGCGTTCCTCTTTCGCTCGATCGCCATGCCATCGAAGTGCTATCGGGCATGGACAACACGGAGGGCTGGCTGGAGCTGCTGCTTGCCCCCGGCGCGCCGGGGGCGGCCACGCGCGAGGTCCTCGAGGAGCTCTCCGGCGAACTTGCCTCCTCACTCGAGCGGTACGACGCGTTCGAGCTCTGCGAGTTGCTTAGGGCCGCCCTGCTTCCTTGGTCCGTCGGCGGCGAGCCCCGGCCCGGCACCGAGAAGGGCCCGGCTCTCGCGGAGGCCGGGATGGCTGGTCGAGTTGCCGCCGCGGTCCGCGCTGCCCTGGACGGGGTCGGCTAACCCGCGGCGACCGCTCTTCGCCAAGATCGACCAGGCTGACTGCGGCAGATGAGTGCGCAAACGTATTGTTGCTTGCCATACTGTGTGCGCACGGAGCACCAGAACTCGGTTCCGGTCGACGAGACGTTGGAGTTTGAAGGGTGACGGTGACCGAAGAGATCCTCAAGGAGCTGGTGGTGAAGTCGCGGGATCGTGTCAAGGCCTATGGAGAGGTCTTCACGCCGCGTCATATGGTCGACCAGATGCTCGACTTGGTGCGAGATGAGTTGGAGGCTGGCCCAGGCTTCGTCGACAAGACGTTCCTAGAGCCCGCTGCAGGGGACGGCAACTTCCTCGTCGCAATCCTGCATCGCAAGCTCCAGGCTTTAACGGCCCGCTATCCGGAAGAGTCTTGGCCAACCGCGTCTCTCTTCGCGCTCGCTTCGATTTACGGGATCGAACTGCTCGAGGACAACCACGCTGATGCCCACGTCGCGATGCTCGAAGAGTTCACGAGCTTCCACGCGGGCCACGGTGTCCCCTGTGACGTGAGCACCAACTTGATGCAGGCCGCGACCTTTCTCGTCGAGACGAACGTCGTTCGCGGCAACATGCTAAGTGGCTACTTGGTCGATGAGGACGGCTCCGAGGCCAGTCAGGGGCTCATCACGTTCTCTTGGTGGCACCGCGTGGACGGCAAGCCCGACGTGGTCCAGCGCGAGACGTTCTCCCTTGAGTCGCTCCGCAAACCGGCGCAGGACCAAGGGGATCTCTTCGATCTGTTCGACCTCGGCCACGAGAACCCGTACTTGCCGTGCCCGATCGACCGTGTGCACGAGGAGGCCACCAGCTGATGGTCAGTCCCAACATCGAGACCTTCCGCGAGGTCGTCCCGTACGTCTACTCGTGGAAGACGCCTGACATCCCCAAGTACGACGGCTGGGAGAAGATCGGGTACACCGAGCAGGACTCCTCGGACGCGCGCATCGCGCAGCAGGCTAGCCAGCTCAACGTCAAGAAGATCAAGGTCTGGGCGTACCGGGCGGCGTTCATCACCGAAGACGGCGGGACGTTCCGCGACAGCGACTTTCATGCGTTCCTCAAGCAGCAGGGGATCCAGCGCGAGTACGACCCTGACAGCACCCCGCACCGCACCGAGTGGCACAAGTTCGCCAGTGCTCCCAAGACGTCACAGCAGTACTTCCTCGAGTTCGCCTCGAAGACGTTCGCCACACCGCGCGGGGAGTCCCAGGACGACTACCAGCTCCGCACGGAACAGCAATCAGCAGTCGCGCAGGCGATGACCGCTCTCGGGGCAGGCGAGGGCGAGGTGCTCTGGAACGCCAAGCCCCGGTTCGGAAAGACGCTCACGACGTACGACCTCTTGCGGAAGATGGACGCTCGCAGGGCGCTCATCGTCACGAACCGGCCGGCGATCGCCAACTCCTGGTACGACGACTTTCAGCGGTTCATCGGCCACCAGACCACCTACCAGTTCGTCTCCGAGTCCTCGTCCCTGTCCGAGCGCTCCCCGATGACGCGCGAGCAGTGGCGGGCATACTCCGCACAGCACGTCGACGCCGACCCGCGGATCATCGAGTTCGTGTCGTTGCAGGACATCAAGGGGTCGCAGTACTTCGGTGGCAGCTACCCCAAGCTCAAGCACATCGCTGAGATGGATTGGGACCTGCTCATCATCGACGAAGCCCACGAGGGCATCGACACGACGAAGACCGACATCGCGTTCGACCAGATCAAGCGCAGTCACACCCTTCACCTGTCGGGCACGCCGTTCAAGGCGCTCGCGTCCGGCCGGTTCAGTGAGGACCAGATCTTCAACTGGACGTACGAGAACGAGCAGACCGCTCGTGACCAGTGGTCGGACGGTTCGAAGGACAACCCGTACGCCTCGTTGCCGACGCTCAACCTGCTCACCTATCAGCTGTCTCGCATGATCGCCGACCAGCTCGCCGAGGGTGTCGCCGTCGAGGAGGATGAGGCGAACGTCGACTACACCTTCGACCTGGCCGAGTTCTTCCGCACCAAGGACAACGGCTACTTCGACTACGAGGCCGAGGTCATCAAGTTCCTCGACACCCTGACGGCCAACGAGAAGTACCCGTTCTCTACCCCCGAGCTACGCGACGAGATCCGACACTCGTTCTGGCTCCTCAACCGTGTCTCCTCCGCAAAGGCCCTCGAACGACTGCTGAAGAAGCACGAGGTCTTCAAGAACTACACGATCGTCCTGGCCGCCGGCGACGGCCGCTCTGCCAGCGATGAGAGTCTGGACGAGACCAGCGATGACGCCACTATCACTGGCGAGTCGCTGGACAAGGTCAAAGAGGCGATCAAGAAGGCCGAGGCGGTCAGCGGCAAGACGATTACACTCTCGGTCGGTCAGCTCACCACGGGCGTCACGGTCCCCGAGTGGACCGCGGTCATCATGCTGTCCAACATCTCCTCGCCCGCGCTCTACATGCAGGCGGCGTTCCGCGCTCAGAACCCCCACACGTTCGTCCGCAACGACAACACGGTGCTCCAGAAGAAGAACGCCTACATCTTCGACTTCGCCCCCGAACGCACACTGACCATCTTCGACACGTTCGCTAACAACCTCGCCCTACAACCGCCCATCGACAGTGGCGTACGCCAAGAGAACATCCGGCGGCTGCTGAACTTCTTCCCCGTCCTTGGCGAAGACTCCGAGGGCCGGATGATCGAGCTCGACGCCTCCCAGGTGCTCACATTCCCGCGGGTCTTCAAGGCACGAGAGGTCGTGCGGCGCGGGTTCCTGTCCAACCTTTTGTTCGTGAACGTCGCCGGCATCTTCCGCTACAGCGAGCACGTCAAGGAGATCCTCGACAAGTTGCCCACTGCCAAGCAGGGCAAGGTCACGACCGGGCAGTCCCTGGAGCTGCCCTACCCGCCGCCCACCACCGACAAGGACGGGAACGTCAAGCTCGACGTCGAGACCGTCATCAACCCGAAGGTCGCCGAGTTCGGCAAGCCTGTTTGGTCGACTGCGTCGTTCCCGCAGGTCGATGCGAGCACGCCTGCGAGTACCGCGGCGGCGAAGATCGCCGAGGCCGTCACCGATCAGGTGCGCACCGCGCGCAACGAGCTCCAGGAGTCCTACGGGCTCACCGCGAAGCAGGTCGAGCGCGACACCAAGGCGACCGAGGCCAAGGTGAAAGCCGAGGTCGAGCGCGCCTATGCCGAGCACAAGATCGCCCAGCAGCACCTCGAAGACGAGGCCACGGAGGCGGCCACCGAGGCCGAAGCGCGAGCCGTCGCGACTACGCGTGCCGAGGCCGACCACGCGTTCCAGGCGAACATCCTGAGCATCGTCGAGGAGACGATGGGCAGGATCGTCCCCGAGGTCGTGACCCGCGAGGAGACCAAGAAGGTCCAGAAGCAGGCCGACAGGTCGATGGACGACGCTCGCAGCCACCTGCGTGGGTTCGCTCGCACCATTCCGATGTTCCTCATGGCCTACGGCGACCGAGACATCCGGCTAGCGAACTTCGACGACTACACGCCGGACGACGTGTTCGAGGAGATCACCGGCATCAGCGAGACGGAGTTCCGGATCCTGCGTGACGGTCAGGAGGTCACCGCGGACGACGGCACCGTCACCACGATCCCCGGCTTGTTCGACGAGGACGTGTTCGACCAGGCCATCCAGGAGTTCCTCGACAAGAAGGAAGAGCTCGCCGACTACTTCGACCCGGCGCTCACTGAGGACATCTTCGCCTACGTCCCGCAGCAGAAGACGTCCCTGGTGTTCACGCCAAAGTCCGTCGTCATGAAGATGGTCGACACCCTTGAGGGCGAGAACCCCGGCATCTTCACCGACCCGACGAAGACCTTCGCCGACCTGTTCTCAACGGCCGGGCTCTTCGTCATGGAACTCGTCCGCCGGCTCGACACCGGCCTCGCCGAAGCGATCCCCGACCAGGGCGAACGCTTGCGCCATATCCTCACCTCGCAGATCTACGAGATGAGTCACAACGAGATCCTGCACCGCATCACTATCGAAGGCGTCTCGGGCGGCGTCGAAGAACGCAAGGCCTGGATTGAGGGCTCGGGGCACTTCCGGGTCGGCAACCTCGCCCACATGACACCCGAAGAACGCACCAAGACCATCGCCGAGATGCTGGGACACGACTGACATGACCAAGAAGTTCGACGTTGTCATCGGTAACCCTCCCTACCAGGAGGAGGCACAGGGCGAAGGCACCCGCGACACCCCCATCTACCACCAGTTCATGGACGCCGCGTACGAGGTCGGCGTCAGGGTTGTGCTCATCACGCCCGCGCGCTTCCTGTTCAACGCAGGCTTCACGCCCAAGGCATGGAACGAGAAGATGCTGGCGGACGAGCACTTGAGCGTGGCTCATTACGAGTCAGACTCGAACCGTCTGTTTCCGAGCCTTGCGGACAACATCAAGGGCGGCATTGCCGTCACATACCGCGACTCGGAGCGCAAGCTCGGCTCCATCGGCTTCTTCACCGGGCACCCGGAGCTCAACGCGATCTTGCACAAAGTCCGCGAGTCGGGAACGGCCTTCATCGAGACTCTCGGCATCACGAGCTCACGCTCATACCGCTACACCGCCAAGTTGTACGAGGACCATCCTGAGGCACTTGCACTGCGCCCTGAGGGCAACACAGCTCTGATCAACACCAACGCTTTTGAGATGTTCTCGTTCCTCTACCACGACGAGAGGCCCAGCGATGGCAACGAGTACGTGCAGCTCCTCGGAGTGATCAAGAACAAGCGCGCGGCCCGCTGGCTTCGCGGCGACTACATCACTGGCCCCGATAGCTTCGACAAGTACAAGGTTTCGGTCCCGGCGGCGAACGGGTCAGGTTCGACAACTGACTTCTTCGGCGTCGCGTTAAACAACCCGATTGTCGTTGAGCCAGGGGTCGCGGTCACCCAGACGTTCATCACCATTGGCTCGTTCGACGCCGAAGCCGAGGCACAGGCGTGCCTGAAGTACCTCAAGTCCAAGTTCGCCAGGACGATGCTCGGCGTCCTGAAGGTCACCCAGCACAACCCGCGAAGCACGTGGAAGTTCGTCCCGGCACAGAACTTCACGAGCACTTCGGACATCGACTGGACCAAGACCATCCCCGAGCTCGACGCTCAGCTCTACGCCAAGTACGGCCTCGACCCCGAGGAGATCGCGTTCATCGAGGCCAAAGTCAAGGCGATGGACTAACAACTGGGGCGGGATTCGACAGGCCATTGGTCGGCATCATCTGATGGGCAATTGATTTGTACGGAAGGTGTTCGTGCCAGTGCGGGTCGTTAGCACCGAAGTGCCCGGACCGAGCCGCTCGCGTCAGTCCACAACGCAACTCGCCCGGGGGTGGTCGGTCAGATTTCCCAGAAGCGCGACACCGGGCCTGTGTCAGTCTGGGCGAGATGGGTCCCCCGCATCTCGGGACGACCGCATCATCTGCGGCAGATCCGCGCGCTGACGCGCACACCATGCGGCAGATCCGGACGTCGGGCGAGCACTCTCCTCCTCGTCAACGCGCCGCAGTTTGTGCCCCCGGTTGGAGAGTCGACGGCTTTCGGCTGGACGGCTCGCATGCGAACCGTCCAATGGACAGCCTGGAGTGATGGGGCCAATGGGATGATGACATCGCGCCCACCGGCGGTGACTGGGCCCAGCGCGCGTCCATCGCTGCATGAGGTCACGAGTTTCGCCTCGTCGCTCCGGGCGATGCAGGGGCGGGAGAGTGTTCGCGCTCTCGTCAAGGTCGGCGGGCTATCCGGGGCTGGGCAGGAACACTCGCCCAGCCTGCAGCGAGGGGGCGACGAAGCTTGATCCCGATGTCGACCGACAGCGGGACTCGTAGGCGTCCGATGCATCGACGCACGGGCCGCCGAGCCAAGCACCCTCTCGCAGACCCCAACCCTGATCGATTCCGACCACGCGTCCGCACATGCGCCCCTGGCGGTCTGATAAGCGAATGGTCGCCATCCGCCGCTAGTGTGAGAGCCCAGAGGAGCGCGAGGAGGCGACGGCGTGACACCGGTGGTTGCTGAAGGTCCTTACGAATTTGAGCGGCGCGGTCTTGAACTTGCACGTGCTCTGCACGACCCCGCCGGCACCCAAGGCGCACTGATGATCCAAGGGAGCGAACGCGACGGCGTTTTCGTCACCCATGATGAAATCAACGTGTACGAGTTCACGACAAGGCGGGACAAGGAAAAGGCTCTGAAGGACGCAGAGAAGCTAGGTGGCCTTCTCGAGTTCCTCGCTAGGGACAAGGCCAATCAATTCAAGCCCGCGACGGCATGGTTCGTGACTCGCGACGAACCCACCGCAGATCAACGCACGGTAGTCGGACAGGTTGCGAAGAAGGCTGGCCGAACGATCCACGCCATCAGCATTGCGCAGATGTACAAGCGCACGTGCAATTCGGAGTTCTACCTCCAAGCCCGCGACAAGGCCCCGTTCGGAAGCACTGCTTTCACCCCTGATGTGGCGGGCCGCCAGATCCGAGTTGCGATTAGGATGTTGTCGGACGCGGGCGAGACTATTCGCGTGCAGGACCTCGCTTCCCGACTGCAAAGCGGAGAACGGATCCTGGTACTGGGAGACTATGGCGCCGGGAAGAGTCACACGCTACGGGATCTCTACCAGGTGCTGCGTAAGGAGCATTTCCGCCGCGCGCATCTCACACCATTCCCGATCCACATCAATCTCCGAGACTGCGCGGGTCTGAAGACGCCTGCAGAGATCTTCCGACGGCACGCGGAGGAAGTTGGTTTCGATCACGCAAACGGCCTCATGTCCGCTTGGCGGGCCGGAATGTGCGTCCTGATTCTGGACGGGTTCGACGAGGTGCTCCCAAGCCGCTGGCTCGGCAGCGTTGCGGATTTGAAGAACGTACGTTGGGATGCTTTGGCGCCGATTCGTCGCCTTATCGAGGAGACGCCACCGAACGCAGGAATTGTCGTTGCCGGTAGATCTCACTACTTCTCGGACCAGCGTGAGATGACCGCTGCTCTTGGTCTTGGACCGCTGGAAGTCCTCCGGATTCCTGACTTCGACGAGGAGCAACTCGAGGAATTCCTTCGGCAGTCTGATGCGTCATTGAAACTCCCCGACTGGGTTCCGGCGCGACCGCTGCTGCTCGGGTACTTGGTCTCGCTTGGTGCGGATTCATCCTCCGCCATTGTAGCTTCGAAGTCGAAGGCGGAGGGCTGGCGCACTTTCCTGTCCGCGATTTGCTTACGCGAGGCGAAGATGTTTAGCGCTGTCCGACCTGAAACCATTGAAAAGATCATCGCGAGGGTGGCGACCATTGCGCGAGGCGGCGCATCCGCGACTGGCCCGATCTCGACTGACCAACTGCGTGCAGCGTTCGTGTCCGTGAATGGCTTTCAGCCAGATGAAGAGGGTCTCCAGTTGTTGCTTCGCCTCCCCGGGCTGACCAATTCATTGCCGTCTGGTGGCCGTGAAATGCGGTCCTTCGCAGACGACGACCTTGCTGAGACTGCGTACGGCCTCGATCTCGCCGGTTTCGTGCTGTATCCGTACGACGAAACCCACCCCCTTGCAGGGCCCGCGTCATGGGTGAACGGGTCATCTGGACTGGCCGCGAAGGTTGCTGCCGAGGAACTAATCGAGAACTCGTTCACAGAGGGACAAGTCCGAGCCGCCATGACGAGAAGGCAGAACGAGGGACGGCACGACGCCGTCCTTGCCGACCTGATTGCGACAGTGGTCGAGATGCCGACGGACCGCGATCGAGGCCGCGCTCAATTCCTTGTGTCGGGTGTGGCATTTGAGGAACTTCACATTGTTGATCATCCGGTGATCGCCGCAACTACGTATGAGGACTGCCTAATCGAACGGTTGGACCTCACTGCCGTCGACGAAGAGTCCGGCCTGCCCAGATTCAATGGTTGCGTCATCACGTTCGTCGACGGCGTCTCAGCTCTGCCTCCTTGGCTAAGCGACGCCTTCGTCAACACCGAGATCGATCACTTCAGCACGGCTTCCCAGACAACCGCGGGTATTATGCAACTGAAACTCGACCGCGAATCAAAGGTCGCTCTCACAATCCTGAAGAAGATCTTCAGTCAGCGAGGGTCCGCCCGAAAGGAGGGCGCGTTGAGTCGCGGCCTCGCGCTGGCAGATCGCGAGATCGTCGAGACGGTACTGGCCGAACTCGTCACTCAGGGCTGGATTCGCCGCGAGGTCGCCGGCGGCTCGGTCCTGTACGCGGGGAACAGGGACCGCCGGAGGGACGCACTGCAGGCGCTCGATGCGCCCGGCGATTTCCGATTGACGTAGGAGAGCCGCGGGCACGCTCATCCTCGTCACCTGGGGTCGGGTCGGCCAGAAGGGTCTGCGAGCCGAGGCGCTTCGCCAGGAGTTGACCAAGGCCGGTAGGCCCACTCATCGGCACGACCGACAACCCGCACCTCGCGGCAGATCAGGGCGTCTGCGTTGCGGTCCCAGTGGGGGGGTGGCGTCCGCTTCGACGGGTTCGTATCAAACGGACCAGGCGCTCATGGGACTGGAACCTACACCCCTCGGGGGGGATTGGGATCGCCGGTCCCCGCGTCCCCGCGGCGTTCGCCGGGCACGTCGGCCCGCGGGTCGCGTGATGTGTCAGGCCGTTGGTCGTGCGACAGGTCGTCCCGCTGGTCCCGCGGGGAGCCGAGGCCCTGGTCGCGTGGGTCTAGGCGGGCCGCGTCCTCCTGATGACCCTGCGCAGCCTGGCGTGCGCGATCGGCCTCGATGGTCTGATCGTGCGCCTGACGCTCGAGCCGCTCGGCTTCCATCCGGGCGCGCTGGGCGTCCGCCTCCTGTTGCGCCGCGGCAGCCGTCGCCTCCTTGGCGCGGAGTTCTTCGTCCTGGCCGCTGCTGCGCAACTCCTCGGCCTTCTCCTGGCGCCGGTTCAGTTCGGCCTGCTTGCGCTGCCGGCCGGTCATCACCACGACCACGACCACGATGAGCGCGACGACCAGAACCGCGATGACGATCCAGACCCAGATGTCCATGGGAACCCCTTTCAGACGTGGCTGCCTTTCGCGAGGCGGCTTGGCCAAACAGTACTGCCCGAAGCGCTCATACCGACAGCACCGAATGGTTCACGGCCTGACTGGTCCCAACTACTTCGACCGGAACCCCGCTCGGGTCGAACCCGATCCGGCGGGCCACCCGACCGGGCTGGAACGCCACAGACAGACCACCCGGAGATCCCGCACGCAGCCGATGCACGCCTTCGACAGAGCTACCGACCGACGTCCGCTATTCGGCAGATCCGGACACCGACGCAACCTCGACGGCCACCGAGGAGACGATCCTCTGCGAGTTCATGAGTCTGCGGCCAAGTGTGATGCGCCACAACCAGGGTGCGAGCTGGCGTCTCACGTCATCGCCCGAGCCGACGACGTAGCCCTGCCATCGATGGACCTCGAGCGTGAGGGTGACTCGGCAAGATCGTTGGTTCGGGGCCAGGTGTCGTCTCGTGGCTCATGTGGTCCGTCTGCCGTGGCCGGCTCGGATTGCCGCTTGCAGTGGGGTGGCCACTCCTCTCCCCGAAGTGGTCGAGGAGTTCGTGCAGGTGTTGGTGGGATTGGTCTTGTAGCCGGTGCGCGGTTCTTGTGGAGCAGCCGAGGGTTGCTGCGATTTGTGGGATGGTCCGTGGGGCCTGTCCGTTGAGCCCGTAGAGCAGTTCGAGGAGGTTGCGTTCGTTCGGTGGCAGCATTGCGACGTAGCGTTCGACCGGGACCGTATCGCCGCTGAGGCCCGGTCTGGGGTCGGCGAAGTCCTGGCCTCCCCGGAGCGGGTCGCCGAGTGGCGCGTGGGGTCGATACGCCATCGCGCGCGTGACCCGTGCTTCGCTGAGGCTCAGCGCTGATGCCAGGTCCGCCCTGGTGGCCGGCAGCCCGGCGGCTTCACGGCGGCTGATCTCGGTGAGGACGCTGGCGCGGTCTCGGGCTTGGCGGGGGGTCAGGTGGAGGCGCATGGTGTCGGTTGCCATGGCGGCTAGGACTGCGCCTTTGATGTGGGGCCACATGAAGGTGGAGAAGGCGCCGCGGTCGGGGTCGTAGCGGTCGACTGCTTTGACGACGGCGAGCACTCCTTCCTGGAACACGTCAGTCCAGTCGCCGTGGTAGTTCGTCTTGGCGATGACGAACTTCACGAGCCCGATGCCGTTGTCGACGAGCTGGTGGCGGGCATCGACGCCGGCTTCAACGAGTTGGCCGAGTTCGCGCGGGTTCGCGGCCGTGGTGAGGGCTTGGGCGTGGTCGCTGCCGCGGAGTGCGGCCTCGGCGATGATGCCGGCGTCGCGGGCCCGGCACAGTTCGCGTACCTGGGTGGCATCGAGGGTCACAGGTACTCCCCGGTGACGGGATCGATGACCGGGTCCTGTGGCAGCCAGAACTCGCTGTTGTCGGGGTTCGCGGCGGGGCTGCGGGCTGGGGTGTCGTTGTCGTACCATGCCTGCCGTTCGGCCACGGCTTCGAGGCTGTTGTAGCGCAGGATGCGGGCGCGGCCGGGTGGGTCTTTGTGGGCTTCTTCGCAGTAGGACTTGGCGCGTTCGCGGATGCGGTCGATGAACATGGGCAGGGTGTAGCGGTGCCATTCCTCGAGGGGTGTGGAGGTGAAGGCGAGGCCGGCGCGGCGGCGTTGGTCGGCGAGGGTGCCGAGGTCGTGGACCAGGTGGGGGTGGCGGTACCAGCATCCTGGGGTGAGGCTGGCGACGTCCCAGGCGTACTCGGTGTTGAGCCAGTCGACGACCTGGTCCAGCCATTGCCAGACCTCGCGGCGCAGGTCGGGGTCGTGGCAGTTGGCCGGGTCCCAGGGCCGGGGCAGGTCTTCGGCCTGGCTCACCGCCAGCGGTCGGTCGGAGTCGATCTGGCACTCCCGCGCCCACAGTTCCAGGTATGCCAGCCGCATCCGTTCCCCGATCGGCGGGAACTCCCGAACCGCTGGCGCTGCCACCTCGGGGACTTCGCGGAGCCTGGTCATCAGTCCGTCCCTTGTGCAGACGCGAGGCCCAGGCGTCGGGCGCGGTCGATGACCTGCTCCGGTCCGGGCGCGTGGCGAGCTCCGGCGGCGCGGGCTTGTTCGAGTTGGGTGCGGGCGAGGTGTTGTTCGGCGAGGAGGCGGCGGCCTGGGGGTCCGTCGATGCAGCGGGTGAGGCGCGCGATGATGGGGCGTCCGTTCTCGGCGATCACCAGGGCTTGGCGTTCGGGGAGTTCGCGGATGTGTTCGGGCCGCAGTACCGGGATGTCCTCCCCAGACACCGAGCGGCCGCCCATCCGGCCGGATTGCCAGGTGCTGCGCGCCACGCGGACGGTGCCGGTCAGGTCGGAGACTTCCTTGTTGAACGCGACGTCCTTGGATCCGCCGAACATCACGAGCACGTTGGTCAACCCGAACAGGGCGCGGGCGTCTTGTTCGCCGAAGACCGCGGCGAGCTGGCGCCAGGTCTGTGCGGCCCACACAAATGACAGGCCGAGGGCGCGTTCGTTGGCCATCCGGGTCCGCAGCGTGGGCAGTGGCGCGGTGGAGGGGAGCTCGTCGAGCACAGTCAGCATCGGCGGGCACAGCCGGCCCCATGGGGACTGGTTCGCTAGCTGCAATGCAATGTCGAGGGTGTATTCGGCGACGGCGGTCATCAGTGGCGATGCCGACGCGTATGGGTCTTCGCGGCCGAGCAGGTAGATCGTGCCGCCCGCATCCAGGAGGGCGGCGATGTCGGTCGCTGGCCGGTCCACGGTGGGGGTGCAGCGGGACCGGATCTCCTGCTGGAAGAACAGCCCCAGCGCTTGCTGGACGGTGGTGATGGTGTTCCCGGCGGTCCGGTCGTCGCCGTAGAGGGCGCCGTAGAGGAGGCCGTGCCAGAACGGGGCGGCGTCGGGATGTTCGCGCAGGATCTCTAGCGGGTCGGTGGTTCCGAGCGGGTTCGCGGCCCATTCCAGGACGTGCTCGATGGTGCGGCCGGTGAGTGCAGCGGCGTGGAAGAAGCCTTGGATGACTTTGGCGGCTTCGGCGGCGTAGAAGCGGGCTGCGCTGTCGTCGTGGCCTCCGGCGACCACCCCCTGAACCGTGCCGGCGGTGAACGCCCGCGCCCGCCGTTCAGCGGCCAGGGGGTCGTGGCAGCCCACGGTCGGGTCCCAGACCAGCTGCGGCAACCCCGGCGCCAACCCGAACGGGTCCAGCACCGCGACCGGACCCCGCCGAGACCGGGACCCGACCGAGAGCAGTAGGTCGTCGACCTTGGTCAACGTGACCAACGCTGGGCCGGGGGCCATCAGCAATGCCGGGGTCAGCGCGTCCAGGGTCTTGCCCGACCCCTGGGGGCCCACCACTCCCGAGGTCCGGTCCCATGGACACCAGAGCTCCCCCGCCCGCGGATGCTCGGCTCGGCCGATCCGCCACCCCACCGCCGACGATGGGACCGAGGCCCCCAGCCAGCCCTGCGCCGGGAGGTCGGGTCGCACGATCGAGCGTGACCGGCGCAGCCGGGACTTCCCGAGCAGGGTGTCGACCTCAGCAGCCGTGGCGACGCCGCGGAGCGCCTGCGTCCCCCAGCGCCGCCACCCGATCCGGCCCAGCCACACGCAGCCCGCCACGGCCGCGGCCTCCGACAGACCGATCGCCAGCCAGAGTGTGACCAGGTTCACATCCGTGATCCCCGGCAGCCCAGCCGATGCGTGCCCCCGCACGATGCCGGCCAGGGACGCGATGACGTTCTCAGGCGCCGGCCATCGCCAGCCCTGCCCGCTCAGGGCCACGGCGGCGCTCCGGCCCATCTGGGCAGCGAGGCAGACCACAAGGGTGACGGCCGCGCAGATGCCCAGCGGGATCTCGAAGGTCCAGGGGTACGGGTCGTGGCTGCGCTGCTGCATGAGGGGTTCCCTTTCGACACCTAGAGATGCCTCGGGACGGGTCGTTCCTGCCCACCGCGACCGGCCGATGGCCTATCCGGTGATGTTGCCGACTCTCCAGATCTGGAAGATGGCGTGCCGGGTGTAAGCGGTGTAGGTGCCCAGGGTGATGCCCTGGCGGGGGTTGGCGGCTTCGATGGTGCGCTGGCCGGTGGGGTTCCAGACGATGGCGACGTGGCCGATGGTGGTGGGGCCGAGGTAGGAGTCGATGAAGATCAGGTCGCCGGGTTGCTCGGCGCCGAGGGGGATGCGGTAGCCGTTTCCGGAAGCGAGCCAGTCGCGCTGTTCCTGGGCGGTGCGGGGCATCGTGATGTTGATCTGGGCGTAGGCGGCCTGGGTGTAGCTGGAGCAGTCGTAGGCGTCCGGTCCGTTCGCGCCGAGGACGTATCTGCCGCCGAGTCTGCTGTGGGCCCAGTCGAGGACGAGTTGGAGCCGGTCGTTGCTGAGACGGCCGAGGGCAGGGTTGCCGTCACCGGTGCCGGGGCCGCAGTCGCTGGCACCAGCGAGGACTTGGCCTCCGCCGTAGGCGTGGGCGTACGACAGCACGTCGCCCACGTACCAGTCGGCATGGTTGTGCGCGAACAGCGCCTGGTGGATGCCGTCGGGGCCGCGGAGGGCGCCGGAGGCGACCAGGTAGGCCGCGGCGGTGTAGATGCTGTCGGCCGGGTCGTTGATGGTGGTGCGGCCGTCTGCGTTCCCGTCGACGGCGTAGGCGGCGAACGTGGTGGGCATGAATTGCATCAGTCCTTGGGCGCCAGCGCTGCTGGTCGCGTGGTTGCGGCCGTGGTTGGTCTCTTCCATCCCGATCCCGGCGAGCAGCGTCCAAGGGAGCCGGTACCGGGTCGCCGCGGCCTGGTACAGGGCGAGTACCTCGGGCGGGATCGGGGTCGGCGGGTTCGTCAGAGACGCACGCCGGGTCGTGGGTTGAGGCAGGTCGAACCCGATGCCGCCCTCGTCGCCGGTGGTCGAAGTGGTGGTGGCGGCGATGGGTTTGGAGTGCCGGGCGTTTCTCGGATTGGTGTTCTGTTGGTTGTTTAGGCTGCGGATTGGGTTTGATGCCAGTCTTGTTCGGCTTCGTTCGGGGTTCGGTACCCGAGCGCCGAGTGCAACCGCTTCTGA
>Ga0209538_1000467_pt1 | contig 23692 bp, 16 predicted proteins | sample BarGraNGADG00211_2_FD_184492 | JGI IMG/M metagenome (GOLD analysis project Ga0209538, IMG submission 184492) | Arctic peat soil microbial communities from Barrow, Alaska - Barrow Graham LP Ref core NGADG0004-211 (SPAdes) (version 2) | ecosystem: Environmental > Terrestrial > Soil > Wetlands >... | reverse complement strand
ACATGGGACATCTGGAATGTTCGCATTAAAGATGGGAAGCAACAAGGAGAACCGGAACTGCTTAAAAAGGACTTTGGCTATTATTCTGAGGTCTTAGGTTTTGCACCAGACGGATCCTGTTATTACAAGACTAACACTCCGTTAGGTGGTCTCTACAACGGTACGATCGACCTTGAAACCGGAAAGGTACTCGTGTCACCTTCGATGCTCACAACGCGATATATTGGTCCCCCATCGCAACCAACATGGTCACCCGACGGCAAAAACTTGCTTTACATTTCACGTTGGGGTTTCGGTCCGGGAAAGGATATCCTCACGATCCGATCCACCGCTACCGGTGAAGAACGCTTTCTGTCGGGTCTTGGGTTCGTTAATCAGATGTCGTGGGCGCCGGACGGCCGTTCCGTCATCGCGCTCGGGGATTCGGGGATCATCAGAATTGACGCTCAAACAAGCGAAATCACCAAGTTGGCAGATATGGGCCTATGCCCCAAGCTTTGCCCGGATGGGAAAACCCTCGTGTTTGCATATGGCCCAATCATCAGGAAACGAAACCTTGACACCGGCGAGGAGTCGGAAGTTGTCAATGTAGGAACAGGAGGAACAGCGCAAATGTACTACGGCCTATCACCGGACGGCCGGGAAGTGGTGTTTCAGAAGGACAGCACTTTAAATATCGTGTCCCTCAATGGAGGGGAGCCGCGGGAAATATTTCGCGGTTCGTTGGCGCCCTCCCGGTATTACTACCTGAGTTGGACCAGGGACGGCCGCTTCATCATCGTCCGGGCAAGGGGTACACTCTGGCGGGTTCCGGCGCAGGGCGGAACGGCGCTGAAGCTGGATCTCTCCATTCCCAAAATGGAGTTCTTCGCTCTTCACCCGGACAACAGCCACTTTGCGATCACTGTCAATGAGGGGTCCAAGAGCGAGCTGTGGGTGATGGAGAATTTCCTGCCGAAATAAAAGACTTAAAATAAGAGCATTCTCAGGGGGCACAATGTTTGGTCGTTGTGCCCCCTTGTTTAATCTAAAACCTGTTCAACAATCTTGTTCAAATCTTAACGTAATTTTTCTGATTCTTAACATGTAACTGCTTGATTTTTCTGATATTTGTTAATCATTAGTTATGCGGCACCATGAAACCGACTAATCCCGGATCGCGTAGACAAAAGATCGTACTGTATTATACTCTGGCTGTAGTACTTCCGGGAATTATATTGGGTTATCTGGCCTATCGGGGCATTCGTAATGACCAGGCATTGCGGGAGAAGGAGAGCCGGCGAAAGCTTGAACTGGTCAGTCAGGCTTTCTTTGCAGCAATTGATTCGAGCTTTGTGCAGTTCATGAATGAACAAACTGTTGAATCCATGCACTCCCGGTCTAAAAAACATGATCCTTCTTTGCTTGCTTTGTTTGTAAAAGACACCAACGGTTCAAAAAGAATCATAACTCATCAAATGCTTTTTCTTCCCGCTGAAATGCTTCCTGTAAAAACTGAGCAGTTCAGTCCGCCAAATAACATTAAGGAGGGTCTCCGCCTGGAGTTTATCGAACACAAGTTTTCGGAAGCACTCAGTTTTTATCAGAATAAGACACTCATAACTTCTGACCCTGCTGAAAAAATCATGGCTCTGGTGGCTTCGGCACGGCTGTATAAAAAGATGAACCAGCCTGATCGGGCAAAAACATTGTACGATCAGATCCGGAAGGATTATCCGGGATCTCTTCTGAACGGACAGATCCCTGTCGGACTGATTGCCGGTCTGGAGATTTTGAAGATCAATCAGTCCCTTGGAGAAAAGGATGAAATGAGAAACAATTCCCGGCAAGATCTGAAGCTGTTACTTCATCCGCTTTGTGAATACGACCTAAATCAGTTTGACCTGTTTTACCAATCTTTCAAAGAGGTCATCCCGAAAACAGATCCGGTAATTGATTCTCTTTTTCGGGAGCTTGATATCCAGAGAGCCCGCACTCTTTGCCTGATCCGTCTGATCTGTGGGCCGGATTTGATCACGACCAATGGCAATACTCATTTTCAAGGAAGTAAAAATGGAATTACCAGTATTCCTGTTAATTCAGCTGAGCTTGTTGTCATGTATCTTTCAAGGGATGAAAAACATGGAAATCAAACCGACATGCTGATTGACTTCCCGGTTTATCTGAAATCTATTTCAGAAAAACTGATCCAAAAATCAGATCCCAATACTTCAATAAACATAAAGATTGAAGATATTAACGGAATGCAGATTTTCTCCAGGGGTAGTAAGAAAGAAACCGGCTACCTCTATTTCTCTTTTCCCGAGAATCTTCCTCAATGGAAATTAATGTTAAGTGAGAATAAACCCGGTTTCATAACAACCTTATTGAAAGCAGGAAGCGGCATCTATCTTTATATTTTCATTCTGATCGCACTGCTCATGGTGCTCGGTTTTGTGTTTACCATCTATACCCTCAACGAGGAGCTCAGGCTGAATAAGTTGAAATCGGAATTTATTTCCAATGTATCGCATGAATTGAAAAGCCCCCTCACTTCCATCCGCATGATGACTGAAATGCTTCATCACAACCGGGTTCAGACAGAAGAACGCAAATCGGCATATTACTCCGCGATGCTGGAGGAAAGCGAACACCTCAGTCATTTGATTGATAATATTCTGGATTTCTCTGGGATGGACGAAGATCGAAAAAAGTATGATTTTATCGATTTGGATCTGGATGAACTGCTTGTGAAGTTTCTGGAATCAACCCGTGAAAGGCTACCGGAACCCGGTTTTGATATCCGGTACAGCCGCTCTGATCGGGTACCTGTCATACAGGCTGACAAGAATGCTATTCTCCAGGTCTTTTATAATCTGGTTGACAATGCAATAAAATTTTCAGGTACATCAAGACAAATTGACATCAACTTGTTATCCAAAGATAATGAATTGCTGTTTTGTGTAAAGGATTACGGAATTGGCATTTCCGGTAACGATTTGGAAAAAATATTCGACCGGTTCTATCGCTGCGACGAAACACAACGATTGGGAATCAAGGGTAGTGGGATCGGTTTGACTATTGTTAAGAAAATTATGGAAGCTCATAAAGGGTACCTGACAGTGGAAAGCAGACCTGGAGAAGGAAGCACTTTCTGTGCCCATCTGCCCATCAATAAAAACATAGAACCATGAAAAAGATTTTGATTATTGAAGATGCACCGGCCATCCGGATGGCGCTGGAGGATGATTTTAAATTTGAGGGTTATAAGGTCGACAGTGCCGCCACTGGTCCTGAAGGGCTCGAAAAAGCGCTGGACCTGGACCTGGACATTATCATTCTCGACCTGATGCTGCCGGGGTTGAACGGGCTGGAGATCTGCAAAGAGTTGCGGCGACGCGATATCGGAACCCCGATTATCATATTGACGGCCAAGAGTCAACAAATAGACAAGGTGCTCGGGCTTGAGCTTGGAGCTGACGATTATGTGACCAAACCGTTCAGCCCTTTCGAACTCCGCGCCCGGGTCAAAGCCCTATTGCGACGGTCGGAGATCAGAAACCATCAAACTGCCGCAGCAACAATACAGTTTGGTCCGTTTGAGTTGGATCCTTCAAAATACCTGTTTACAAAAAACAGCGAACCGATTCAGCTCACTACGATTGAATTCGCCCTGATGAAATTACTGATGCAACATGCAGGACATGTACTCAAACGAGATGATATTCTGAGCAGCGTCTGGGGCGAGGAGGTTTATGTCACACCCAGAACTGTGGATACGCATATTGCCAACCTGCGGAAGAAAATTGAGGATGATCCTGAGCAATCGCACTGGATTACGGGTATACGTGGTGTGGGGTATAAATTCAATTCCGATAAATCTTCATTCAATCTTAACCAAACTTAACCTGACTGTCAAATTGTTAACATAAGCACATGGTACTTTTATGTAAAAAATTTACACCATGAAAAAACATTCGTTTCTGATTATTGCCCTCATGCTACTGACAAGCACACTGGCCGCTCAAAACAATAAGGCATCGGTATCGCTTACAGCAGCAATTTATGAGGAAGAAGTATCGGGCAACCTGGATAAGGCTGTTGAACTCTACCTGAACATTCTGAAGAAATATCCGAATGACCGCCAGGTAGCTGCTAAAACCCTGTATCACTTAGGATTAGTCAATGAGAAAATGGGCAAACAAAAAGCCAATGAGTATTTCACACGACTAGTCAACACCTATCCCGATCAAATCGAAGTGGTGGCTTTGGCTAAAGAAAGGCTTGCAGTGTTGAAACAACCAGTCGACGCCAGCGCCCACCAACTCAAATCGTCGAATCGTCAGATTTGGGCTGGATCGGATGTGGACACAGAGGGCGCCCCCTCACCGGATGGCCGCTATCTTTCCTACACTGATAAGTCGAATTCTCTTGCCATCTACGACCTGAAAACCGGAGAACGCACAGTTCTTGAAAAACAAGATGCCAACCGCAATGGTATGCTTATTGACGAATCTGTCTGGTCACCAGACGGAAAGCAACTGGCTTACGGCCTGAATGACGAGGGTAACGGCGTCGGTGCAATCGATCTGGTCAATGTGGATGGGACAGGACATCGTACGCTCTGCGCAATTGATACGGGTAAATTCTATGTCTGGGTCGAAGATTGGTCGCAAGATGGCAAAATGATTCTAGCGGTCTTTGAATACTGGGATAACCGCGGCCCTAAGATAGCGCTGGTTTCAGTGGGCGACGGGTCTGTGCAATTCATAAAGACCGCGAGTAATTGGGATTGGAGCTTATCACACAAGTTGTTCTTCTCGCCGGATGGTCGCTTCATCGCTTACAGCTCTCCAATAGAAAAAAAAGGCAAAACGTGCGACGTTTTTGTGACTGCACTTGACGGAAGTAGCGAGATCAATATCACGCAGCATCCTGCGGACGATCGTGTACTTGGTTGGGAGCCAAATGGAAGCAGACTCTTATTCGCGAGTGATCGAGGTGGAAACTACAACCTTTGGGCCACTCAGATCGTCAACGGCCAGCCTCAAGGATATCCCAAAATGATCAAGAACAACATAGGCAAGATCTCGCCGATGGGATTGACAAACGACGGCTCTTTGTACTATTCCCTTACGAGCGCTGAGGTTACAGGCTTTTTTTCTAGAGAAAGCAACATCTATTTGGCGTCCATCGATCCGCAAACCGGAAAAATTCTGTCTCCACCCGTACCTGCAACAATGCAAAACAACGGATTCAATCATTCGCTCTCCTGGTCACCGGACGGCAAGAAACTCCTCTACCTCTCCTCGTTTTATTGGAAAAGCAACGACAACTGGAGGAAATCCTTCATATTTTCGCCGGAAACCGGATCGGAAAAAGAGGTTGTGGCTCAGGTCAGGTCTGACAGCGTGTCCACGAACCATTGGTTCCCTGATGGGAAGCACTTAGCTGGTGCGGCGCGATTGCCAGACGGAAGCAAGGGAATCTGCAAATTGGAGATTCAAACCGGAAGAATAATGCCGCTGTTAACAAGCAAGGATAAAGATACATCTTACTCTTTCCCCTCCGTTTCGCCCGATGGTAAGATATTGTTTACCCTCGCATATATTGGTGACAATCAGTCGATTTATTCTTATGATATCGAAAGAAAAGAGCGAAGATTACTCTTTCAAAGCGGAAAGGACCGATATATCTATTCAGTCAGGCTTTCTCCAGATGGAGGACAGCTAGCCTTCATACTTATGACAATTAGACCCGAAGAGTTTCCAGCCTTGATGGTCATGTCATCTTCAGGGGGAGAGCCACGTGCAATTTTCCGCAACACCACCACCGGACCCTATGGACTTTTCTCATGGTACTTTGGGCTCGATTGGTCGCCTGATGGGAAATACATATACTTTGCAAAGAGGCCTGAAGCAGAAGCTCCGTTTGACCTATTACGTATTCAGGCCCAAGGAGGCACTGCAGAACCAACAGGGCTTGTGATGGAAGGACTTCATTCCATCTCAATTCGTCCGGATGGCAAACAGATTGCATTCTCCGCGGGGGCAGATCCCAAGAAAGCAATTTGGGTCCTGCAAAACATTTTTGCAGAAGAAGCCGGCAAGGATAAGAAGTAGAAGATAAATGGGGTCAGGAACCATTAAAAATAAATGGTTCCTGACCCCATTTATTCCGACCACCATTTAATCTGATGAATCATACATTTTCTAATTAAGGTCTAAAATAAACATCGAGGGTATATTATTGCAGATTTTCTTAGCGAGGACAGTGGAATTATCGGCAGTTGAATTAATGAAAAGATTAGTTGGGTTGGACAGTTGAATTCCTGTAAATAACTTATTGTAATCTATAAGAAAGTGGACATATTGTGACTGACCTGGCAATACAGTGAAATTCACATTATTCATAATCACCTGTTTGTAATTTGCATTCGTCCCTATTTTATATGAAAATGGCTTCATCTCTGCCAATGTTCCTATTCCCAATGCTGTAGTATCAATTTTACCCGTCATATTCAGGAAAATATATCCCTGAGTTTGCGCAGTATTCCCAAACCACATCTGAGGTGTGTTAAAGAGACTATTTGACTTTAATAAAGGCACTTTAAGATTTTCAACCGAATCTAATCCAATACTGAAACGTATGGCCTGATAACTGCCGGCAGGAACATCCCCTGATTGATAAATTTCATTTTCTAATGTCTTCAGTAAAACAATTCCTGTCAAATTATATACAGAACTATCAGATTTTATCAGTTGGATATCAGAAATATACATCTGAGCAAAGTTTAATGATATTTTACGGTTTTCATTCACTTTATAGACCGAATCGTATTGAAATACTGTATTTGCTCCTACCATAGAATGCAAGTGGAAAACTAAATTCCCTTTTATAGAAATAGTAGGTTGGGGTTCATGTGTACACTGGGTCAGAATTAGAATTGGAAAAGCCAATACTATTATGCTTAATAACCTGTAAATGTGTAACATTTTCATTTTTATTAGATTTCAAATTTCAAAATAAATGCATGATAAAGTAATTTAACATATTATTAAGAATAATTCCAAATAATATTGCTAATTGTATGAACATTGAATGATTAACAATGTTTTCATTAATTATGAATGGACTGCATTATTATATAAAGAGGCCAAAATGCAGCTGAGAAAAAATTAGTAAAGTGAAGTCCAGCGATCACTTAAAAAAACGGGGCCGATTCGAAAAGCCAGACGAGTAGAATATTAAACCAACTTATTATGAAATCTTTCAAAATGTTTTCTCGCATTTCTTTTGTAATAACTTTATTTTCTGCGTTTTTGATTATTACCAGCTGTTCAAAAAGCACAGGATACACTTCACCTTCAACAACAAATATGAATCCGGCTAGTTCAACACAAGGAGCCAATGATATTTTAATTCAAAATATGACTTTTGGCCCTTCATCAAAAACTGTAGCTGTTGGCACAACTATAACTTGGACTAATCAGGATAATGTTGGACATAATGTTGTTAGTACGACTGGAGCGTTCTCGAGCAGTACATTGGGCACGGGTGGAACATTCACTTTTACATTTAATGTAGCCGGTACCTTTAATTATTATTGTTCAATCCATCCAACGATGACGGGAACTATAGTCGTACAGTAACAGGAATAATTGTTAATGATTTTAGATCACACCTAAACGGGCACCTGAAGAAATTTTTACTCTTTTCTTCAGGTGCCTGTGCTTTTTAGTGTAAAAAAAGGGCGTCAGTTGTAGTGATAGGTCGCGACCTGTCCGCTTAAAAAAAGATGAAATTATATCCCTATTTATTTCATTAGACAATTAGAATATTTTTTCAGATATTTACATTGTATTTACGGCTACTACAAAACTTAAGATTTAAAACTATGAGAAATAGACTGATTTTACTACTGCTGGTAATGCCTTTGATGATTTTTTCCCAGAAAGGGATTACATTAAAAATTGAGGATTTACCGAAACCTGAGCGTTTGTTAAAGCTGGACGCCTACGATGATATTTATAAAGGTCTGATATTAACAGACGTGGGCCTTAACAAATATCAGGTTGCCAATTATAAAAATGATTATCCGTATAACATAGTTGCAAAGAGTAAAGCCCCGGATAGTTTATTGAATTTTGGTTACCATTCATTTTTTAATGGTATGTATCAGGCCTATGCCGATCATCGTCCTTTTGTGTTGTCGCCCGATATGATCTGGTTACTGATTAGCCAGGGATTTGCCCAGCATGTTAATGCTAATTCTAAAGAGCTCAGAAGTCAGTTCGTCAACTTTGAAGGTAAACTGACATTAAAAGTGCGAAACGATGAGATACAACTCGATAAACCTCGTAGCCCCTGGGAAAAAGTCTTCCCCGAGTTTACAAAACAGATTTCCGAATATACCGGCAATGATTTAATGAATGCTTTAACCTGTGATTTCTCCACCACAACACCGGTATCGAAGGTTGCTTCCGAGATCACGATTATGGAAGCCATGAAGCCCTATTTTGAATATGTTGTCATACGAATAATTTGTGGCATTCCCGAAGTAAAACTCGAGGGAACAACTGCAGATTGGCAAAAGGTGTTGGACAAGGCGCGTTATCTGAGAAAATATAAGCTTGACTGGTGGATTGATGAGATAGAGCCTCTATTGGTAAATTTCGTAAAAGCTTCGAAGGGAGACTACGAAAAGGATTATTGGTGTAATATTTTTAAATGCCATTCTGAAAAGGTGTATGGGTCACCATTGAAAATAGATGGCTGGATCATTAAATTCTTTCCGTATGATAAAACTGGTAAGAGGAATAACCTTCAGGAACTGGCTTTAGGAGACAATCTTCCAAGTGAAGTCGTTAAGGTAGATTTGAAGTATATTGAAATTGATGAAGCCGGTAACGAGAAGACTACTCCTTTGGAATTGTGGGCGGGATTTGTTGGATTGGAACAGAATCAGAGAACATTTGCTTTAAAGCCTGAGATTGGATGGATGATTAAAAAGAAAGATGTCGGAAAAGAAGAAAAGGATTCTCAAAAACTGACTGAAGATCTGAAAGCTAAATCATCAAACTCTATTGGATTTGGAAATGATGGTATTGAGATTCGTGTAAACAGGGTTCCTAAAGAGATCCTGGCTTTGAATCAAATAAAAGGTCTTTTGATCAATTTCACAGATGAAATATTGATCCCTGATGAAATGGGAAAAATCAAAATTGAACAATTCAAAATGACAGGAAGAATATCGGAAGAAGGCATTGAAAGAATTGTCAAGATGTTTCCGAATACGGTTTTGATTATCAATAGCAAAGCGTATAACCAGAAAAAATAAAAACTGATCCGGATTACAAATCCGGATCAGCAGTATCAGTTCTTGTGTAGGGACAGGTCGCGACCTGTCCCTACGTGATTCTATACTCTTTTGTTAGTCAGTATTACAGAGTCTTTGATGCAATTCCTTCAGGTATTCAAGATTCTTGAGTTCAAATTTTCGAATCTTATTGATCGCGTAGAAGGATACCAGTAATCCAATCGGGTAACCTACCAACAGTCCAATAAGCGATTCCTCGTTCTTCATGACCTCTACAAAAGGTTTATATTCATAATAAACATGAATGGATAAAATTATCATTAATACCAGTAGTGGCAACAGCACGATATATGATTTGCTGTATTTACCCAACAACCATTTGGTTAACAAAGTAATTCTTTGTTCAAGCCACTCCTTCAGGGGTATATTGAACTCATTGTTTTGAAGTTTATTCAGAGATAACAGTGAAACAAAAAACGCAAAAGAAGTAAATAAACCCAGCAGTATATTGTTGGCCTGATAGATAATATCCCCGGAACGATTAACTGTAGTAAAGACAAGAAAGACAATCAATCCGGCACATGCAACAATATCTATTGAAAAAATGAATAAGAATTTATTGAGGATTTTACGTGTTTTAACAGTGAAGATCTGATCCAGTTCTTCCTTTGTTTTTAGCTTTATTTCGGAATCAATATTCTTCCAGATATGTTGAAATTCGTTAGTTTCCATGATTCAGATGATTTAAATTTTGTTTCAATTGTTTCTTTGCTCTGTTTATTCTCACGCCAACATTGGTTGCGGATATCCCAAGGATCTCGGCGATCTTTTCGTAACTGTGTTCTTCAAGATACAAGAGCATGATTGATTTATCGATTTCATTGAGATTGTAAATTGCCTTTAAAAGCATCTTTAAGGATTCATTCATTGATATTTCTTCGACAATATCAATCTTGTCAATGGCGTCGGGAAGCTGTTCACGATATTCGATATGTGATTCCTTTTTTAGTCTGGAAATGGATGTATTGATAGCCACAGCGTAAATCCATGACCCGATACTGTTTCTGTTTTGTAAGCGGGGAAAGGACTTCCACAGCTGATAGGTTATCTCCTGAAAGTTATCTTCCCGGTCTGCTTGATTGCGAAAATAGATCAGGTTGACTTTGTGGAGTATCCCCTGATAATTTGACAATATTTCTATAAATTCTTCCTTCAATGATTTCATGCTTGATCTGTTTTCATATAAAGTATCATCGGGACGGGATTTATTACAACAAAACTAATTATTTTCGGAAATTTATAGGTTTATTCTCCATAGGAGACAAATATCAATAGAATGACCGTGATACACAAAAAAAATTCCTGTAAGGAATTAACCAAAACCTATTATTATCCTTCGGACAAAGTAAAAATACGAATTTTGAACAGTTCCAATGACTTCAAATTTAACATTTATTAACAAATAAAGAGATTTCATCCAAAAAATGAGGGTGTTCATACAATAACTCGGGGTTTACTTGACTTTCCATTTTCAATATATTACTTTTAACAAGTATTTGTTTTAATTTATTAACCTTTAAAAGCATATTGTATGTCGAAAACATTACTAACAAGATTTGTAATTGTGGTAGGTGTATTAATTACACTATCGCTAGGATCGTGTAAAAAGAGTCTTGATCCAACAGCAACAGATCCTAATCTCGCATCATCAACCCTCAGCACTTCCCTAACGGATAATCAGGACTTTGTTCCAAATGAATTGCTCGTGAAATTTAAACCCGGAAACTCAGAAAATGCAAAAGCTAATGCTATGGCTCGTATTGGTGGAAGTGTCTCTGAAAAAATCCTTACAAAAGCGATGGAAAGAGCAGGAGATAATGAAGGTATTTACCTGATTCATTGTTCATTGAATGCATTGGATGCCAGAGATAAGATTAAAGGCGCTGAAGTAGAATATGCAGAGCCCAATTACATTTATACGCATGATGCAATTGTTAATGATCCGTATTTCACAAGTAGTAAACTTTGGGGAGTAGATGCTGCATTTCCTTTTGGAAGTCAGGCATCTACAGCATGGGGGAAAGGAAATACAGGATCACAGAGTGTTATGGTAGGTGTTATTGATGAAGGCATTCAATTTGACCATCCGGATCTGGCTGGTCAGATCTGGACAAACCCTTTTGATCCTGTTGATGGAATTGACAATGATGGAAATGGTTACATTGACGATATACATGGTTGGGATTTTGACGGGAATAACAATACAATTTATGATGGTGGAAAAAGAGGTTCATCAGATCAACACGGCACTCATGTTGCAGGTACGATTGGTGCAAAAGCAAATAATGGTATTGGCGTTGTTGGAATGAACTGGAATATCACGATTATCTCTGCTAAATTTTTGGGTTCCAGAGGAGGTACTACTGCTAATGCAATAAAAGCAGTTGACTATATCACCGACCTGAAATTCCGTCATCCGACAATGAATATTGTTGCAACCAATAACTCCTGGGGAGGTGGTGGATTTTCACAAGGACTATTAGATGCCATAAATAGAGCAAATGCAAGAGATATATTATTTATTGCAGCTGCCGGAAATGGTAACTCCAGAGGTATTGGTCAAAACAATGATGTTGTTGCCAGCTATCCTTCAAATTATGCCAGTGATAATGTTATAGCTGTTGCAGCTATAGATGTTAACGGTAATTTGGCTTCTTTTTCAAATTATGGTAAAACGACTGTGGATCTGGGAGCCCCTGGTGTTGGAATATGGTCAACGTTGGCCTATAACACCTATGCATCCTACAGTGGAACATCTATGGCAACACCACATGTCACAGGAGCCGCTGCATTATGGGCATCAATTAATCCAAATACAACGGCTGCTCAAATCAAAACAGCAATACTTGGAAGTGTTACTCCTACATCTTCATTATCAACAAAGACTGTTACCGGAGGCAGGCTAAATGTAAGTGGTTTCTGATCTTTAGAAATTGACAATAAAAAAGCCCCTTTCTTTACAGATTGGGGCTTTTTTATTGTTTTTGAATATCTGAAAAAGGAATAGTTTTATCGGATTCCAGTATCGATTGAGACATTCAATGTGAGAGTATCTTTATCTGTTATGGAAAAAGCTGTAGGTAGATTGCTCCCTCCTACTCCATTTGTCCGGGCTGTAGCATAGTCAAGGAGATAATCGCCTGCCGGAAGATCAATCTGATAAGTACCATCCAGGTTAGGAATGATCGTTTGTAGCTTTGTCTTTTTATCTGTTGTCCAGACTGCCGTTACGTATGCATTATAAGTATCCCTTGTTGGAAGGCATTGTGGCTGTGGTGGAATTGTCTCCACAGGACAGATCGGGCCTATTGAAATTTTCCCTTTCAATACACTATTTCCGGTAACCATGGATTGTTTGGTGCAAGAAGACAATGCAGTAAAAACAAGTAATACGGACAGAAACAAATATTTTAATATTGAATTCCGATTAGTCATTTTAGTCAGTTTTAGGCAAAGCATTATTTGTACTAATTTAAACGTAAAATTAATGCTAATTATTGTAATTATTTAGGATGCTATTACTGGTAATGAAGAAAATGTAGGGAGGGCCCTTGTGGCTCTCCTGAACGGAAATGATTTTTTTTTATACTGCCCTGGAGAGCCACGAGGGCCCTCCCTACATCACCATCGGACGTTTATTGGATTTTCTGCATGATTTCACAATAAGTGCCAATAATCGTTAATGATTTATAAAACGAGAAATAATCTGACCGGATAATATCTATATTTGATAAAGTTTCTTGCTTTTCATTTTAACGGTTATCAGATTTCATTTTATTGTTGCCAACAAACTAGTTAAATCCACCACAAATCATCAAATATGAAACTCCTTGTTTTGTTTTTACTCCTTCTCACTGCAAAGTCTCTCACAGCACAAACGGTCAGTGGCACAATTACTGACGAAAAGAAACGCCCTATCCCCTATGCAACAGTATTTGTCAAAGAACTGAATTTTGGTACTGCAACAAATGAAAACGGACGGTTTGAAATTCAACTGAACCAAGGTGATTATATCCTCACTTTTCAGAGCCTGGGTTATGAATCGCAGACAAAAAAGGTTCAGATGAGCACTTCAAATCAACAGATTTCAATGGTATTGAAAGAGAGGGTTTATATTCTGAAAGAAGTTGTGATCGCATCCGGAAAAGAAGATCCGGCATATGCCATTATGCGCAAAGTGATCAGCTTTGCTCCGATCTATAACAGACAAATAAAATCAGCCGAAACAGAAGTCTATATCCGGGGGAGCCTGATGGTGAATAAGATTTCAAAACTGACCAAGTGGATTGCCGGTGATCAATTGAAGAAATCAAAACTTGAAGAGGGCAAGACATATCTCGAAGAATCTGTAAATCAGGTGTTTTACACTTACCCAAACACTGTTAAGCAGGTTGTAAAATCGCTCCACAGCACCATCCCTCTCGATTCAAAAAACAAAGGAAAGAATATTATCAATATTGGATCAGGCAATGTTTATGACCCTAACTTTTTCAATCAGAATGTGAGATCTCCATTGGCACCGGGGGCCTTCAACTTTTATCAGTTCAGATACGAGGGGTATCAGGATGATGGAGATCATATCATCAACAAAATCAGGATTATCCCTAAAGGAAAAGGGCAGGCTTATATCAGCGGATACTTGTATATTATCGATAAACTCTGGTGCATACACAGTTATGACTTTAGAGGAGAAGCAACCGGGGTTAAAAGTTTCAGGATGCAACAGCTTTTTGCAACGGTTAAAAACGATGTTTGGCTGCCGATCAGTGATAATGCGGTGTGGAATTTTGATATCATGGGTAATCAGGCAGTGATGATGTTTCATTCAACCCGGAAATATGTTGATATAAAGATCAATACTGCCACCGCTTCATTGCTTCCCTCAACTAACAGTGTTCAGGTTAAAAAGACGGAAGTTGTGGTTGCTAAAAAAGAGACCAAAGCCGTAGCAAAAAGAGATGAGAAGATAAAAAAGCTGAAGGAGAATGAGAATCCGTCGAGCTACGAGGCTTTTAAAATGGCTCGTTTGGTTAAGAAACAGGTTGATGCCGATATCACTGATTCAATAAAGAAAAATCATATTGCTCCACGATCAAGGACTACTGTTATAGACAGCAATGCAGTTAAAAAGGATTCCAGCTACTGGAATAAAATCAGACCAATACCACTGGCTGCAAATGAAGTGAAGAGTATTGTTGTTTTTGACTCTGTGCAGACCATTACTGCGATCAAAGATTCAATTGATGCAACACCAAAAGGGAAAAAAATCAAAGCTACAAGGGTAATTCTCCTGGGAGGGGATTTTGTCAGGGACACAATAAAATACTGGACTTTTGATGGGTTAATTAGTCCCTTCAGGATTGGTTTTAACGCCGTAGATGGGTGGAAATATACTATTGGATCATCTGTATACAAACGATTCAAAAGTCGCAATACATTCAATGGAAACGGACAGATCGGATATGCACTAGACCGCAAACAGCTGTTATGGAATTTGCAGGGGTCTTACAGTCACAACGAGGGGCAGAATCTCCTTCAGTTGGGAGCCGGAAGGTATACTATGGATTTTAATCCGGAAGGGGCTACACCGATGGAAAACAGGTTCTCTTCTCTGTTTTTCAAGCAAAACCTTTGCCGGCTCTACGATAAACAAAATATATGGGGAGTCTATTCAATGCGTCTGGCCACCGGCTTAAAGCTAGTCTCTTCTGTTTCATTTAGCAATAACCTGCCCTTGATCAACCACAGTAACTATTCTTTCTTTTATAAGAATATAAGGGATTACAGTTTGAATATTCCTGATAATGCAGATTATGCAATGACAGCACATCGGAACTCGGTTGTTGGTCTGGGACTGGAGTATACTCCCGGACAGAACTATTATATCAGAAGAAATATCAGAGTCTATACCAGTTCTGTTTACCCCACTTTTTCTGTAAGCTGGAAAAAGGGAATCCCCGATTTATTGGGTGGAGAGACCAATTATCAGTTTATCAAGGCTGTTGTTCATCAGGATCTTGATCTGGGGATGTCAGTTAGATTGAATTACAGCTTAACGGCTGGATTGTTTACGGGTCATAAACCAACAGACTTTTCTGAATTCAACCACTTTGCTACACAGCCATTGACGGTTGGGGCTAAGGACTTTACCTCTACTTTCCAGTTGATTGATTATTATAAGTACAGTACCAATGATCGGTTTATTGAAGGTCATTTCTCATATTCAACACCCTTCTTGTTCTTAAAACGCCTGCCATTAATCAGGGACAGGGTCTGGACAGAAAAGCTGATGGTCAATTATCTCTATACTCCGGTTTTAAGGAATTATACCGAAATCGGCTATGGCATAGGCAATGATTTGTACAATATCGGAGTATTTGGAAGCTTCCGCAATCTGAATTCAGATCGGTTTGGAGTGAAGGTATCATTAAAGATTTTTAGTTTGTTCAAAGGGGCAGAATAAAATAAATAGCAAATATATCTACCAACAAAAACCTTTACACTGCAAAAATGTTAAGTACATTTACTGAAATTTTTCTGCATTTCGTTAATTTAATTCAAACTCCTTTCACACTTTTAATTTAAGATAAGATGAAAAGAATATTAATGTTAATGAGCTTGTTGGCAATTATGATGAGTTGCAACACCAAATCTGAAAAGAATTTAACCTATAAATGGCCTGACGTGAAACCTCCTGTTTGTGAAAAGAAAGCAATACAACTTGTTGCCCATGGCGACACCCGTATCGACAATTATTATTGGCTGAATGACTATTTCAAAAAAGGTCCCGACAGCTCGAAAGTTGTTGAATACCTGAAAGCCGAAAACAAATACCTCGACACAATGACGAGTGGTCTGAAGCCATTCGAGGAAAGCCTCTACACCGAGATGAAAGCCCGTATCAAAGAAAAAGATGAAAGCGTGCCTTATTTCAAAAACGGCTATTTCTATTATACCCGCATGGAAGAAGGCAAAGAATATGGGATCTTCTGCAGGAAAAAAGGAAATCTGGAAGCCAAAGAAGAGGTTCTCCTCGACATGAACAAGATGGCTGAAGGACACACCTACTATGCCGCCACCGGATTTGACATCAGTCCCGATAATAATCAAATGGTTTATGGTCAGGATCTCGTTTCGCGTCGACAGTATTCTGTTTATGTAAAAGACCTTGTTACAGGCAAAACAACGCTTGAGGTAAAAGGAGAAACAGATGGAAACCCGGTATGGTCAGGCGATAACAAAACCTTTTATTATGTCCATAACAATCCTAAAACCCTGCTGACTGAAAAGATTGTACGACATAAGGTTGGAACTCCCGGTACATCCGATAAGATTGTTTATACCGAAAAAGATCCTTCAAACTATATCAGTGTTTGGAGAAGCAAGTCGGATCAATACATATTCATTACTTCGCAAGCTACAATATCCTCTGAGCTAAGGTTTATCAGCACTTCAAGTCCTGAAGCAGAGTTTAAAGTATTCCAACCCAGAATAAAAAATGTATTGTATAGTGCGGAACACCTGAACAATAAATTTGTGATCGTAACCAATCTGGATGCATTGAACTTCAGACTGATGGAAACAGATCTGGACAAGACAACTTTTGAAAACTGGAAAGAGGTTATTGCTCATCGCCCCGATGTATTGATAGAATCTGTTGAACCATTTAAAAACTTTCTGGTCGTCACCGAAAGGAAAAACGGTCTGGTTCATTTCCGTGTTCGTGATTTATCAAATAATAAAGACACGTACATGCCTTTTGAGGAACCTGCTTATATGGCCTCTGCCGGTACCAATCCGGATTTCAATTCTGAAACTCTCAGATATAATTATACCTCAATGACGACTCCATCTTCCGTTTACGATTTCAATCTGCGTAATGGATCGAAGAAGTTAATGAAGCAACAGCAAGTATTGGGTGGATTTAAGAAGGAAGACTACGTCACAGAACGTGTTTTTGCAACAGCCAAGGATGGAACTAAAGTACCCATATCACTGGTTTATAAGAAAGGTTTTGAAAAAAATGGCAAATCACCTATGATGCTATATGGTTATGGATCATACGGATACAGCATGGATGCAGCTTTCAGTTCTACACGATTAAGTTTGCTGGAACGTGGTTTTGTTTATGCACTGGCACATATCCGTGGCGGAGAAGAAATGGGCAGAGCATGGTATGAGAGTGGGAAACTGATGCACAAGAAGAATACCTTCACCGATTTTATTGCCTGTGCTGAGTTTCTGGATCAGGAAAAATTTAGTTCTCCCCAGCATACTTATGCAATGGGTGGAAGTGCAGGCGGACTTTTGATGGGAGCCATTACCAATATGCGTCCGGATTTGTGGAATGGGGTTATTGCACAGGTGCCTTTTGTTGATGTATTGACTACAATGAGCGATCCAACTATCCCTTTGACGACAAATGAGTATGATGAATGGGGTAATCCGGCCAACAAGGAGGCGTATGATTATATCAAAACTTATTCTCCGGTTGACAATGTGGAAAAGAAAGCCTATCCCAATCTTTTGGTGATGACGGGTCTGCACGACTCACAGGTACAGTATTTCGAACCTGCAAAATGGGTGGCTAAACTTAGGGAAATGAAGACGGACAAGAACCTGTTGTTTCTGCATACCGATATGGCTGTGGGACACGGTGGTGCTTCAGGAAGATTTAAATATCTGAAGGATATCGCGCTGGAATATTCATTTATTTTGGCGTTGGAGGGAATTACCAAATAAATTATTTTTTGGCATCCAAAACATCGCCATTCACGATATCCCAGACATCAAGAAAACCGAGTTTGATCATCTTCACCATCTTGGGCCAGTCGACTTTTGAAACCTCATCTGAAAGTTGGTGATAATCCAAAGGGTGGCCAGCATTCCATGTCATCAATGGTATATTTTTTAGACTGAATGCTGTAAAATCGGATCCTCCCCTGGGTATTTCCATTGGAACGAAATTGGGTTTCAGATCGATTCCGTTAGCCTTAAGATTATTCATGGTGATCTCTTCGAAACGGGGAAATGCCTTGGTATAGATCATCCGGAAGCTCTTACCGATAGTATCTTCGGGAGCACTTCTGGAAATCATATCGAAGTTCAGATAGAAAACAATTTTCTTGTCTTTGAAACTGGAGTTGTTTACAAAGTAATTAGATCCGAGTAGTCCCTTCTCCTCCCCTGTCCATAAGGCAAATATGATGGAACGTTTTGGTTTGACACCTGTTGCCATAAAGGCTTTGGCAAGCGTCAATATGCCTACCGTTCCTGAGCCATTGTCATCGGCGCCGTTATAAATGAAGCCATTCAGAATACCCAGGTGATCATAATGACCCCCTACGACAATATATTCATCTTTGATTTCACCTTCAATGATACCCAATATATTACGGGCCTTGACGATCCGATTCTTTACAGAAGCAATGATGTTGGCATTGATCCCGGTTATATTTTTTAAGACTGGGAACTTCAATCGGGCAGCATCCTTTGAATAACTATCAACTGTGATTCCTGATGCTTTTAGAATTTCGTTGGCAACGCGTTTGGTAATCACAACACGTTTCAAATTTGCAGAAAGCGTGTCAACCGGAAAACGCATGCGTTTTTGTTTCAAAAAGTCGGGCAGCGTATTGCCCTCATAAACAGACGTCTTATAATGTAGGGGATAATTATCTGCCCAGTTTTGTACATCATCATCGGTTGCCACATCCATTACTGCTAAGGCCCCTCTTTGCAATAAAAAGTCATCTTTTGTATAAGCAGCAGCGCCAAACTTATTCATTCCCTCACTCTTCGGATAATTTGTTCCGGGAACACCCTGTAAGCGCAATACAATTTTTCCTTTCAGGTTCAATCCTTTCAATTCATTGAGACCCTTTGCATCGTCTGCAATGCCATATCCAACAAATATTACAGGTGCCGAAACATCCCATCCAATCTCAGGAATACCAAAATTAAAATCTGTGCGATAGTTCAGATCGATATTTCTGTTTCCTGTACCATCAGTAAAAGAAACAGTTATTTTCTGAACATCTCCCTGCGAGGCTTCGATGAGACTAAAATCCTGGAAGTAAGTTCGACCGGAAGTGGTTGAAAGAAGATTTTGTATGCTAACAGTTCGTTGAAATTGACCGAGTGGAGTAATTCCATATACTTTCAACATGCTCACAATATAATCGGCAGCCATGAAGCTTCCACGTGAGCCTGTTTCTCTGCCTTCTGTCCATGGTGAGGCCAGAAATTCCAAAGGGCCCCTGACGGCATCATCGGTGATTGCAGAAAGTCCTTTTAGTTTTGATTCATTTTTCTCAGTGACTTTGTTTTGAGCCTGCAAACTAAAACAGGCAAGTAGCAGGAAACCAATCAGTAGATGTTTTTTCATTCTTTGTATCTTTAAACGTGTAAGGTTTGATTAAAAATAAGACAATTATGTTTTTTGAGCTTTAAGCTTTCGTAGAGGGATTGTCATGAGATAGATTGCAGCTAACATGGCTCCAATTCCGGAAATCAGAAACATGGCTTTCATCCCCCAAACAGCCCAGATGAGACCTGCCATGCTGCTCGCGATCAATGTGGCAATACTCAACATGCTGTTGTAAAACCCAATGGCAGTTGCGATCTCGCTTTTATCTGCAACATTTGAGATCCATGCTTTTGAAATACCTTCTGTTGAAGCGGAATAGAAGCCATAAAAGAGGAATAGTATTCCAAATCCAATCAGTCCACTTACAAATCCCATCAGGCTGTAAACAATAGCAAAGATGATCAATCCGATCACAATCATCGCTCTGAAACCAATGTGGTCGGCAAGCATACCTGCCGGAAATGCCAATATCGCAAAAGCCAGATTGTAAAAAATATAGAAGCCGATCATGTAAGTATCTGTGAAACCGACTTGTTTTAAAGCAAGCAATAAAAATGCATCCGAACTATTCATCAGTGCAAAGAAGAGCAATCCACCAACCAGTAGTTTATATTCACGTGGTGCTCTTTTCCAGTATCCCAGATATGCAAAAAATCCCTTGCCGGTTGTAGGTTTGAAATCATGGCGTTTTTCTTTGATGAAAAGTGTCAGCAATACTGCTACAATACCGGGAATAAAAGCAATAATAAATAACATTTTATAATCGCCGGGCCTCATCCAAAGAAACAACAGCGCCAATACAGGACCAATACAAGCGCCCACAGTATCGAGCGCCCGGTGAAAACCAAATACTTTCCCCTTGGTAGCAGGTGTCGCCTCATCACTCAGAATTGCATCACGGGCACTGGTTCTGACTCCCTTGGCCAACCGGTCAGTTGTACGGACAAAAAAGATCCAGACGGGATGGACAAACACGATCATCAATGGCTTTGCAACGGCGCTCAGTATGTATCCAAACTGAATGAATGGCAATCTACGACCCATTCTGTCTGACAAATTGCCAAAGTATCCTTTGCTGAGACCAGCCGTTGCTTCAGCCACACCTTCCAGAATCCCGATCCATGCAATTGTAAAGCCGATAGACCTGAGAAACACAGGCATTATAGGATAAAGCATCTCACTGGCAACATCGTTGAAAAGACTGACGAATGATACCAATATTACAACTCTGGTAATCAACCTTGTAGGTTTCATTTAATAGAATTAATCAGTAAATTATTTACCTCTGCAAAATAAGAAAGATATCATTTGAAAACTATCATCTTTTACCGATTGTCCGGCTAAAATAAATGTTTTAAAAGTTTAGCATTATCAACAAAAAACAATAGCACAAATCTATTGTTATAAAAACATAAAGTTAAGATGACTGAATCAATTTATTTCCACTAACTTTATCTTTAGAAATGAAAAAAATATACATGTTTAAATTATTTGAAAATAGTACGTTCAGGCATCTTAGGTTGCCGTTTTCATTCTTTTTGTTACCCGTTTTTCTATTTGCATTAAGTCAGTCAAATCCTGTCAATTGGCAACACACAATTATTGCATTCATCATTTTACACTTCCTGATTTTTCCTTCAAGCAACGGCTATAACAGCTATCAGGATAAAGATGAATCTAGTATTGGCGGCATGAAGTATCCTCCAAAGGTCACTAAAAACCTGTTTTATATCACGCTGGGGATGGATCTTGCAGGTGTAATAAGCGCCCTTTTCGTTTCAGTCTATTTTTCTTTACTGGTCTTAATATTCATTCTCGTCTCCCGTGCATATAGTTACCGAAAGTTGAGATTGAAAAAATATGCAGTTATTGGATTCATAACAGTCTTTTTATTCCAGGGAGCTTTTGTATATCTGATGACTTCGATAGCCATAACCACAATTCCTATATCACAGTTTTTCACACTCAACAATATCATTTGCATGAGCATTGCCAGTCTGTTTATTGGCAGTATCTACCCATTGACTCAAATTTATCAGCACGAAGCCGATAAAAAAGATGGCGTGATCAGCATCAGTTATAAACTCGGCTATATCGGGACATTTGTGTTCTCAGGGATCCTCTTTGCAATTGCCACACTCCTGCTCTTTTACTATTTCAATTTAAAGCACCAACAATTTGATCTTGTCCTATTTATTATAATGATCCTTCCTGCTGCATATTATCTGACTGTTTGGTTTAATAAAGTGCGTAATAATACAATACATGCAAATTTTGAGAACACAATGAAGATGAATTTGCTTACCTCTGTTTGCATGAACCTTTACTTTGCAATACTTGTATTCATCAATTGACTTCCCATACTTCGACACAATGAGTAGAATTATTTCCATTGGAACTGCGGTACCACAATATGGCACAAAACAAAGTTCGATATTAGATTATATGGTTTCTGCCTATGACGATGAAAAGGTAACACGAAAACTGAGTCTGTTATTTAACCATAGTGGCATTGAATCACGCTATTCATCATTACCCGATTTCAACAACAGTGAATCTAACGATCTCTTCTTCACAGGAGATGATGGTGAACCAACTGTTGAAGACAGGCTGAATATTTATAAAGAAGAAGCTCTCACACTAAGTGTTTCAGCAATAAAAGATGCTTTTCAGAAAATTGAATCGTCAGTTAAAGAATTTGGAATCACACATTTAATCACCGTTACCTGTACAGGCATCTACGCTCCGGGTCTGGATGCAGAGTTGATAAGCAAACTGAATTTATCCAATGAGATCTTTCATACCGGAATAAATTTCATGGGATGCAATGCTGCTTTTCATGCCTTAAAGCTCAGCGACATGATTACGAAGACAGATGAAAACGCAAAGGTGCTGATCGTTTGTGTTGAATTGTGTACGCTGCATTTCAAACCAAAAAACAATCACGACAACCTGTTATCCAACACTATTTTTGGAGATGGCGCTGCCTGTCTGATCGTTACTTCAGAAACTTATGCAAAACTTCATGATCATAGCGGTCTTAATATTAACGGGTTTTATGCCATTATTCTCGACAAAGGAAAAGATCTGATGGGGTGGAATATTAATCCGGTTAATTTTGAAATGATTTTAGATTCCAAAGTTCCGGAATTTATCGGAGGCGAGATTAAAGATATTGTATTAAAAGCAGGAAATAAACTTCAAATAAAGCCCGAGGCTATAGATAATTGGGCAATCCATCCGGGAGGTAAAAAAATACTCGACACGATCAAACAACAAATGAAAATGAATGATGAAGACTTGCAGCATTCATATAAAGTGTTGAACGATTATGGCAATATGTCGTCTCCTACCATCCTGTTTGTGTTGAATGAAATATTGAAAGCAAAACTCAAAACGGATGAAACCATCTTTTCTATTGGTTTTGGTCCCGGTATAAGTATCGAAACTGCATTGTTTACCTATGCCGGGTAAATTCAAATACCGGTCGTCAGATGCAGAAATGATAGATGCTCCTGTAATCCATCAGGATTTACTTTACCGGAATTTACATGAACTCGATTTATTGAACAGAACGCTTGGTGGGCATGCAATTACACTCAGTGGAATCAAAAAGCTGGTTACCGATAAAAACAAAACTTATCATATTGTTGATCTGGGTTGTGGAAGTGGCGATGCATTAAAACACATTGCCATCTGGGCAAGATCTCATGATTTTAAAGTCAGATTAACAGGGATCGATATAAATTCGGATGCCATAAAGTATCTTAAAAATCATTGTAAGGATTATCCTGAAATCAGTGGCATAGTTTGTGACTGGCGTGATTTTCTGAAGGATGATCATGCGATCGATATTATTCATTGCTCTCTGTTTTGCCATCATCTGCATGATGATGAACTCGGTATATTATTTTCAGTAATGCAAAGCAAGGCAATGACAGGTTTTGTAATCAATGATTTAAGGC